>TARA_R100001443_G_scaffold50122_2_pt1 | contig 12468 bp, 1 predicted proteins | sample TARA_R100001443 | Tara Oceans TARA_R100001443 (sample SAMEA2622142) | marine metagenome | biome: marine biome (ENVO:00000447); feature: deep chlorophyll maximum layer (ENVO:xxxxxxxx); material: "saline water (ENVO:00002010), including plankton (ENVO:xxxxxxxx)" | depth 50 m
GCTATAGCGAATAAAGAGCAGAGAGGATACATAACGCCACAAGAGTTTAATTTATTTGCCGACCAAGCTCAAATGGATATTTTTGAGCAATATTTTTATGATTTAGACCAAAGACAAAGAGGTGATGGTAATGAATCAGATTATGCAGATATTGTAACTAATATAGAAGAAAAATTAAGTTTATTTGAGCAGTTTAATGTTCCTGGCGGTATAGATATAAATGGTAATGTGTTATTACCTTCAATGTATAGATTAGGTAGCGTTAGTGTTGATTATAATGGTGATGGAGTTTTTAACGTTGCAGACGAAATACAAATAAACGAGTTAAATAAATATAAAAATTCACCACTAGCATCTCCTACAGCAACTTGTCCTGTTTACTGTAGATTTAATAATTTAAGCGGGCCAAACGGCTCTATTGCTTTACATCCTATTCCAAATTCTACAATTGGAGTTTGTCACTTAAACTTCATAAAAAGACCTTTACAACCAAAATGGACTTATGTTATTAGTCCAACCACAAATAGCGCTTTATTTAATAGCGGTCCACACGTAGACTTTCAATTACATAAATCAGAAGAAAATAATTTAGTAATTAAAATATTACAATTAGCCGGTATATCTCTTAAAGACTATACTTTAGCACAAGCTACATCTCAAAAAGAAGTGGCTACAATACAACAACAAAAACAATAAATAAATGGGATTATTAACTAGCTCTCAAAATGCGTACTATAATGGTGACGATTTTGGTAATTATCAATTTACTTCGTTAGAAGACATAATAAATCAATTTGAAGTTGCTTATGTTGGTGACAATAAAATAATACCACAAATTAAAAGAGCAGATATTCAGTTTCATGCAATGAGGGCTTTACGTGAACTTTCTTTTGATACATTTAAATCTTTTAAAACACAACAAATAGATGTTCCAGCAAGTTTAACAATGGTATTGCCTCATGACTATATTAACTACACAAGAATAATGTGGTCAGATGATTCTGGTATAAAACATCCTATGTATCCAACTCGTGATACACAAAATCCTTTTCAAATAAAACAAGAAGACAACGGAAGTTATTTCTTTGGTGAAGAAACTGAAAGATTAGTTAACTTTGATTTTTCAGGCTCTCTAGATCCAGTGTCTAACTGGACGGTTTCAAAAGCAGCTAAATCTTCAGCGTGGGATAGTTTTAGAATTTCTCATCCAGAAGATGAATTTGGAAACCCTTTACCTGACAAATATTACACAAACTATCTTTTAGACGTTATTAATGTTAATTCTAATTTTTTAAATTTTAGTCATTTGTGGATAAGTGGTTATGGTTCATTAGGACAAGGTAGGGCTTACGGTGCTTGGCAAAGAGTTGATACTTCACTTAGTTCAGTTATGGAATTAAGAGCATCAGCTTCTTCTGGCGCGCAACAAACAAATGCTAGTGGCGCTTTAATGTGCGATTATGGTATTGTAAGAGTTGGTGTTACCAGTACAAATCCAAATATAGGATTTTTACAACCAAACGGTAACGTAGTAGACGCAAACAAAACAGTACCTACTCACGGCACTCTTCCTTCTCCAAATTTTAACTCACAAGATCATATGGATTTAGGATATGTTGAATGGAACGACGGTACTAGTAGCCAAAAAGAGTTATTAGAAATTGATGTGTCTAGTCACAGTGAAGTTTGGGTTTGGATTACAAGTTATTCTCCTTGGAACTCTAACGCAAGGACAACTTTAACCTCTGGTGTTGCTAATGGTGGTACAACAGCACCCGCGCCTACAGCGTCTGTTAACAATACACGTCAAACAAATTCCGTAGATCAAGTTTCTGTTATAATACCAGGTGAAATACAAACATTATCAATGGAAAATACAGATGGTAATTCTTCAACTTGGAATAATTATAAAGCAAATACTCCTTCTGAAAACAGAATAGATGATTACGAAGACGATACTTACTGGCCTTATGCTGGTCAGCGTTACGGATTAGAACCTTCACACGCGCAGGTTAATGGATCTTTTTATATAGATCAAAGGTTAGGGAAAATACATTTTAGTTCTAATATTTCAGGAAAAACTGTGATATTAGATTATATAAGTGATAGTCTAGGTACAGACGCAGAAATGCAAGTTCATAAATTCGCAGAAGACGCTATGTACAAATGGATAGCCCACGCAATATTATCAACTTCTTCCTATGGACAACCTTTGGTGCGTAGACTAACTAAAGAAAAGTTTGCTGCTGTTAGACAGGCTAAGCTAAGACTTTCTAATATTAAAATAGAAGAAATAACTCAAATTTTAAGAGGTAAATCAAAACAAATTAAACACTAATAAATGGCGGAGATTAAAAACAGCTTCATACAAGGTAAGATGAATAAAGACCTTGATGAGAGGTTATTACCTAATGGACAATATAGAGATGCGTTGAATATAGAGGTTTCTACTTCTGAAAGCTCTAATGTTGGTGTTGCAAAAAATATACTTGGTAACAAAAGAGTTGAAGAGCTAGTTGGTGATGGCTTTGTATGTGTTGGTACTGTTGCTGATGAAAAAACAAATAAGTTGTATTGGTTTATTTCTAAATACAATGTAGATGCAATACTAGAGTATGATATAGAGAACGATATAGCATCACCTGTTTTAGTAGATGCTAAAGCTGGTACTATAGACGCGGTGTTAAAGTTTTCTGGAAACATAATAACAGGTATTAATATTGTTGATGACTTATTATTTTTTACAGACAACAACAGCGAGCCAAAAAAAATAAATATTACTGAGTGTAAAAAAGGTACTGCGTCGGACGCAATGGAACCTGGTGAAGAAAAACACACGCAGCTACAGTTTGAAAACGGTAGTTTTGACGGTATAACATTATCTCTTGTAACACCATGGAGTGGTGATTCTGCTGCTCACAAAGTTGATTATACACCTGGTTATAATAAATCTGGTAGAAGAGTTTGGTTAGAGAAAAAACAAATAGAAGCTTTATTAGGCGTTGATGATTTAATAACTGATGACGCAAGTGGTAATAAAATACCATATAAAATTAGGCATTATAGAAACGGTGAATTTTTAGCGCTTAGAACTGTTTTTATTAGTGATGGTGCTAATGGCACTGTGATTTATTTATCTGATTTAGGTAGTCCTTATACAGAAGAGCAAAAAATATGGAGACTTGGTGATGTTATTTATGGTGATAATATTAGCTTAGATATTGAAGAGCGCCATATTACTGTTATAAAACCAAAACCTGTAGCTAAACTCGCGGTTAAAGTTAACCACAATAATGCTTCTCGTAACGCATCTTCTCAAGTAGATCAAACCTCAACAGGTAATATGGGTGATTATTCTCGTGAAGAAACAGACAATCAACCTAATCTTTTTGAAACAAAACTTCCAAGATTTTCTTATAGATATAAATACCGTGACGGTGAGTTTTCAGTTTTTGCTCCTTTTACAGAACCTGTTTTTAATCCTAAATATATAAAACACAAAAATACAGACGCGAATACAGATAAAACTATTAACGCTGACAATGCTTATGATATAAAAGAGCCTTATAATAAAGCTATGGTTAATTCTATTCATTCTGTAGAATTAAGTAACTTTGTTAACGCGAAAACACCTGAAGATGTAATTGAAATTGATATATTATATAAAGAAGAAAACTCCCCTGTTATATATTCTATAGATACTATAAAGCACAATGACAAAGAATGGCATAGTTTAAGTAATAAAGAAGGTTTTGGTTTATTTTTAGATATAGGTAGGGCTGACACAGATTCTCGTGGGTATCCTGCTGAAGGTGGTTATACCAAAGGTAAATATATAGTAACTAATGAAAACATATACGCTGCTTTGCCTGAAAACCAACTTTTAAGACCTTGGGATAACGTACCTAAAAAAGCATTAGCACAAGAAATAACAGGTAATAGAATTGTATATGGTAATTATGTTCAAAATTACGATATAACAAGCGATGTTAATATTGCTGTTAGTTATGAAAATAGAAAAAACAAAGTTGGAAGTTTTGATGTACAACCTTTGCCTTCTGTTAAATCACAAAGAAATTACCAGTTAGGAGTTGCTTATTGTGATAAATATGGTAGAGAAACACCTGTCTTTACATCTAAAAACGCAGCGGTAAATATACCTTGGCAAGATAAAGATGGTATGAATAACGCTAGTAAGTCAACACAACTTAGCGGTTCTGTTGCTAATAATTTTCCAGAATGGGTGGATTCATTAAAGTTTTTTGTAAAAGAAAATTCTAGTGAATACTATAACTTAGCTATGCAAAGAGCTTGGATTACAAAAAGTACTTACGATTTAGATAACTCTGAAGGTCATATGTATATATCTTTTCCTTCTTCTGATAGAAACAAAATAACAGAAGATGACTACATAGTATTAAAAAAGAAAATAGGTCCTGGAGAAAAACAAGTTGCTTTTGAAAATAAATATAGGGTAATTGATATTAAAAATGAAGCGCCTGAAGCCATTAAGTACGAGCTGGTAAACATGGGTTCTCTTGCTAATGATAGCACTGATAAACTTGCTGATACAGATAATGATCCAGATACTAGTCTTCTTTTTAATATTAATAGAAGAATAGACGTGGTTGACCAACAGTCTGTTAAAATTAGTGTTAACAGGTGGACTGTCAACAACTTTGCTTTACCTTATAATATTGGTACACCAACTAGACTTTATGATGATTTATATATTTCTTGGCGCGTAGATTCTAGTGGTAATAATGCACAATCTCAAAGATATAAAGTAATTGGTGGTAATATTACAAGTAATGTAATTACATTAAAACTAAAAAATCCTATTACTAAAATTGACGCAGATATAGCACATGTTAATAATAACGCAACTACTAGTGGCGCATCTGGCAAGGGTTTAAATCAAGATTTAATATTTACTATTGAGAGAAAAATACTTAAAGATGACGAAGATTTTTCTGGTCAATTTTTTGTAAAAATAGCTAAAGACTCAACGACTGACTTAATACAAAACGGTGAAAAAGTTAATATATTAGATCAATTTGCTGTAAAAGCAAAAAATAATGTTTTTTATTGGAAAGATGCAAAATACACTGGATCTGCGGCTAGTAGTTTATCTAGCACCGCCTCTGCTTATGGCTTAACAAACTATACTGGAGACACTACTAATCACGGTACTGGAGCAACTTCTTCAAATAATATATTTAGTAGTTTTAATAATACGGTAGGTAATACTGACGCTGCTGGAGCTACACACTTAGTTACTGATTGGCATGATGCTTGGGCGGGTATTCAAACAGAATTAGCGGCACACAATCTTAAAAAATCTGTGTTTTTTGTAGACTCTATGTTTATGGCCGCTGGTCAAAGTGATGCTAGTAACTATGCTAAATACTGTTGTGTTACTTGGGCTGGTAGTGGTAAAGGTGAAATACATAGACAACCAGCTTGGAGTTACCCACCTTTAAAAACTTGGATAACAGATTACGAAGATGTATCAAATTTAACTGACCCTGATTCTGCGGAAGACTTTGTTAATTCAAATACTATTTCTAATAATATTTGGTATAATAATAATATGATTTCAACTTCTCCGTTGTTAGGTGAATCAAAATTATATGGGAATTTAAAGGTTGACGGTTGGGTTGGTCCATTGCAAAATGTTAGTAGATACCAACATACTCCCGGTACAGCCAATAACCCAAACAACCATGTAAATGGTTTGGAAGGAATAATAACAACAACGGCATTACACGCAACAGGCCCAAGAAGATGGTTTAGTGGTATACAAAAAGACGCAACTAATAACGGTGTTGGTGTTGACACAGAAACATATTCAAGTGACTCAGAAATAGGTAGGCATTTTATGCATCTTTCTTTTTTTGCACCAGGTAAAGATTTACATAATGGTCAGTTTGGAAATCCTTCGTTTAAAATATTTGGTAAAGACGCTATTGGTAATAGATTACAGGCTATATGGGGTGGTGGTGTTTTTACTAGCAACGACCCAGATAAAAAGTTTGGTACTGCAGACACACACACGCATTTACCAATGGAAGGTAATTACGACTCGAGTAGTATAGCTGTACCAGTAACCCCTGGACCAGGTGTTGGGTTTGGTTATGACAATGGTGTTTCTACCTCTGGTTCTACAAAAGATATAAGTTATCAAGAGTTACACGAAAGACAATGGGATCCGACTTTCTGTGAAGATGGTGATGATGACCACGCAATACGTGATTTTATAAGAAATATACACGCTGGTGCTAGATTTAGATTTCACCAAAGACCACTTGATGCTACACTTGGCGCAACTAGAAGACAAATTGATGATACTGTTTATACTATAAAAAGTGTTTCTATAAAAAAGATATACAATCATACTTCATGGAGAAAAGCGTTTAATACTTACGTTGATGATACAGATGGTTATTACAATACAAGTCCACTTCCTTATGTTTACAAGAGCGTTGAAGAAACCGCTTTGGAGTGGTTAGATTATATTAAAGCAGACGGTACTACATCAGGAGGCACTGCTTCGTCAAATGCTTCTGACGCAATGAAAAGTAAAATAGAACAGTTTGGTAAAGCACACAATAGAAGACTATGTTATATTGTAGAGTTAGATAAGAGCCCAAGAAACTCTAGTAGTGCCGTAGGAAACCCTTTAGGTTTTGCAGATGGAATGAGTGGTGATATAGCAAATAAAAACTTTAATGATATAGAGTTTTTAGATCCAGTGCAAGATATAGTATTAAAAGATTTAAATAAATTTCCTGCTATATGGGAGTTGTCTCCAAAAAAGCAAGATGTAGATTTAGATATATATTATGAGGCTAGTGAAAATATACCCGTTAAAATAAATAAAAGAACAAATGAACTTTTTGCACCGCTTGGTTGTATTGTTGAGCCTTTAAATTCTCTAATATCTAGCACTAAAGTAGATCAAAAAAGTAGAAAAGCAAAAGTTGTTTCTTGGAGCGATACTACTGTAAGTTTAGCACCAGGTCTTCCTAAGTATAGTGATACTGGTGTTGAGATAGATTACTCTAATATGTCTATTAAGTTTATAAGAAATGATGGTAGTTATACGATAGCACAAGTTGGTGTTCATACTTTGGATGGTGTAATTACTGATTTTGTAACAGAACTTACTTTTAGAGAAGATGTTGGAGATGCAATAGCTACAGGTTTAGCTTGGTACAATTGTTTTTCTTTTGGAAATGGTTTAGAATCTAATAGAATTAAAGATGATTTTAACGAAATGTTTATTTCAAATGGAGTTAAAGCATCTACTATAACGCAAGAAACATATAAAGAAGAACGTAGAGCCCATGGGTTAATTTACTCTGGTATATACAACTCTAACTCTGGTGTAAATAATTTAAATCAGTTTATAATGGCTGAAAAAATTACCAAAGATTTAAACCCAACTTATGGTAGTATACAAAAATTATTTCAAAGAAGAATTAGTTTAATAGCATTCTGTGAGGATAGAGTAATTAGTATAGTGTCTAACAAAGACGCTATATTTAACGCTGATGGACAATCTCAGTTAATATCTAGTAATAAGGTTTTAGGTGATGCAAATCCTTTTCAAGGTAACTATGGTATATCTAAAAACCCAGAGTCATTTGCATCTGAGTCATATAGAGCTTATTTTACAGACAAACAAAGAGGTGCTGTAATTAGACTTTCTAAAGATGGTTTAACACCTATATCAAAAGCTGGTATGCATGATTGGTTTAGAGATAATTTAGAAAAATACATAACAATAATTGGTACTTATGATAATTATAAAGAAGATTATAATTTATCAATGTTTAATAGCCCTGATTTTTCTGAAAACTTAATAGTAGATTCTGAAGTAGAAACCGGTCAAAGATTAGAAGGTGGACAAGAGTTTACTGGTGGTAATATAATTACTAATCCTGGTATTTCTAGTGGACAATCATTACAGTATTTATATGATAAGTATAATGTTTTAGGTTTAGGAGTTAGCAATCCTTTTGCGTGGGTACCACCTTCAACCGCGGCAACCGCAAGAATAATTCACCATGCTGCAATACCTATAGGTAGTATATCCCAAAATCCCGCAGATCCAATTGTTACAACTATAGATGTTGCGGAAATTGCTTTTGCAAACGCTGAATATAGCACAAGCCTTGCAAATACTGTTGGGTTTCCAAACTGGATTTACGATCCAAGGTTTGCAAATGTCAATGATGATTTATTTGGCCCTAGTGCTACAAATCTTGCCGATGGACAGGTAAGTAGTAATATTAAAAGATTTATTGGTCTTGGTAGTGGTAATGGTGGTTTTAGTATAACAGAATCAGATACAAATGGTATTAACGGTGGTCCTGTAACAACTAAAATGCACCCTTCTTATCATTACAACTCTGGTAATTTTCACTCTACTAATCAATTTAATTCAAGTGGTTCACCTTGGAAACATCCTACTAGCTACAACCCTGGAGCCCATCCTGATTACCAGCCTGGTGTAGAAAAACTTATTTATTACTCAAATAGTGTTACAGAGCATGGCGCTTCTTGTTTTGTAACTAGAGTAAAAAATCCTGGAATACACAAAGGTAAAATTGTGTTTGATAGGGCTTTTAATAACAGTTATGTTGAATTTAAAAATATAGGTAGCGTAACCCCAAGTGATTCTGGTATTAACCAAACGTATTTAAATAACATTGTTACAGGTACTGGAAACGATAGCGTTTTACAAAGTGGTAGTGTTGAACATAATTCTTTTTTCAATGGTGATGAAATACATATTCAATTTACAGTCACTTGCTTTGCAACACCTAAATATTTGGCGGCCTCTGGTTCTGCTAATGCTAAATCTAGGGCTTACGGGCATAATCATATTGCACCTAAGCTAGAGTTAATTAATGGGAGCACTGGAAATGTTTTAGATCCAGACAAACTTATTCAAATGGTTGGTAGTACAGTTATTCAAGGTAGTGGTACTGCTGAGTATAATCAGTGGGTTTCTGAGCCAAGTGATTTAGGTCCTGATTTTAAACCTTGGGGTATTTCTCATTTTCCTGTATCTTATGTGCCTGATGGCACAGCCGCTTATACTCAAATTAAAAGAGGTTTTACAGGTGATAGCTCTGTGCAATTTTCACATACTGATCACAGCTCTATTACTGATAGGCTTGGTACTGGATCTGCAAGTAATCCTACAGGTGGCACTTTTACAATTACTTATGGTGCTAGTTTTAAATTTAAAGATCCTAATCAACAAACATCCACCGGAACTTGGGATGGTGGCTCTACGCCTAGTCCGTATGGAATTACTGACGTAAAAGTAGTTGATGATCTTATAATAAGAATATCACAAACCGCGCTTCCTGGTGACGAATCTTTTTACAATCAAACTATATACAATGGTAACACTGGTTCTAACACTGGTGATTATCCTTATACTAGACCTTTATGGTATTTAGATAATGTTATTATTAAAAAAGGTTATGGCGTTACTAAGCCACACGTTCCTTATAGGGCAGAAGTAACATCTTCAACTGGTACGGGTGTAGCAGCTGGCGCTACAAATAACGTACCTTCATTTGCAGTTCCAGCGTGGACAGAAGTTATTCACAGTGGTTATGGTTCGTTGAATTATGGATTAAGCCCTACCACAACTTCTGATACATCAATACTTTCTGGTATAGATAATGGTAATTGGAGTGCTGGAACTGGTTGGGGTACGTTATCAATACACTCTAGTCACGAATACACAAGTGAGTTTGGTGGTCAATACGATGCTTTTTTATATTCAGAGGTTGATCATTTGGGCGTTTCGCATAGCTTTGTATTACCAGCTGACTTAGCTGCACCTAGTTTTGGTGGCTCAGGAGCTAACAACCCAACTGGATTACCAGGTTTAGGTTTTATGCAAGCCAATCTTATTAGTCTTTATAATTGGCCTGATCAATCATCTGACTTTGCTAGTCCTTTTGGTAGTTCTGGTGGTAGTCAAGGTGCTAATTTTGATAGAAAAACACAATCACACCAAGATTATTTAGATTTATTAGCTGGCTTTGATCCAAACGAGTATTACACAAGAGATTTTTTAGATATTACATTACAAGATTCAAGCGCTTTTAATTATGAATTTGATATTAGCGACGATCCTTTTATAGTTAACACTTGGTACTTGATAGACGTTGAATTTGATGATAGTGTAAGTGATATTGGGAGTGCTTATGGTTTTAGCATGAGAGTAATGGGTGCTGCACCTACTGTTGCTACAATTAATGGTGCTACAACTAACGGTCAAAACATAGCTGATAGCGGTGGTTATGGTACATATGTGCGTTATATACATAGTGTAACGGGTAATCCTGTAGGCCACATCCGTTTACAACGAGCTCAAAGAACAGAATACGGAGGTTCTTTTGGAGCAGGTGACAATAGAACAGTGCTTAGAACTATTTTTAAACTACACCCATCTGCTGACAAACTAAATCTTTCTGCAGCAGCTTCTTTTGGTGGTGTTGATAAGTTATATTTAAGAATATATAACAATAGTGGTACTACTAAAAATGTTAAAATTGGAAATGTAGTTGCTAAGAAATTAACTGATAATGGTACAATTTGGACTAATTGGCTTTCTACTAATGGTTTAGCTAGTAATTGGAATTATATTGAACCTACAAACAATGATTCTACGCCTTTACACGCGTTTGATAATAAGTATTCATATCTTTATAACAATAAAATATGTTGGGATATACCTGTTTCAAAAGCAACAACTTCTTCAAACAGTTATCCTTGGCACCAAGATTTTAATACAGCAACAACTTCTATTGCGCCAAATAGATCAAATGTAGAATGGACACTTAAATTTAATTTACACGAAAATCCAAAAGCACTTGGAAGTGTTGGTTTATCTGGTAAATTAAAAGGGCATATTGCTATTGATAATCCAGATGATCCAGGTAATGATTATACAGGTATAAAATTTGTAATAGACACAAGCGATGTTAATGGTGGTACTGGTACATACAGAATGAAATTTAATTTTGGAGGTTTTGAAAATTCAGTTTACATGCCTGCGTCCGCTGATAGTATTGAATATTCTGAATTTGGCGGAACTTTTGCAGCCTACAACGCTGAAGATTTTGATATACTCTCGACCGCTTCGAGTCCTGGTAATTACAATACAATAGTAGATAAAATTAGATTTAGAATAGATACGGGTGGTACTGTATCTGACGATCAAATTTGTGCTATTTCAAACGTATCTTTAATAGATTCTACTTCGGTGTTTACCGGTGGTAGCGCTGGAGCTTGGGATTTTTCTGGATTTAATATTTTAGTGGATCCACATATATCTTGGGATGAATCCGCTAAAAATATACAATTTATTGACTGCCCACCTAATGATCCTGTTAATACTACTACTGATACATTTATAAATGTTAATCAATTACTAACTGCTACTATTAATAAGTTTGAGCAGTATAAAATAAGTTTTACGCACAATTTAACTGGAGATGCTACAATAGATGTTTATTATTATAACTCTGATGGATATGGTTTTAAAATAAAAGACATAGCTAATCAAGTTAACAATACTGCGCTTGGAACAGGAGATATGCAGTTTGAACAGAATATAACTATTGGTGATTCTCAATGGTCTAATATTAACGAGGCAAATGCTAATTTTGCCGCTAACTTAAAAAATACATTTGTAATAGAGGTTCAAGGTGCACCAACTGCTAGAGTTAGTGGTTATATAGATAATATAAAAATGCAAAGGGTTTATGACTTTGTAGATTTAGAAGACACAACTGTTTCTTTTAGCGAAACTGTTAATGGTTGGACTAGTTTTAAATCTTTTGTACCTGAAAATGGACTTAGTGTATCTAAAAAATATTTTACATTAAAAGAAGGTGGTCTTTACAAGCATTACACACCAATGTTTGATAGCGATGATATATTAAACGCTGACGAAGCTAATAATTACAATAATTTTTACGGCGAACCTTATGAATCAACTATAACAGCTGTTTTAAATCAAGAACCTTCTTTAGTTAAATTATTTCATACTTTAAGTTATGAAGGTACACAATCAAGAATATTAAAACCTAAAGAAGTTGTTGGTAGTAATAGTATAGATGATCAAATGACATTAAATAATTCTATTGCATATAAAATGGGTAATGATTTAGCTGGATGGTATTGTGCTGAAATAAAAACAGATTTAAATGTAGGTACCGTAAAAGAGTTTATAAAAAAAGAAGGTAAGTGGTTTAATTATATAAAAGGAGCATCAAATCTTAAAAACGGAAGTTTAAATACTGGTTTGTTTAGTGTATTTGGTGGTGGTATGATAGACAGTGTTAAAACTATATACCCAATACCACCTGGTGGTACTACTGCTGGTATCGCAACAGCTGGTGCATCACCTGTAGTTACACCAACGGCCAC
>TARA_R100001443_G_scaffold1507_1_pt1 | contig 12466 bp, 6 predicted proteins | sample TARA_R100001443 | Tara Oceans TARA_R100001443 (sample SAMEA2622142) | marine metagenome | biome: marine biome (ENVO:00000447); feature: deep chlorophyll maximum layer (ENVO:xxxxxxxx); material: "saline water (ENVO:00002010), including plankton (ENVO:xxxxxxxx)" | depth 50 m
ATCATTAGCAACATAATCAGTAGCTTGTGTCTTTGCTGTATTTCTTCGAAGTACAACAGTTTCCCCTGATGCTGGTGCAGTTACAAAAGTAACATTGCCACCAGATCCAGATCCAACACCTGTGATGCTGTAATTGGTTGATCCTGTACCTTCAGCTTTTACAGTTTCAGTTCCTGTCGAAGATCTTACAATTACTTGTATGTCTGTCGATGCTGGAATGTAAAAACCATAAGCAAAAACTGTAGTAGATCCATTTCCACTATACGAATTTTTAGTCGTAGTAGACGATATAGTCATGTAGTCCTTTAATGTTGGGGAAATAAAAAAAACTAACCGACATAATTTGGTTAGTTTATGTTTATTTCATATATTAATTGTCAATAGTGTTCAACTATTTTTAAAAAAAACTTGGAGGTCGGTTGGGAGAAACATCCCCTGGTCGCCACCAAAAATCTGTTTTTTGTACTTTTCTTGTTTTTTTAATTTTTCTTCTTTTCTTTGAGTTCCATTTAGGATCGATCATTGATTGTAAGGTATCAAAAATTAATCTTTCCAAAGCTAATCGTAAATACCAATGTGAACCCCCTGGAGTATGTCGTCTTAAATATTTAGCAAGATCTCCACCTAAATTCATTTCCATATCAGATGATAATCCCTCATATAAATTATCAATAGTTAATTCTGCTGTATCAATTAACATTCCTGGAGTTGCACCTAATACACCAGCTGCAGCAGAGCCTACACTATAACGAGTACCAAATAATAAATCGCCAAAGTAACCAAGACCACCACCATGGATCATAGCATTCATCCAATAACGAATATCTTTAAATTTTTCTGGATTGCTAATATCTTTACCAAATAAAATTTGTTTTAATTCGTATGATAAAGCTCCCATTAATGTTGTTGAAACAACCAAAGGTACTAGATATTTTGCTTTACCAGATAAATTTTTTCTTAATAATCCTCTCATGATATGTGTATGATGAAATGTCATTGGAAATTGTTTGAATTGTAAAATCATTCGCATCAATTCTCCTTGTGGAGTACCAGATCGTGTTTTACCTAAACCTAAAAAAAGTAATCCAGATGTAGCTGCTTTTGCATTAACACTTGGTACAGCAAAATCAACAAACCGATGTAAAGCCATTGTTAAATTTTGTGATAATTCTAAAGCCATTTCTTTTGTTAAATCTTGACGATCTAAAATATCAGTTGGATCTAAAAATTTTGCATTTGGTTGTGGTTCTCTTGGTTTTGTTTTTTTTATAATTTCCCAGGACTCTTTGTTAATATTGTATAAAGATAAATATTCTTGAAACTTTTTTGGTAATTTATCCCATTTGCTAGGCAAAGTGTGAAGCTGTGCCATAAATTCTAAACCAGCTGCATTTTTGCCTCCTTGTGTCATCCAGTTAAGACCAGATATTTTTAGTGAAAAGTCAGTTATTCTTCTCATAATTTCTGGTTGTTCTGTCATATCCGCTGTAAATCTTGCTGATGAAGAAGATACATTCATATAACTTTCTGCAATAACAGAACTAGTTGCTGCAATTCTTCGTCTTTCACTTTCTGGTAAAGTTAATATTCCCCCTAACCATTTTCGCATAAAACGAAATTGTGGTAGACCAGCAAAGGCAGCTGCGTGTCTTGTAAAGTTAGCATCGCCTAAAGCAAGAACTGAAGCTGATCCTAATTTACCCATTGTTTGAAAACCTCTTAATCCAGCCATTGATATAGCCATTCGTTGATTAACTGGTGCATGAAGTTGTCCTTTTAAATACATATAAGAAGCTTCTGCATCATAAACATGAGTATTCATTTTAGATTGAAGTTTTTGAAAATCTTTTGCTGGTAATTTTGTTGATTGTTGTTGTACCCATTTATTAACTTGGCTTTTCATAAATAATAAATGAGCTTCTGGATTTGCACCTAAACGATCCATTAATCCAATATCCCTTGTCATTGTTTCAAAATGACCAACCATAATATCAAAAGGAGAACTATCGCCACCAAACTTTGAGTTATAGGCTAACCAAGCATCAGCATTTGCAAAGTGCATAAAACGATGATCCATTCGTTTATTATAAAGAGCTTTTCCATACCCCATGTGATGAGTATGTTTGTTTGCACCTTGTTGTGTTATTGTTTCATAAACATCTAATAAAGCAAATTCTAAAGTTTCTTTAGTAAATGGTTTTCCAGTTCTATAATCAACCATTCTTTCTAAATCGAGTAAATCATTTTCTAATAAAAATTTTTTCCAAGTTTCAAAAGGTACAGCTGCTACAGCAGTTTGATCATGGAATTGTGGTAAATAATTTCCCTCCATTTTAGAAATAGCACCACCTCTTTGATTAAATAATTTTCGTAATAATTCAGATGTTCTTATCCAAGCTAATGCCAATTCTTGTGTAGCTTTATTTTTTGTTGAACCTGGTTGGAAAATTTCTTTTATTAAATTAATTTGACCAGCTTTCTTTTTTACACCACCAGATATAGTTTGATTATATTCAAGTAATATTTTTCCAAATTCTCTTTGTGCTAAAGCTCTAAAAAATTCTATTGTTGATTCTGCACTTCGTATTTCTGATAAACCCTCTTTAACATTCATTTTGGCAACAATTCTTTCCATAATTTCGCCAGGATTCATCCCAGAATTTTCTAATAAATAATTAAACTCTGCTTGTTTTTTTGCTTGTATATTTGCAATAGTAATTTTTCTTGCTTTATCAAATTTAATTTTATCAAAAGTATCTAATCCAGCTTGTTTTTCCGCAGCAGCTTCCGACATTCCTTTTTTCATATATTCTTTTTTTCGTGCATCAAAATTATCAAACATATCTGTTTGCTTTCGAGCTGGAATAATGCCTTGATCTACACCTTTAATAATACAATCTAATAAACTCATGATATTCCTGGACAGTCTTTTAAGAAATTAATGATCTTGTCATCTTCTTCAACATCATCAAGAACTTGTTTTAATGTTTTTGTGTCTGGTACTAATTCTCCATCAGCTCCAGTTTTAATATCCATTACAACTTCATCGGTTAAATCTAATTGGTTTCTTGCAGTTGCATCAAATAAACCAATATCGACTGCTCGTTGTTCTGGTAACCCTTTTTGTTCAACTTGAATTTTACTCCAAGTATCATCAAAAATTTTCTTTTCTTTTGCAACTAATTTAATTCTTTCAGCTTTTTCTTTTTTTGATAATTTTCTATTTTTAAATTTATTATATGCAGAGCTTGGAAGATCTCTTAATTTATCATAAATATTTAATAAATCTTTATGATGTACTTGTAACTCAAATGCCAATCCATCTTCTGTTACAAGCTGATAATGAGTAGCTCTATATCCACTCTCTTTTGGTGTTGTAAAATAATCTTTTTTTGAAATTATTTTATAATTTTGTCGCAGCCATCCTTCGATATTTAAACCATCAACAACTTCATCTAAATTTTCAAGAACGATACGACCTCTAGCAATATCGCCAATAAATCGTATATCATAGTCTTTTCCAAAGTCATTTTGCCTATTTTTTAGTTTTCTCTTTAATTCTGATTTTTTCTTAATATCTGTAATAACTTTTGCATTTTTAAATTTTATCGCTATATTAGTAATAGAGGCTTCAATATCTTTGATACTTTTGTTTGCTAATTTATATAAATTATCGACACTATCAGATATTTGTAGTATTTTATAATTTATGCCTAAAACAGTTTTAAATTCTCCGATTGAATTATCATCAAGTATTCGAGATGCTGATGGAGTACCTTTAGCTTTAGCTAATACAGTTGATGGTGGAGAGGCAGTTGTTGTTTGGAAAAATTCATCCTGGGTACTTTCTAAAGGTTTTGTTGTATCAGATGTTTTGCGTTCTCCAGAAGCAACTCCAGATTTGATCTCCTCTTTAAGTATATCTAACTGATCATCAGCTTCTTTAACAGCTACATTGGTATCATGAGGATCGTCATGTACCTTTAACTTTTCTGTGATTATGTTTTCTTTTGGTTTTTGTCGAGCTGGACTTTCCGATTGCGAAGCAAAGATACTGCGTTCACTTCCGCTTGGAGTAATCCCCTCGTGATCGCCTCGTTCAATCGACTCGTAGACAGCTTTTTTAAAAGACTCAACTGCTTTTCGCTTACTTCCAGACTTCCAGAGTTTTGCTGCTGCAGTAAGCTCGTCTGAGAGTCGCCCTTTGCGATTTGCGAGTTTTTCGATTTTGTGTATGATGATGCCATATTGTTCTGCCTTTTCTACATTATAGTTTGTATCTAATTTATTTCTACCACTTTTTATAATAGCTTCATCGTTTTCCACAAGAGCTTTAAAGATTGTTTTATCTTTTTTTAGCTCTCGTAAAGCACTACTATAAACTTTGGATCTTTCTACAATCAATGACTGTTTCATGATTCTAGCACCAAACATATCGGTTTGTGTGGTTTCTATTATTCCAGCATCTAAAAAAGATCTAATTATTGATCTTGCTTCATTAATATTAGCTGGTTTTGCTTTTTCTAAAAGTTTTAAAGCATTTATTGCTAATTCTGGATCATCAACAATATGTCCAACTTGTGCTGCAATATTATCTTTTATTCCGCCTTTAAGCCAATATCTAAATGCTTCATCTCCTAATCTATATAAACCAAGAGAATTTTGATAAAGAGCTTGTTGTGGTTTAATTCTTCCAGCAAGTATATTAGCTGTGTGAGTTTCTCCCATTCGTAAAAATACTCTTGCCACATCTTCTGCTTTTGCAGTTGCAGCAACAATATTAACTGTCATAGCCTCAACCATAACATCTTCTGCATTCCAGCCATCAGCTTCTCGTCTAACAACTGTCATTAAATAAACATCTTGTTTTGGATCTTTTGATTTAATTCTTTTTGCTAGTCCTAATCGTTGATGACCATCAGCAATAAAAAATTTTCCATCAGCTCTTTCCCATACCATAACAGTACCAGCTGCATTATGATCCCATTTATCAATACCTTTTAATGTTGTTAAAACTCCTTTACTATCGCCTCCAGTTTTAAATTGAAAAGTTTTTGCATCTACTTCAATATCATCTGGATTCATTTTAACATGATTCATTACTGGTCTTTTTTCATCCAGGACTATTTGAGAGTTAGGTTGTTCTGGAATTTTAGGTTCTTCGTTTTTTAATACACTTTCCAAAGTTGAGTTAGTTCTCTCCATGTGTTCAACATTACCCTCTATGTTTTTGGATAATGGATTATCAACATCTTCTAAAATTTTTTCTTCTAATTCTCTAGCAGCACTTTGATAAGGTGCGTGTAATTGTATTGAATCTGGTAATGTTCTAAATAATAAAAGCATTTCCTTTTTACCTAAAGCAGAAATATTTTTATTTATTATTTCCCAAGCAACATCTGGAGGAACTTTATCTAATAATTTTATATTTCCAGTAGCTTTATCAATATCAGTTAATTCTATAAAACCTCTTTCATTAACTGCTTTCCAAAATTCTTTACCAATAATTTTATTGCGTATGTCTGGATTTGTTTTGGCTAAAGCCATTTGTGCATTTTTATATAATTGTGCTGAACCTTTAACACTAGCTGTAAGAGTTCCAGCAAATACACCACTTGTTGCAGATACAGTTCCAATTATTTTTGCTGCATCCGACCAGTCATAATCTTGTCCTAGTGATTGTCTGTAAGGTACTACTTGTGATTGTATAATAGTTTCTGCACCACCAGCAATAATTGCTTCGATTGCAGCTGTTCGCATTGTGGCATAAACAATTCCTCCTTGCCACCCATACACCATGGATAAAGGAAGAGTGCCAAGAATAAGTGGATCATGAAATGAAGCAACAGCTGTACCAGATAACATTCCTCCCCATTTATCCCAGCCACTATCAGCATACTGCATATTAAGAGCCATTTGTTCTTGTGTATCAGCTGCTTGTTTTTTTCTTAAATCAAAATAATGATCATATCCCTTAAAATTTTTTTTAGCTTCTGGCCCAAGTTTGTCTAATTCTATTGAAATTAAATTTTCTAAATATTTTTTTTTAACTTCAAATGGAGCTTCTGGCATCATATTTCCACCAGCTCCATCAACACCAAAATTAGAAAATGGTCTTGACCATCTGTATTGATCATCAATTTCTGGAATGTAATCTTCCCAATGAGGAATCTCTATTCCAAATTTTGTTTCTAATTCATTTTGGACTAATTCCCAATCTTCTACTTTTCCCTGGTATGAAGATACTGATCTTCCAAAATCTATTAAATCTCTAAAAGAAGATTCAAAATTATCTCCTAATGTTTTAGGCGAAGTAAGAGCTGTAGCACCTCCATAATTTCTATTTGTTGGATCTGAAAAAAAACCAGAAGGAGTTTTTGTAGGAGTTGTACCTACTCGTTTTGAATCTGGATAAATGGTTTTTGTAATATGAAGTTCTAAACCTTTATCTTTAGGAATATCTACACTACCCATAAGTATTCTGCCTCTCTATTTCTTCGAGTACCAAAGTCATCGCCAAAATTTCGCAGCTCTCGATCCACTAAATCCCAATCAGAATTAACTGCGTGTTTAATAAATGATGGAGTTCGTGAAAAACTACCATACTGAAAACCAACAGAAGCAATAACTGTTTGTTGTCCTTTAGTTAAATTTGTAAAAGTTTCTTTTGGATCTCTGCTATTATATTGGTTCATTATTCTTGTAGCATAATATTTTTTACTACACAGATCTATTTCCAAAACTTCCTTATCACTTAATACTAAATCTTTTGCGACAGCTGAAGCTTCAGCTCCAGAGAGTCCACAAAAGTTTTGAAGCTTTGCAACAGTTGGCTCGGAGATGCCAATTTTTAATAAAAATTCTTCATCTTTTTCTTTTAGATCAAATCCAGTTGCAACTGTAACACCAGAATTTTTTGTTGGCACATAACCAGTATTTGCTCCCTTACCCTCTAATTCGGATATAAAATTCCAATCTATTTTGTTCATTTTATCATTGTATATGTTGGTATATTTAATTTAGTATCTCTTGGATCTATTGAGTCAGATGGATTTGCTTTATAAGATTTAATTAATGCTGGTAAAATGCGGTTAATATTTAAAGTAACTTTTTTACCATCTTTTGTTTTATAATATTCATGTGCTGGATCTCCAGGATCGCCAAAAGTTATAAAGTATTCGCCATACTCATTTGTTTCTAAATAAATTTTTTCATAATTATCAAATAATTCTTTTGCATCTATATAATGAACAAATTTTCCATCTGCATCAAAGTCAGATGGCATTCCATTAAGAAATACATCTTCAGATCTTCCACTTGCATCAACACTTAATGTTGCTGTTGCATCATATAATAATTCATCAGTTAAATGATTTTCTAATAATAATTCTAATGATGGAGCATCATTACTTTTAAATTGACCAGCTAAATTAAATTGATCTAAAGTTCCATTTGGTTTTTCTTGTGGAATAATAATTGGTTTGCCATTAAATTTTTCTATTCCACCTTTTGCTCCAGATCCATCAACAACCATTCCAGCTGCATATTGAATAGACATTCTCCAGGCTTCTTGTAGTTTTTTATTATTTGCATTATCATCAATAATTAGTTGTCGTAATTCAGAATTTTCTGCAATCATATTAGCAAATATCAATTTAGAAGAATCTGTTATTTGCGTAAAAGTTTCTGGTGTATTTGTTAAAATATCGCCCAGCATAGTTTCAGATATTTCCAGATAAGGATTACCTATTTCATTTAATCCAACTTTACCAACTAATGATGCAGTTTCATCATTTCGCATTGCAATCCAACCATCAACAATATGCTCGGTAGCCTGTGTCATACCACCTTTGTTCATATTCATTAATTTACCTAGGTGTGCCATAGCTGGGGAGTTATTCGATAAATCAGTAAAGGCATCATTTGCATAAATACCAGACATTTTTGAAACATTACTTGCTAGTTGTAAAATATCTTGTTTGCTTCCATTTTTAAAAACTTCATTAATTTGTGCTAAATCTGATTCTCTAAAAAATGGCATTTCTGGTAAACCATATTTATTCATTAAAAAACCCATAGAAGCTTGATATATTTCAACTTCTTGTGCAAACTTATTTGCATCAGATTCCATCCAATTTATAGTTGGAATATTCATGCCAAAACTTTCTGCCATTTCAATGACACGACCAGCACCAATCTCTGTTTCCATATAGTTCATGGTTTTTTCAATATGACCAAGAAGATCTGTTCCAATATTATATGGTAATTCTTTACCAAAATAATTAACTGTAGCAGTTCCAGATTTGTTTTTAACTTCTTGATTAAAAGAACTCCAAATATCTTGTACTTCATCCAAAGGTAATCCTTGCAATCTTTTAATTTCATTATGATTAATAAAAGCACTATTTAAAGCATCAAGTTTAATTGCAAGTTTTTGAGCTTTTTCATTTTCTCCAACAGACACTAAATCATTAATCATATCTTCAGCTTGTAATTTGTAAGTAAAGTATTGATTAGTATCGCCAAAAAATTCTGGTTTAGATGGATTTATAAAATTATCAATCGATGTTGTTAGTATGGTAGCAGAAGCTTTAAGATTAGAAATTTGATTAGATAGTTTTGATGCAATGGCTGTATCAGCTTTATCTTCATAAGATTGTATAAGTTCTGGTGTTAATTTATCATCCCAAAATCCTTGTCGATTATAAAACTTAAATCTCTCTGGTTGGTCTTTTGCCATGTTTTCGCCCATGACAGTAAAAATATCTTTTTTAATAGCTTCAATATAAATATCTGAAGTTACTGGTACTCCTTTTAATTTTAATTCTCCTTTAGCAGCTCTTTGATGAATAATAGAGTTTTCGCCAATTAATTTTTCTAAACTAATAATATCAAAGTGTGAGTGGTTACGAATAATATTATTTTTTAAAGTTTCAACTTCATTTTGAAAAATAATTTCTGATTGATCTAAAACATTTTTATTAATGTTAGAAGAAACTTTTGCTCTCTCTAATGCAATATTTTCATCTAATTCTTGTTCAATTAATTGTTTAGTATAAAGATCTTTAATTCCTCTGGTTAATTCATTTCTTAAATTTTTAATTCCATTATCCCAATTACTTAAAGCATTTTCTGTATCTGGATCTCGAGTAGCAATATCAGAGAGTGTATAAATTTGTTCCCAGGAGTCAGCGATTGTTTGTTTAACTTTATTTTCTCGTTGGATCTTTATTTTATTAATTTCAAACTCGCCTTTTAATTCATTTGATAATTTTAAAAGATTAGTTTTATACGATTCATTTTCTTTAAATAAATCAATCTCATGTTGCTTTTGAATTGCATATTCTTCTGATTCAAAATCTAAAGCTAATTTTTTTAAGTTTAAATCATGATCCAGTTTTGCTTCATATTTTTGATTTTCAAAATTTAATTCTTGTTGATATTTTTTTTGTCCAACATCTAAAATTGTATTACCTAAACGAGATATTTGTTCATAAGGCAGGATTGCTGCTCCAACAAGATTAGGCACTCCCATTGTAACTGGTGCTGTTAGTTTAGGAGAAGATTGAGATGTAAAAACTGGAATTTGTACCATTTAAGCTCCTTAATGTGATTTTTGTCCCATTGGGTATTTTTGTAATTTAATTGCATTATTAATAGCTGTGTCATTTATATTTCGTGCATTTTCATTAATTTTAAGAGTAAAGTTTTTCGCATTCATAGCTTTCATTTCCGTTAATATTTTATTATTCTTTGCTTGAGCAGTTAAAATATCTGTGGCATACGCAGCATTTTGAGTCATAAGAGCTTTTGCTTGTGCTGCTTGTTCTCCAACTAACATATAACTTCCAGCTGCTCCGACCATTGTACCAACTGCACCTATAATGGCTGATGAACGAGCTGCTCTTGCTTGATACATTGCATATTGTCCTTCCATCCTGGATGATACTGCTGCTTGTTTAAAATCATAACTTTGCATTCTAGCATCGTACATAATATTCATTTTTTCAATTTCGCCCTCGTAAATATTATGCTCTAAAACTTCCATTGGAGTTCCCTCCATTTTAACACCAGCTGAAATAAATGCTGCTTCTGTAGATGCTTGTGCTGTTTCAAAACCTCTGCCAAATTTTCTAACATTGTCATAACCAAGATTAAGTGCTTGTTCTGCTTTATTATCTAAAATAGTTGCATTTTGATCAGCAACATTTTTTTGATATTTACCAGCTTCCATTGCTGCTTGTCCGCCCATGATAGAGCCAAAAGCACTAACACCAGCACCAGCCATTAACATTTTAGATCCACCTATAGCTGTTAGAGCTGCCATTACATTACCCTCGCAAATCGAATATAATCTTCATTGTTTTGATACTTTCTCATTAATCCCTCTTCTTCCATACCTAGCCATTTCGCAAATCGATGACCAAGTAAAAAATCTTTTTTGACTGCTGTTTGTAATCGTTTAACATTATTTTTTAATATTAAACCTTCCATTTCTTTTTTTATAATTTTTGCAGATACAATTCTAAAGTTCCAAATTAAACTTGAACCCATCATCCATCCCTCATAAACATTATCCCAAATAGGAATAATACCTCCAGCACAAATAATTTTATTATCATGTGTTGCAGTAAAAGACATATCTGGTACTTCTAGTGTATCAAGAAGCTTATGATACTTTTCATCAATCTCTACCTCTGAACTATTTAAAGACCAAACCATTCGTTGTGCATGATCACTTTTAAAATCAATTAACTTAATCATTAATTGTAATCTGCGGATAAATTGAAATTAATGTTAATGGGAGTGGTTGGTTTTGTCGTACATAAATCCAACCATCTGTATTAAAATCATCTCGAAACTCTATTTGTTTATCGCCAGTAAATAATGGCACAGCTGTGTCCATTGCTGCTGCACTAGAACGAAATGGTATTCGTTCCATATCACTTAAACTTGATCCTACTTCTGCACCAACTGTTTCATGTAATCGTAAAGTTACTTCGTTAATGCGTTTTGTTTTTGCCTGGGATGTTGATTCATTTCCAGGAGCTTCTACTCGCATTGTTTGTAGTGTCGATGTATATCCTAAACCAATATGAGCTTTTGTTGCAGAACGATCTAAAGTGATTGAACCACTAGATACAGTTTTGTTTGGATGTGTAGATCCATCAGCTAAAATTGTAACTGATTGTCCTTCTAAATGATCTAATCCAGTAATAACTGTTGCTGCACTTCCAGAATAAGTTAAGCCACTATCAACATAAAAAGCATCTGTTTGATCTGTACCATAATCAAATAAAGTTAAATATTCGACATATCGTCTTGTAGTTCCGTTAATAGTTCTTTTAACTATAAGATATAATTCATCTTCATTTGCATCAGTAGGAATAGATGCAACACTTTCTACAACTGCTTGTCCAGAACCAAAAGCACCACCAAGTATATGACGATGCCAACCAACAACTTCCTCTGCTCTAGCATAAGTAAAACCTAAAAGAGTTCCATCATTTCTTACACACCACAAAATACTATCTGGTTCTTGTTGATATGCCATTTCAAGAACACCACCCTCGGTTATATGTTCAGCTAGTAATGTCATGTCTTGTGCTTGATACTGGTCAATGTTTAAATTGTAAGACAGTTCTCGTAATTTTCTTTTTGCTCGTTGAACAAACATGGTTACATTTTCAATTTGAACTGCATCAATATTTGCTGCACCATAACTTGATTGTCTTTGTATTTGCACATTTGTTGGTGTTATTGGTTGTGTTGTGCCAGAAGCACTTACAACAAATTCTCCTCCAACAGTTCCTACAATTAAAGATCGTTGTGCTGAAATATATCGTATCGCATTAACCTTATTCGATGCAATCGTATAAACCATTGCATCAGTATCATTCGTTCCAGTTGTAAAATTTTCTAAATCCGCACTTTTAGAAAACCACATTGTTTGTGGATTATCATTTGATCCAGCAAAAACGAGTCGTTGTTCAAAAAAAGAAACTGAACTTGGATATTTATCTGTTGCATTATTAATCGTTGGACTAGGAGATCCAGATAATGATGGTGTCGATAAAGTCCAGTTAGTATGTCCAGATCTTGTTAATTTTCTAATCGCATAACTTGGATGAACCAGGTACATAAGATCTGCACTTTGTGCAAATTTTATTGTTGGTAAATCTGCTGTGGAATATGGCGATGCAATTTCATAAATTTTATTTGCAACTCCGCCAGAACCATAAGCTGTGTATGCTGATGAATTAATGTCTGTGCCATCAACAGTTTGTAATTCAAAAGTATTTGTTGTTTTATCGGCAACCTTAAATGTTTTACCATTTAATTCTGTCATTCCTACTACACCAGAAATAATAACATAATCGCCATTAGAATACCCATGACTATTTGATGTTATTACTATTGGGTTAGCTTGTGTTGCACCGCTTATAGTTTTATTACTTTCGGTAAT
>TARA_R100001443_G_scaffold26525_1_pt1 | contig 12454 bp, 16 predicted proteins | sample TARA_R100001443 | Tara Oceans TARA_R100001443 (sample SAMEA2622142) | marine metagenome | biome: marine biome (ENVO:00000447); feature: deep chlorophyll maximum layer (ENVO:xxxxxxxx); material: "saline water (ENVO:00002010), including plankton (ENVO:xxxxxxxx)" | depth 50 m
CCCAAATTTTTCTAAATATTCTATCCCTTCCATTTATATATACTCCTCGGTTTGCCTTCGCCATTTCTTACACGTTCATACTTATCGAACTCGCAAAGGGTGTGTTCGATATCTCGCATTTCTAAATTAGGTACTTGCCCATGTAACCACTCATGACTTAACTCAAGCAATACTTGCATTTCCCCTATATTTATGTCACTTTTTATTTGTTTATTTAATGGTCTATTGTGTATTCTGTTGAGACCACGCTTTGCTCCAGGTCCAGGATTACCCCATGTCATAATATCTGTAGCTTCGTCCCCTAAAAATGTATGTCGCCAATCGGTAACTACCTCATAAGCCATAAATGGACCCATGTAAGGGTAAGGCATGAGCACATCCCACAATGCTTTCAACGAACCTTTAGCTTCGTGTATAGAATCTATAAACTTGTTGTTATCCTTAACTATTTGGTCAATACACCAACATACACCGTTTAGTTTGTCCATACCATTCGGTGTCTTTATGATGTATGCTCCTGTAACCCATTGTGGCTGTTCTTTCAATACTTCTACACAGTGTTCGCTATCCCAGTTTCTGTATAAATCTTCTTTTAGTAGTATTTTTCCTGTTTCTATCAAATTAAACCACCTAAATATAATCGTGGCTAATGCGACATCAATGTCATTACGCATACCCTCTCTTACATTCTCTCTGAACCAAACAGTTGTTCTATCGTTTTCACGAAACACATTAGTAAACTTATATTTTTGTAGGATAGGGTCAGAAGTCCATGGATATTCCTCACCTCTAGATTTCCGTAAATGTATTAAATGTCTTTCGTTTAAAAAATTAAAAAACTTATGTAAATTCTCTGCTCTATACCATCCCATACTAATCACCTCCCATTACTCTTTTATCTAGTTTCTTACGTGCGACAATATCTAACAGTTCAGCAACATCTTTACCACTTTTTGTTTTAGGTGGTTCTATTTTAACAAAACCAAGAACATTGTCTATTTTTGCCTCTGCTTCTGCGTCTGTAATCACTACAGGTTTGTCAGCTTCACCACGTCTTACTTTATGAAAGTCATCTAACTGTTTTTCAAAACTATGATAACGAACACTACTTAGTTGTGGTAAACCATTTCTCCTTCTACGATGATTTCTAAGGGCTTTAGCATACCAATAACCTTTACCACTATACTTAGCTTTTGCTCTTTTTTCATACATAGCGTCCATAAGTGCATACTCACTACGCAATATCATATGTAGATCGTCTAAATCTTCTTGTATATATGCCGAATGACCACCATTAGCCTCGTCTGCACAATCAGCGTAAAGCTCAGCTTGAGCAAGTATGTCAGGAGCAACGTAATGTTCATGTACACTAGGCACGTGTTCGACAAAGCCCTCTTTACTATAAGTTTTGTATGGATTTTTATTACCTTCATAAGTGTGTAGTTTTCTACATTCCTCAGAACAACAAGTACCTACACGATATTCTTCATTTATTGGACCACCACAAAATGAACAACCATACACGACAGGTTTGTAAGGCTCAGGTCGTTTTATATGTTTAATTAGTTTTGGTTTTGGTTTTGGTTTTGGCTTAGACTTATAAACAGTTCGTAAAGGGTTTTGTTTTACGATATCTAATACAGGTAAAAACTGTATATATCTAACTAAATCCTCCCACTTCATAACTATATCATAGTCTAAGTCATTAACTTTGTAAAGGAGTTTATTATAAAATAGGTCTAAAAAATTTAGAAGTACTGGGTTGAACTATGTGTAAATTTTTACGAGTACGTGTTACAGCTACATAAAATGCTCTGTTCTCTCCGTCAGGATTTGAGTAAAGTTCGTTCCAAGTTTTAACGGATATATCTGTAAACACCACTACATTATCTGCCTCACCACCTTTTGCAGCATGTATAGTAGACAATCGAATTCTAGGGTTAGATATTTTTTCACCTCTGCGTAAACAAGCTATTATGTATTCTCTTTGTGTTGCACCTATCCTGTCGAGTGCTTCGTGCCAAACAGCATCTGTTAGTAAACCATGTTTTTCCTTTAACTCAGATAAGTCTAGTAAATCATCTTCGCCAAGTCCTGGCAGTTTTTTATGGCCTCGAGCGACACCTACACCTACAGACATAAAATAATATATATCACGAACTTTAGAGGCTGAGACTTTCCTTTCTTTTCGTAACAGTTCCCAGTTACCTATCGCATCTAACAGTTCTTGTTTTACAGACAGAACGTTGTTTCTAGCGTAAATGAATCCAATTTGTTGCAAAAATTTTTCTACCCTATTTAGTATGTATCCGTTGCGAGCAAGTACCAGCCATTCGCCATCACTAAAGTCTAAATGTTCATGGGAAGTGTGAATTATAATTTCACCCTCAACAGAGCGAGGAGTCCAGGACTTAACTCTCCTGTTGACAGTTGGTATTCTGTTTAATATACCTTGTGCCACCTCGTGTACTTTTTTAGGAATACGATATGAGTTTTCTAAAACTGTTACCTCGCCGTCTAACTCTACAAAAGTTTCTACATCTGCACCTGCCCACTGGTATATTGCTTGATCGTCATCACCAGCAACATGTACATGCTTAACTCCTTGTGCTAATTTCTTTATACAATCCCACTGCAGTTTAGATAAATCTTGTGCTTCGTCAACTATAAGAACTTCTAGCGAGGGTTTAGTTTTTTCTTTTAAAAATAAATACAACATATCTGTGTAATCTTTTAAAAATCTTTCTTCTTTATATCTCTCTAAACCTGTACAAAACCAGTTGACATGGTTCCAAGGAATATCTAAGTTAGCTTTTTCCCATTGCTCCCTAACAGTAACCTTTTTATTTCTAGCTATGTTTTCCATAAAAAGCATTTGATCACCTTTTGATAACCCAAACACAGCACCTTCTTCTTTTTTAAGTTGACCATTTAATGGCTCACCCATTATTTTACTGAACTCTTTATAATGTGAACGAGCCATTATATCGGCTGTGCTTAGACCGAGCCAATGGTAACAAAGTGAGTGTATAGTTCTGAAATAAACTAAATCTTCTTGAGTCAAATCGAAACGATCACTTGCACGTTCTAGTGCTTCGTTTGCAGCTTTTTTAGTAAACGCTAAATAACCTATTTTATGTGGTGATACACCATCCTTTAGGTAATCCTCTGTTAGGTTTAAAAGTTTTGTAGTTTTACCAGTGCCAGGTGGACCGAGGATTATATTCCATGTCATTCTGGGTCAAGTACTGCTTTCTTTAAATCTGGATCTTGCATCACATATGCACCAGTCGGTTCACCCTCCTCTTCAGTAAATGTACCTTTAACTATTTCTTTTACTTCTTCTTTCGGAAGTTCTTCTGGTACATCCATTGAACCACCTATTAACGAATCCTCGTTGAGCACGTCTGCTAGGTCTCCTAGAATTAACAATGCTTCCCTTATAGGTTGCTTTACATGTTCGGGAGTAACGCGAGATTCGAGCAGTATTATATACTGCTCGACATTAGATCTCATACTCACTAGAGTCTCTCTAAAAAGTTTCTAGCGTATGCCTCTGGTTCGTGGTCAATACTAATACCACTAAAGTGTTGTGCAATTACTTCGATGAACTCTTCGGCATCTTTTACCAACGCTTCGAAAATTTCTTCTTCAGTAGACTCTAAGTCAGAGTACTCATTACCCAATGTTGTTACTGCATCCCAGTGATCGTGGTTAGCGTTAAAAAACAGATCGCTAGTAAAAGGATCCACCCAAGTTTGTATTTCTAAATTTTGTTTAGACATATTTTTCTCCTATTTATATAAAAGAAGTTACTACCAACACAGCGCCACTGAGGTAGTTTTGTGAAGAGGGGTTGAAAGCGTCCCTCGTAGACCTCGTTTTTATGTATCGATAGTAACTCCATATCCATCATGATACTCCTTAACTTTTTAAAAGTAAAGTAGTTTTTTAATGTAAAGTTTGGTACACGTCTTCGTATTCTTCCAGAGCAGATTCTGTAGCATGAGCGATAAGAAGTCTCATCACGTCTGGTGTTATTTCTGATTTTAAACCAACTGCTAATGCTGCCCAAACTAATGCGATGACAAGAGCTTGATCTTCCTTGTCTGTATCTGACAAGACTGAGTACACTTTTACACAAAGACCTTCGGCTAGATCCATAACACGTTGTATTTCGTCTTCTTCCACAGCAAGTTATCATAAGTATATTAACATGTTTTGTATAGTTATTAAAAAGGATCCTGTTTCATGTTAGGTAGTTCTATGTCAGCCTCTTCATTTACAAAAGCTGAAATCACCCAAGCATTTACACCTCTACCTTTTATATTGAAAAATGTATGTTCGGCTCCCATGTCTTTTAATTTTACCACCACCTGATTAGTTTTCATTTCCATAAACCTGTGACGCTGTAGGTAATCCATTAAATCACGTATTCTAAAATGTGTTTTATTTTCATTAGTCCAAGGTTTACCAAGTAACATTTCTTCTCGCGTAGATGCTTGTGCTATGTCAGTACAAAAAGATTCTAAGAGTTCATTAAACTGTCCCTCTATAGATGCGTCTTCACTTACGTCTATAATTTCTAAACCATTTTCTAATAAAGACTGCACTAAACCCTGCCAAGTTTGTTCTTTCATTTTAGGTGGCATAATATTTAATGTTTCCATACAAACACGTTGAAAACGTATTTGGTTTTGTAGTTGTTCAGTTGTAAGTTCAAGTCGTTTGTCATTTACTGACATAAACCACAGTGGTGGGTCAGTGTTTAATTTAGCTAAACTAGAAAACAAAGGAGCGTCGTGACCAGCACCTACACCGAACTTACAAGTTCTGCATTTAGTGGGGTTACAATATGATTTTATAGGTTCATCACTACACTTATAGTTGTAATCTTTCTTTTTATGTTGTTGTATTAACATAGAAACTTCTTTTGCTGGTAGAGGTGGGTGAAAATATTTACGATTATAGTCCTCTAGTTTTTCTTCCCAAGACTCAGGATGTGCCTTTTGTAAATACACGGCAACATTAAACAAGCCATTGTTACGTGTACCCTCAGGAAAACCTTGTTTTAACAATATTTTTAAACAAGGTGGTCCATACTTTAAATCATCAACAACAGTCTCGATTTGTATGTCGTATAAATCTTCAGCTGTAGTTACCTGTCGTTCAATAGCGAAAGATAAAAACTCTTCTATAGTTAATGCTTTACCTGTTGTTGATAAACCATACCGAGTAGATTCCTCACCCCCATAGTATGGCATGTTTAACCACGAACCTATATCACCTCTGTCTGCTAATACTTGTCGTTGTTTAGGAAATATTTCTAAACCACCGAAACCCAATCCTGCTGCTATTTCTCTTAACTTATCTTGCATTTCACCTGCCTCAACAGGTTCAGCTACGAATAATAATATATGTGCCCCACCACTCTTACTTCTACAAACAACCAGTGGTAACTTTTGTACCTCTATCTTGTTTACTAACTCAGCTATATCTAACGGATATACATCTACATCTATACAACCCCAATGACATTGGTTGTCATCGTCTATAGGAATAACTCCTAAACCATACTCTCCCTGTAAATGCTTTTCCCAAAGTTCCACAGTTGGTCCAGATGTTTTAATTGTAACAGCTTTTCCTTGTTTTTTACCATCGTTTCTATTATTTTTAATTTCAAAACTACCATGTGCTCTTTCGGATCCTTTGAATAGCTGACAAAACTGTTCTGCTATCTTTTCCATAATTGTCTCTTATACTCTGCTGGTTGTTATTTAGGAGTAACCAGCAATCTCCTGCCCTTAGTATAGGCACAGTGCGATTATGTACACTGTTTATCAGCATTTAAAAAGGTGCTTCGTCTTGTTGACTAGCTTTTACTGAGCCAGTATTTACGTTTTGACTAAACTGCTTTGCTGCAGAGTATATGAAACCATCATCAGCACCTAGTTGTTCATCTAATGAGATATCCCAACCGAACCATGATCCTTGGTCGTTTTGCTCTACTACAGAAGTGAGTTTATATTTATGTGAAAAAGTTGGTGGTGTGAACACATTACCATCTTTCGTCCTTATTTTCAAACCTGACATTATAGAGTTCCATTTTTTAGATTTTTTTAGCTGACTACCACCGAAAGCGAGTATTGCTTGATTAAAGCCACCTTGTTCATCTAAAACTAACACATAATGGTTTGCAGTCGTTGAAAGCAAGTTGCCATTAGGTAAGTAATCCTGCCCTTTTTCACTTCTGCTTACTTCTTTGAGTATCTCAGAAGACTCATGCACGGCAGCAAGACCTTTTCTCTCAGGCATCCATTCTAAATAGTTTCTTTTATATGCTACTGGTACAACTAACACACCTTTGTCACCTTTGTATAGTGTGTTATCGACAGTATTAAATATGTCACCCTGTTCACAATCCTTTATATATTTACCATCACGCGAGTTCACTTGTGGACTTTGTGCTTGTGTTATACGAAGGAAAGGAATCGCTAAATCTTCTGATGTTACGTTTTCTAAGCCAGAGTTGGCATCAGCTAACATGTCTGCTTCGGATATAGCTAGTTCATTCTTTTGTTGTTTTGCTATTGGTTCTTTTTTATTTTCTACTTTATCATTCATTTTTTAACCTTTTGTTATTTTAGTTTTTTGACCTACATAAACATTAAAAGTTTCGAATGGGAGGTCAGTACCACTCTCAACTTGCTCTCGTGCAAACGCTTTGAGAGTCATAGGCTCTACCCAGCGTTTGTTTGAAGGTGAGTAACCTTGCGAAGTTAAACTTTGCAACATAGTCTCAGCAGATTCGTCTTCCCCTCGACCAAACTGTAAGGACACAACATTTTTTATAATGTCTTCGTGTCCGTTAGCTTTCAGCCAAGCGAATGCTTCCTCTTCCTTCTCTTTCCCGATACGAGCAGAATAAAACTGCTGTACAGAAACCTTTACACCATCTGCTAATTTTATCTCCGATAAATTACATTCACGCATAGCATCTGGTAACCTTTGTTCCGATATATCTTTCAACTCTTTCTTGAGGTCGGCTAGTTTTTCTTCTGCTACCGATACCTCTTCAGTTAATCGTATTTGTTCTTGTGCCCAAAACGATACTTCTTTTAATGAGTCGTTTTTTAATTGGCTATTTATTTCTGGGTTAGAATCTTCTTCCCACATTTTTTCTATATCACTCATATTTTTCCTTTATTTGAAATCTACACTAACAGGGAAGTATTTATACTCCCTATTGTCCCATTTTAAAAACTTAACAACTCCAGAAGTTTTGGCAGCATAGTGTGTTGCGATCCCAATAGATATCGGATCGCCGACTAAAAGTAAATAATCTTCTTCCCCAAAAGTTTCTAGACCTGAACGTATTTTGTTTACAGCAGATTCTGTAGAAAACATAAGATTGGTGTTAGGTGGTAGAAGGAACTCTAACTCACCATACTTTGTAGCTGCAAGGAGATTTTTTCCTGTTGCTTCTTGTATCGCATATACTTTTGCCATTCTTTTTTCTTTCCTCTAGTTTCTGTTAACAGTCAGATCATAAACCTTACACAGCAAAAAGTAAAGGGTATTGGCTATCGCCTTCATGAACAACGGATTTTACGTTATAGTTGTAGTAAAAGTTATGAAACAGCCAATAAGCCAATAACATAGCAGGCAAATGTGCAAGAGTAAAGAGATTTCAGGCTATTGTTTACTCACTATTGAGTGACTATTAAACAAAAAAACTTAATACTCCTTTACTGATTCGTTAATATAGGTATATGATATGAACAAGAAAGGAGACTACTATGAATATATTTTACGTCAACGAAGATCCCACCGACGCTGCCATCTGTCTACCAGATAAACTCGTAGTAAAAATGCCTTTAGAATCTGCTCAAATGTTATGCACTGCACATCGTGTGCTCGACGGCGACGAGCGTGCTGATAGTTTAGGTTTGTATAAGACTGCTATGAAAAATCACCCATGTACTATATGGGCACGTGAAACTAGTGATAACTACATGTGGCTTTACGAACATTTTTACGCATTATGTAGCGAATACACTACACGTTATGGTAGAGAGCATTTGAGTTTTACTAAATTAAACGATAAACTATGCAAGCTACCTTTAAATATATCTATAGCACATAAAACTACCATGCCTCAAGCGATGCCAGACGAGTATAAATGCCAAGATCCTATAAAAGCATATCGTGATTATATGGTAAACGAAAAACATTACGCTAAATGGAATAAAATACCAGAGCGACAACCTATGTGGTGGTCTTAGTATGAAACAAGCATTTGTATTTAAAACTGAACCTTATGAACACCAGTTAACTGCGTTAGAAAAAAGTTGTGACACAGAAAATTACGCATATTTTATGGAAATGGGTACAGGTAAGTCTAAGGTGTTAATAGACAACATAACACATCTATACACCAAAGGAAAAATAAACGCAGTTTTAGTCGTAGCACCTAAAGGAGTCTATCGTAACTGGGCAAAACGAGAGATACCTATACACTTACCAGACTTTATAGAAAAGAACATATATCTATGGACTCCTGGAGAGTCAGCTAAGATGCTAAAAGAAAAAGAGGAGTTTATAAAACCCTCATCAGTGATAAAGTTTTTAGTAATGAACGTAGAAGCATTGAGCACACCGAAAGGTGTTAAGTATGCGTGGAAATTTATAGCTAACCATGACACGCTTATGGCAGTTGACGAGAGCACAACTATAAAAAACCCAACAGCAAAACGTACAAAAAACATAGTTAAACTAGGTAAGTATTGTTATTATCGTAGAATACTAACTGGTTCACCTATAACTAGATCACCACTAGACATATACACACAATGTCAGTTTTTAGACCCAGCATTATTAGGGTTTAGTTCTTATTATTCGTTTAGAAATCGTTATGCATTGCTCGTAGACAGGAGTGCAGGTGGTCGTACTTTTAAACAAGTTGTTGGTTTTCAAAACTTAGACGAACTAAATGGTTTGATGCAACCTTTTAGTTATCGTGTATTAAAAGAAGATTGTTTAGATTTACCAGATAAAGTGTACACAAAACGTGAGATAGAGATGTCACCTGAGCAGAAAAAAGTGTATAAGGAAATACAGAAGTATGCTATATCAGAACTGTCCGTAGGCACTGTGTCTGCTTCTTCGGTGATTACACAAATTATACGTTTACATCAGATTGCCTGTGGTTTTGTTTCTACTGACGACAATGTAATTACAGATATTAAAAATAATCGTACGGAAGAATTATTACAGATATTAGAGGAAACAGAAGGTAAGGTGATTATATGGGCAAATTACCGACACGATATAAACAGGATATATAAGCTGATTGTAAAAGAGTATGGTGAGGAAAGTGTAGGAACATATTACGGAGATACCTCCGATGCTGATCGAGAAGATTTAATTACAAAGTTTCAAGACAAAGATAGTCCTCTACGTTTTTTCGTAGGTAACACACAGACTGGTGGTTATGGTATTACGTTGACTGCTGCGAGTACTGTTGTTTATTTTTCTAACAGTTATGATTTAGAAAAGCGTTTACAATCAGAAGATCGTGCTCATCGTATCGGTCAAACTAATAAAGTTACATATATTGACATCGTTTGTAAAGATACAGTCGATGAAAAGATAGTAAAAGCACTGAGGAACAAACTTAACCTAGCACAAACAGTTATGGGCGAAGACAACTGGAAAGAGTGGTTATAGTCATACACACAAGGACTTTACATAGAGTTATACCTTAACAACTACACAAAAACCAACGCACACACGCGAGTTTTTAGTCTTTTAAGGAATTAATTTGAGATCTTAGTTCGCTTATTTTATTTTGTAGTTTTGTAAGATTTCTTACAGACATTAAACTTCCTTCTTGTCTTAACTCACTTTCTAACCTATATAAATCTCTTTCTAACTCATTTATTTTTTCTTGTCTCATCAAGTTCTGAGTTTTTAATAAACTAGCTTGTTCACTTTCTGTTAATCTGTCAAACATAGGATCGTTAAGTGTTTTGCTACCTGTTTCTGTACCAGAAGTTTGCATCAATCTTTGAGTTTTTAGTCTAGATGTTTCACCTAAATCAAACAGTTGTTCATCTATCTCATCTATTTCATCTTGCGGAAATAATCTACGTGCTTGATCAGGTGGCATACGTTCAGTCATCGCTTCGTGATTTCTTATTAACTCTTCTTTTCTTCTATTGAGTTGTACTTCACGTGCTATACGATTTCTGTTTTCAAAAGTTGTTCTAGATTTTAATAGTTCAGGACTTAACTCATTACCTCTAGCAACATCATCAGCATAATCTGCTAACCTGTCTTCGTTAGAAGCTATAAATGCATCTAACTCAGCATCGCTCATGTTTTCTATGTTTTCTGTTTGTTTTTGTTTTAAAGTTTGTGTTTGTCTCTCCATTCTACTTCCTCCGCCAGTCATATTATCTGATCCTTTGGAAAAGTAAAGGGGTATTTCTACACCCTCAGGAGTTACCATAGTAGATTGTTCACCTGATTTAAACAGTTGTCCTATTCCAGACATAGCATCTCTACCTAAATCAGCAAAAGTTTTTCTGTTTGCAGCTGCAGCAACAGCTGGTGGTAAACCTGCTAGAGCAGCAGTAATTCCTCCTGCAAGTGTTTCACCTTTATCAATCATACCCTTAGCATCACCCATAAGCATACCTGATTCTAGTAGACCAGAACCTAATGCTACTCTAGGGAATATTGTACCACCACCTGATAAAATCATTAATGTTTTATCTGCCATACCTAAATCTGAAGGATCTAGCATAGCTTCACGCATAGGTCTAGATAAAGGTACATCTATGTTTCCTTCTTCGTCTCTAGGTAATTCTGAGCCATATGTTCGTTGCAAAAACTCTAAGTATTTTTCTTCTTCGCTTTCGCCTAACAACCCTTCACCTAGACGTTCACCTGTTTCACCTAACGCTTGTTGTAGTCTGAACCTAGCCTCGTCTCTCCACGATCTACGTCCTCCTGGTGGTTTTAATTCTTGTGCCATATTAACAATTCCAGTCTCTACGTGCCCAGTAGTTTGCACTACATCTATCAGTTGAACCTTTTATTCCACCACTACGAGCACAGTAGCTTTTCTTTCTACTTTTGTCTCCAGGATGTTTACCTAGTTTTTTGTCACCGAAAGTTATACGTTTAACTTTATTGCCACCACTACTACATTGACCAACGAAAACTACTTTCCGTTTCTTACCATATCCAGGTTCTCCAGGACGTATCGCTCTTGGTTTGTTTAAAGTTACTTTTTTACCTTGATATTCTGCCACATTATTTCCCTAGTTTTGACATAGCTTTTTTATGAGCAGCTGTAAAAGAAACACCTTTTCTCATTTCACTTTTCATAAAATTCATGTGTTCTTTAGTGTGATGTTTCTCGTGTTTTTTCAAACGCTGCATTTGTTGTTTAGTTATTTCTGGCATATTTTTTCTCCGTTGTTAAAATTAATAACTGTTATTATACATACCTCCGCCTGCGAGTGTAGCTAAATTATCTGCTGGTCTTGTTGGTTCTAGATCTTGAACCACAGTTGATGCAGTGAAGTCTGGTAACAAAGTTTCTAAACCTGAAGGCATACCTGTCAGTCCTGTTGGTGGTATGAAATTTTGTCCCCCCAAAGGTGTAACACCTCTAACTGGTAGCTCAGCTAGAGGCATATTAGGAACTATAGGTAGATTCGGTATAGTTTCTTGATTGTAAAAATTATAGTTATCAAGTATATCTTGTACATTTTGATTGTATTCAATAACCTCGTCCATTGGATCTATTATGATTTCGTCTTCAGGTGGTTCATCTACAGGTGGTGTGTCTACAGGTGGTGTGTCTACAGGAGGGTTAGGATCTGCTATCACACCAGCATTTACTAATAAATTTTGAAAAGCAGAAGCTTGTTGATTCGCTAAGTTTTGAGCAGGAACATTAGTTAGACTTGCTCGCAATCTTTGTGCCTCAGCTTGTTGTTGTAAATCGCTAGGAGGAGAATATGTGTTAACTAATGTTTGTATACCTTCGTTATATCTAGGAGGAGGTGGTGTATAGGCAGGCATCTGTTCAAGTTTTTCTAAATCACCATACTGTTGGTTATTAAACCCCATTGTTCCGAAATTTACTCGTTCAACCATTACTCTTCCTCATCTTCATAATTATTATAGTCTTCATCATTTAAACCTAAAAGTGCGTTTTCTAATTCTAGTTTCATTTTTTCTAATTGGTCAGGGTTTACTGTAGAGTCTTCTGCTGCAATCTGTGCTATTATGTCAGCACCCAGTTGACCAGCAGCATAACCTGTTGCTCTGACACTAGGATTCTCTATTATAGTTGTTAAATAACGTAAAGCTGTGGGACTAGACATAACTTTGGACAGTATGTTTATTCTAAGTAGTGTAGACACGTTTTGTAATG
>TARA_R100001443_G_scaffold20674_3_pt1 | contig 12430 bp, 18 predicted proteins | sample TARA_R100001443 | Tara Oceans TARA_R100001443 (sample SAMEA2622142) | marine metagenome | biome: marine biome (ENVO:00000447); feature: deep chlorophyll maximum layer (ENVO:xxxxxxxx); material: "saline water (ENVO:00002010), including plankton (ENVO:xxxxxxxx)" | depth 50 m
GATGCAGAAAGCTTCAAACAAGAAAAAGAAAGCTGTTGCTGACACAAAGAATAAGAATCCAAACGTTGCGGGGCAGTATTCTGCAAACACTTCCACTTCAAACGCCGACACTTCTGCCAGTGCTAAAGTTAATCAGCCTGTTAAGAAAGTTCCGCCGTTAGATGGCGGCAAGAACAAGCCAAACTTTTTGGGATATGGGTATTACAATCGTCTGGGCGTATGGATTCCGCCTGATATTGATATGCAGGACGGCGGCGGGCCGGGCATATCGGGCGCGGTTTTTGGGTCAAAAGGTGGTATTGAAGCGGATCAACTTGGAAATAAAGACGGGTACGTTTCTGCGCAAGAGGCAGCAGCCGCAAAACAGCAGGGTGTTTTTAAGTACGGCATTGGTACTGTATCGAATGCCGTGGGCGCCACACCGTTTGGTTCTGGCCGAGCTCCTACGGGCATTGCGGGTACGATAGCTGGCGGGGGCATTATAGGATCTGCTTTGGGCATGGAGTATACGCCGAGGAAGCCAATGTTTGGTGAAGGCGGACTTACCATGACGCAAGAACAGGTTGATACGTATATGGCCGATGTTGAGAAAAGGCGTCAGCAGGCTAGGGACGATCAATTACAGCTCATGCTTCACGGCTCACCGGCCGATGGTAGTGGAGGTGGAGGTGGAGCGGCGGCTATTGCGCCTGTAACTGAACCCGTGGCGACTGAAGATACGGCGGCGCCCATAGATCAAATAACCATTGGTCAACCCATAGCTTACGATCCGATTTCTTATAATCCCATGCAGGGCGGAGTTGAGAATCCCCAGATTTTACCTTACCCCTATTCGTATGCACAGGGCTTTGGCACGTTGCCCGTGGGCAGCTATCAGCAACCTAATTTATTTGCGCAGTTACCGCCGCCCGTGACTCAGGGGATCGGAAGCTTAAGAGGATTAGTATAATGATGCCAGAGCTGGAAGACTTTTATCGGTTAGTAATGCGTGACGCATTAAAAGAAGAATTGAACTATGGTCTTCGAAAAGGTTTACCGCAAGACAAAATTGATCTTAACATCAAAGTTTTAAAAAGAAAGTTGGAAGAGGAAATGGGCATACCCTTAAGTAAAGCCAATGGCGGAGAGATTTTTACAACGGGTGTTGGGTCGTTATATTCAGATCCCAATTCGCCGTTTGTACAAGAAAGAGAATTTTCTAGACAAATGGGTCGAGAGATGGCGCAACCCTTGGGTAGATTAGGCACGCGTGGTGTTGGGTCTATGGGTCAACGACGGCGTTCTCGCGAAGAGATTGACGAAGAAGATCGTGATTTTAACCGTCGTATGCGGAATCGTTTAGCAGAGGAACAAGAGAGAGAATTTATACGCGGTCTTGAGGGTAGAGATTTCACCAGAGAAATGCAGGAAGAGCAGTCATTAAGGGAACGAGAAAGACAGATGCTTGAAGATCAGGAGAAAGAACTTCTTGACAGTTTACCTGACGCAGAGAAAGCCCCCAATAAATCTGATAATATGAAAAGAGCAGAGGAATTAAATAGAATATTGCAGGACACTGAGGGTAAGCCTCCATATTCTGACGAACCCGGCACACCGGGTTATCAAAGAATGCAAGACGAAATGGAGATTATGAACGAAATCATGCGATTGCTTGAGGAGGATGTGGGCGATCTTTTTGGAGATATTGGAGGCGAAGAAGAAAGAAGAAAGTACGAGAAGCAAAGAAGGGAGTTTCTTGGTGAGCGTAAGCCTGAATTCAAGCTTCAGCCTGAATTCCCGCCTAACAAAGAAGAGGGAATGTTTTCGTTTGATACATTAACTATAGACGGTGAACCTGTTGCGGTCATAAACTTTAAAGATGGAGAAATGTTAACTTTCTATGAAATTGGCGAACTGTTTAAACAATATAAAACCGCGCCTGAAACAAACATCGGACCGACAACCATGCGCATGATTAGGGAGTTTATGGAACAAAACAACCCAACATACCCTGAGTTTATAAGTCACTTTTTCCTATCACGGCGCCTCGCGGACGGCGGTGAGGTAGAGACGATGGGTGGTATAGGCACTTTGAATGAAACAGCGAAGAATATGTTTCGCTAGTCAAAATATAGTTGACGTGTTAGTTTTACGTTAACATTGGAGATAAAGTATGGGACTACGGCCAAAGAATCCAGTTGCTTCTTTTGTAGAGCGCGAAAACGACGACCCTATGATAGAAGAAGCAGAGGTTGATCTAGATATAGAGATGCCGGGCACAAGGGTTGCTTCTGGTGAACCTGTAGATGGTATTGATTTTATTGACGAAGCGGACGGTGGGGTCATTGTAGACTTTGATCCGCAGGCCATGTCCATGACAGAGGGTGGAGATTTTTTTGCCAATCTTGCTGAAGACATGGATTCTGGTGATTTGGGATCGATATCCAGTGATTTAATATCTCAGTATCAATCGGCCAAGGAAAGCCGTGGAGATTGGGAAGAAGAATACGATAAGGGGTTGGATCTGCTTGGTTTTAAGTATGAGGACAGAACGCAGCCGTTTCGTGGCGCCACGGGCGTAACGCACCCTATGTTAGCGGAAGCAGCCACACAGTTTCAAGCGCAAGCCTTTAATGAGCTCTTACCACCAGAAGGACCTGTGCGCACTCAGATTATGGGGCAGCTTACACCCGAAAAAGAAGCTCAATCTAAGCGCGTAAAAGAGTTTATGAACTACTACATAACCAATGTTATGGAAGAATACACGCCTGAAATGGATCAAATGTTGTTTTATTTGCCTTTGGCAGGCTCAACGTTCAAGAAAACATACTTTGATGAAGCAATGGGGCGCGCTGTAAGCAAATTTGTTCCCGCAAAAAACCTTGTTGTACCTTATGATGCGGCAGATTTAGAAACTTCGCCCTTTATCGCGCAAGAAATACGCATGCCGTGGAACAATCTACGCAAATTACAGGTTGGAGGCTTCTATGTTGATGTTCCTGTGAACCCGTCGCAGGCTCCAATGGACGACTCAACGGATACAATCGACAGTATTGATGGTATGTCTGCGTCAAATATTGATTATGACGTCACTTTACTGGAATTCCACGTAGATTTGGAGTTGCCGGGCTTTGAAGAGAAGAACGAAGAGGGCGAATCAACAGGAATTATGGTTCCTTACGTCGTTACAATAGCCGAGGACACTAATGCGATACTGGCTATACGCAGAAATTTTCGCGAAGACGACGATCAGAAGACAAAAATCCCATATTTTACGCATTATAAGTTTTTGCCGGGCTTTGGGTTCTATGGTTTGGGGTTAATTCATACAATTGGCGGTCTTTCACGCACCGCGACCGCTGCATTGCGGCAATTGATTGACGCGGGGACACTTTCTAACCTTCCAGCGGGTTTCAAGGCTCGCGGCCTACGGATCAGGGAAGATGCAGAGCCGTTGCAGCCGGGTGAATTTAGAGATGTAGACAGTCCCGGTGGTGCAATTCGTGATAGTTTGATGCCGTTACCGTTTAAAGGACCTGACCAGACATTGTTCAATCTGTTAGGCTTTGTTGTTCAGGCTGGTCAGCGTTTCGCAACCATTACGGACATGAAGGTTGGCGACGGCAATCAGCAGGCGGCGGTAGGAACGACGGTTGCTATGCTAGAGCAGGGGGCTCGTGTAATGAGCGCTGTTCACAAGCGCCTACATTACGCGATGAAGAACGAGTTTAAGATTCTGGCGCGTGTTATGTCGGAAAGTCTACCGCAGGAATATCCATTTTCTGTAGCGGGTGGCGATCAGGCGGTTATGGCCAGCGATTTTGACAATCGTGTAGACATCATACCTGTGTCAAATCCAAATATTTTTAGTCAGGCGCAGCGCATTGCTTTGGCGCAGACACAGATGCAGATGGCGGCTCAGGCGCCAGACCTTCACGATTTGTACGAGGCTTACAAACGGATGTATGACGCGCTGGGCGTTCGGGATATAGATAAGATCTTGAAACCCAAACCAAGTCAGGAGCCACAGCCAAAAGATCCTGCGCAAGAAAACATTGATGCTCTGGATCAAATACAGCTTCGGGCTTTTCAGGGACAAAACCACGACGCACATATCATGTCACATCTTGTATTTGGTGCGTCAGGAATTGTGCAGCAACAGCCAATGGTTGCGGTTACCCTTCAGAAGCACGTTATGGATCATGCGCGCGTAAAATCGCAGGAGATGGCGCTACAGCAGCTTGGCGTGCAGGAGATGACCCCAGAGATCCAAGTACAGTTTGAGCAATTGGTTGCTCAGAACATTGCGCAGGAAATGCAGGCAATGAAACAGTTGTCCGCTCAGATTACAGGAGAGCAGGGCGCACCAGATCCATTGATTGGACTTAAAGAGAAAGAATTGCAAATAAGATCGCAACAGGTTCAGGCAAACATTGCTAACGATCAGGCGGAGCTACAGTTGGATCAGGAAAAAGCTCAAGAACGAGCACGCGAATTTGATGAGCGTATGGATCAGCAGGAGCGCTTGGCAAATAGAAAATTGCAAGCGAGCGCAGAACGTGAGATAATGCGATTACAGGCACAACAGCAACGGAGACAATGATGCGAGTAAAGATTGTAAGTGGACGTGGCGCCGACGCGCCGAAGCCGGTAACAAAAGCCGAAATAAAAGGTCAAGGCTCTATTCCTTATTGCCAACTAATGGAAGTAGCTACGCCTAATACGGCGAAAGCAAAAGTTACTTCTGGCACAAAGCGTGGAACGGGTGCGGCTTTACGTGGCAAAAAGTTTATAAACGCTTAAGTTAGATGTCTGATAAACTACCAAAGGTAAGTATTGCCGTAGTCGGGGTTGTAATAGCCCAGATCGGTGGTTTTATATGGTGGACAGCGCAGCAGGCTAGTACCATATCCAATCTTGAAGAGACGGTTAATGTTTTGACGGTAGAAAATAATGCCACAGACCGCACCAATTTGATCAGAGATGTAGAAGAAAACAGTAAAAAACTTGATGAAATGATTGAGATACTTGTAGAAGTCTACGAGGATATGGAAGATAGCGACAACGAAATTTGGGATGAAGTTGATCAAATCCATGAGGACTTAGGTGGGATGGCCTCTCACATGATGGCGATTGTTAAGTTGCAAGCTAGAGTTAAAACCGTAGAAAACACGTTAGAGTATCTTACAAGACGCCCTATGAATTCTGATGGAATGTAAGTATGGATCCCATAACAATCCTTGCAGGCATAAAGACAGGGCTTGCCGCAGGTAAAACTGTGGCTGGTCTGAGCAAACAGATCGGGCAATTTTTTGACGCAACTGACCAAGCTAAGAAAACTCTACAAAAAAAGGGTATATCAAGCAAAAGCGCCAATGCTACGGCGTTGGATCGCTGGGCGAAAATTAGACAGGCAGCAGAGGCTGAAGAAGAGCTTAAAGAGTGGATTACACAGACCTACGGAAGATCAAAATACCTAGAACTTTTAAAAATTAGACGGGAAGTTCTTGCAGAAAAAAGAGAAGCTGAAGCGCAAGCTCGAAGAGATCAGATAGCAAATCAAGAGCTAATGGTTACCATAGTAGGTATAATTGTTTTGCTTATTATGACATTCATAGGAGCCACGGGATACTTACATTATATGGGGTGGTTGGACATTTGGGATTATTTACCATGATATATGTTTTGGTTTTTTTACATTTTATTAGTACAGATCGCCTACAATATTATCAGATCGGTACATTTTCGGATAAAGAGCAATGCCTAGAGCAAGCAGAAAAGGCAAAAATACTGGTGACTCACAACTCAATGAAAGTGACTTGCCTAGAAGTGAACGCCCAACAATAATAGAAAGGGGCAAAAAGTTTGCAGCATACGATAAAAGTGGTAAGCTGCTAATATTGGGATACGAAAGAAGAATAGTACAGGAGTATGCATATGCCCAAACAAAATTACGACTTGAACGATAACGGAAAGATTGATCCCGAAGAGCGTCAAATTATGCTTGAAGATCGCCGTAGGATTATGATTGATTCTGATGCCAAAAGAGACGCACAGCGTAGAATGGCGTGGTTTAGCTTAACAGGTATGCTAGTGTTTCCGTTTGGCGTGGTTTTTACTGAGTGGATGGAGCTGCCACAGGCTTCGGTAATGTTGGCGAGTATGTCCAATATCTATTATGTCAGTATTGCTGCCATAGTTGGGGCTTACTATGGTTTCACAAACATGGGTAAAAACACATGATAGGACAATTATTAGGCCCTGTAGCGGGTTTGGCGAGTAGCTGGCTGGATGCAAAAACCACGAAGCAAGCCGCAGAAGCGAAGTTGAAACTTACAGAAGCAGAAGCGAAAGCAAAGATTCTTCTGTCAGAAAAAACAAGCGTTGCCGATTGGGAACGCATTATGGCAGAGAACAGTAAGTCGTCATGGAAAGACGAATTTTTTGTAATTGTGCTAAGTATACCATTAATTTTAGCCTTCATACCGGGTGCCGAGGGTCTTGTAGACAGGGGTTTTGAACAGCTTCACAAGGCCCCAGACTGGTATTTTTACAGTTTGGGTATTGCAATTTCAGCCTCTTTCGGTGTGAAAGGGTACAAACAATTTACGAGGAGAAAGTAATGCCATACATGAAAGACATAACGATGTTAATCTTAGTTATAGGTCTTATGTCTATACTTGGCCTTATAATCTATGACGAATTTAAGATGGCTAATGAACATGGTGGCGAGTTACATCCAGATATAATTGCTCTGCTCCAGATGAGCTTGACGGGAATTATTGGCGTTGTTGGTGGATATGTTGGAGGTAGATCGTAATGTACACTTATTTCGTAAAATCTATAGACAGAATTGTTGACGGTGACACCATAGATATAAGTATTGATCTTGGTTTTGATCTTACCAAAAAGGAACGTGTTAGGCTTGCAGGTATAGACACTCCTGAAACTAGAACTAAGAATCCAAAAGAAAAAGAGATGGGTTACCAAGCTACAGAGTTTTTGGAGATGCATCTTATGGAAGCAACAAAGCTTACCGTAAAGACAGAAAAAGACGGTAAATTTGGCCGTATGCTTGGTTGGTTGTACAAGTCAGAAAAGGATGTAACGTCTATCAATGAAACTATGATTGATGAGGGTTATGCTTGGGCTTACGATGGCGGCACTAAAGTCAGAAACCTTGAAGATCTTATGGAAAGAAGGGGTAAATCTGATGGCGTTTGAAGCATTAAAAATGTTGCAAGAAAAGTGTGGTTGTTCGCCAGACGGTGCATTCGGTCCTAACACAGCTAAGGCAATAGTAGCCCACTACGAGCTATCCCCAGAAAGAGGCGCACATCTACTTGGCCAAGTCGTCCATGAAAGTGGTACGTTTAGATACACTAGAGAAAATTTAAATTACTCTGTTCAAGCAATGATGAAGGTCTGGCCTAGTCGTTTTCCCACAGAGGAAAGCGCAGAACCGTTTGCCAAAAACCCAAAAGCACTGGCTGAAAACGTATATTTTGACCGCATGGGGAACGATACTAAAGAAAAAGCCAGCGCCTACATTGGACGCGGATTCCTTCAATTGACCGGCTATAACAACGTCAGATCTTTTGCATCTGATATGCGCGTGTCCGAAGTTTTGGATAATCCAAAGCTTTTGGAAGAAGATTACGCTATGGAAACCGCTTTATGGTTTTTTAAAAAGAATAATCTTTGGAAAATATGTGATGAGGGTGTTAGTGACGATACAATTAAACGCCTGACAAAGCGTATTAACGGGGGTTACACTGGATTAGACCATCGAGTAAAAGAAACTAATAAAATTTACGGTTGGTTAAAATAATAGGTGGCGTCTACATATAAGACATGTTACATAATAATAGAATGTTATAAGATAGCGAGGTAGCATGGACGACCTAGACGTCGTACAATTTGTTCAACGTTCTGTTAAAGAGCGGAAGACTATGGTGCTAGATGTTTTGGAAAACAACGGCATTCAATCAATGGAGCATTACCAGCGATGCATGGGCGAGCTGGACTCTTTAAACTTTATATCTCAGGAACTCGCGAGCCTGCTAGAAAAACAGGAGCATAACAATGACTGAAGCAGTCAAATCGGTCGATTTAGAAGCCGCAAAAGCTGGTGTATCCAGTATGTATGTAGAACCACAAGAAAGGGTATTAGACCCTTCAAAAGTGGATAAATCTCTCTTAGAAAGGATGCCAGAGCCGACTGGGTGGAGGATGTTAATCCTGCCGTACAGGGGTAAAGGTAAAACGCAAGGTGGTGTTTTTCTGCCAGATAGTGTTGTTGATGACGGTCAAATAACCACCGTCGTTGGTTACGTTATGAAGCAGGGCGAACTTTGCTACAAAGATCAGGAAAAATTCCCTAATGGCGCTTGGTGTAAACAAGGTGACTGGGTAATTTTTGCTCGATATTCAGGATCTCGTTTTAAAATAGAAGGCGGCGAAGTTCGAATTCTAAACGATGACGAAATATTAGCCGTCATTAACGATCCCGATGATATTTTAAGCCTCTAGGAGAAAAAAATGGAAGCAGTTGAGGAACAAAAAACAAATTTTGAACCATCGAAAGATGAAATAGAAATTGATACGAGTGAAGCTCAGGAAACAGAGGTAGAGCTCGGTAAAGAAGCACACACAGAAGAAAAAGAAACTCCTGTAGTAGAAGTTGAAGATTCTAATGAGCAAGAGCAACAGGTTAGTAGTGCTCAAAAAAGAATTAATCAACTTACAAAAAAAATGCGCGATGCCGAAAAGCGTGAAAAAGAAGCCATTCGATATGCGCAGCAAGTTCAGACTCAAGCAAAAGCTTGGCAAGACAAGGCACAATCTTTAGACAAAGGTTATATGGAGCAATATGGCAAGAGCCTTGAGATTGAAACAGCTCAGGCAAAAGCAAACTTGAAGCACGCTATTGATATTGGTGATAGTGATGCGATTGTTGCTGCACAAGAACAATTGTCTAATCTTGGGGCAAGAAATGTTCAGTATTCTCAAGCGCAACAGCGTCAAGAAAATGTTCAGGAACAAACTCAAGAAAATGCGGCACAAGTGCAACCGACGCAACAAGCACAGCCCGCAGAAATTAAACGTCCAGATCCTAAAGCAGAGGATTGGGCGGCAAAAAATGTCTGGTTTGGTAAAGACGAAGTTATGACTTTTGCCGCTTTTGGAATACATAAAAAACTTATTGAAGAAGAAGGGTTTGACCCTGAGAGCGATGAGTATTATAGTGAACTTGATCGGAGGCTTGTTTCAGAGTTTCCGAAGAAGCTCGGTTCTAGCAAACGTGCCGCTCAAACGGTTGCTGGAGTTAGCCGCCAAACATCTGGGCGCAGTAAAAGGGTCAAACTCACCCCGACCCAAGTTGCAATAGCTAAAAAGCTGGGTGTGCCGCTAGAAGAATATGCGAAATATGTGAAGGAGTAAGAAAAATGTCTAATTCAAAAGATCGTTATGACGGCATAGATCGTGCCCCTCGCGAAAACAAAACACGGGAGAAAACGGCGCAAAGGCGTCCGTGGGCTCCCCCGTCCATGCTAGATGCTCCACCTGCACCCGAAGGGTACAAGCATCGCTGGATTCGTGCTGAAGTGCGTGGTCACGATGACCGCAAAAACATCTCGGCTCGATTACGAGAAGGATGGGAACTTGTCCGTAAGGATGAATTTCCTGATTTTGAGGCACCAGTGATGGATACAGGTAAATATGAAGGAGTGTTTGGGGTTGGTGGACTTGTTCTGGCAAGAATGCCTATTGAAACGGTTTTGGAACGAGAACAATATTTCTCGCAGCGAAACGCAGACCAAATGGAAGCCGTGGATTCAGACATGCTTCGTGAGAACGCACATTCAACCATGACGATTACTAAACCTGATCGTCAATCTCGTGTAACCTTCGGTGGCCCGCGTAAATAACGTGGTGCCCCATCTAAAACGGAGAAAATCCTATGGCAAACCAAGAAACTGCCTTTGGTCTTCGTCCCGTTGGGTTGGTCGGTAGTGCAACTAACAGCACCGGCCTCACCACCTATGAGATTAGCGCTACTAATGCTAACGCTATCTTCCAGTACGGACTTGTAACTCCAACAGCAGGCGGAGTTATAGATCAAGCTGGCGCAACAAGTGGCGGTACAACCGCTGCGGTAGGTGTCCTAATGGGTGTGAAGTACCATGATAGCACGCAGAAAAAACCAGTCTTTTTAAATTATTGGCCGGGCTCTGGTTCAGTGTCTGTCAACACAAACTTTCCTGTTGAGGCGGTTGTCGCTGACAATCCAAATCAACTGTTTGCTGTTGCCGCAGATGCTACACTAACAGACCGCGCCACTGCTTTAACTGGTGTTTTTGCAAACGCGTCCTTGGGCACGTCCGCTCGTACTGGTGTAACTGGTACAGGACGTTCCAATTCTGAACTCAGTGTGTCTTCAATTGCAACTACAGCAACTTTACCTTTGCGTATTGTTGGTTTGGTTGACGATGATGCAAACAATGATTACGCGTCCGCTGGCGCGCATTTACTTGTTCGTATTAATGCACACTACAATGCAGCAACCCGTCGTTTTGATTCGCAGACTACTGCGGATTCAACCGGCACATAAGGAAGGGGAATAGATTATGGCTATCTCTCGCGCACAACTAGCGAAAGAGTTGGAACCCGGCCTTAACGCGCTGTTTGGTTTGGAGTACGACCGTTACGAAAACGAGCATTCAGATATTTTTGACGAAGAGTCCTCAGATAGGGCATTCGAAGAAGAGGTAATGCTCGGTGGGTTCGGAACGGCTCCAGTTAAAGGTGAAGGCGGAGCAATCTCGTTTGATGATGCACAGGAAACATTTACTGCGCGTTATACACACGAAACTATTGCTTTGGCATTTTCAATTACTGAAGAGGCAATTGAAGATAACCTTTATGACCGTTTAGCTGCGCGTTATACCAGAGCTCTAGCTCGTTCAATGTCTCAGACAAAACAAATTAAAGCGGCTGCTATTTTGAATAATGCGTTTAGCACAAGTGCTCCAGTTGGAGACGGTGCAGCACTTTGTTCAACAGCACACCCAAGTTTGTCTGGTAACCAACGCAACAAGCTTTCAACGGCTGCGGACTTGAATGAAACATCAATGGAGCAAATGCTCATTGATATTGCAGGTCTAACAGATGAAAGAGGCTTGAAAATTGCAGTTCGTGGAATGAAATTGATTATTCCAAAAGAACTTCAGTTTATCGCGGAACGTGTGATGAACTCAAATCTGCGTCCGGGAACGGCTGACAATGATCTGAATGCAATGCGCTCAATGGGCATGTTGCCAGACGGAGCTGTTGTCAATCATTTCTTAACAGACACGGATGCTTTCTTTATCAAAACGGATGCGCCAAATGGTTTTAAACTATTTCAGCGTACTCCAATTAAAACAGCTATGGAAGGTGACTTTGACACTGGAAATATGCGTTTTAAAGCACGTGAAAGATACAGCTTTGGCGTATCTGACTGGCGTAGTGTTTTTGGTACAGAAGGCGCATAAAGTGTGATATAGTAGGGTTATCTTTTTGCAAAAGATTACCTCTCTCTAAATTAAGGGGCAGCTTCGGTTGCCCCTTTCTTTTTAAATTTGTTATGGTATAGTCCAGATATCCCTGACAGTGACATGAGGTCACTGACAATAGCCGAGACAGGAGACTTACATGGCTAACACGACGTTTAACGGTCCCGTTCGTTCAGAAAACGGTTTTAAATCTATAATCAAGAACTCCACTACTGGAGGTCTTACTAATGAAATGACTCTATCCACCTACACTGCAACGATTACCGTTGCGGCAAGTGGTACAGATCACAAAGAAGCTTCCATAGGAATACCCTCTAACTTTATTCCAATGGGCGTCGCAATAACTGTGACAGGTGCAGCGGCTAATGCTGTAAACCTTGTTGATATTGGCACAGATGCAGATACAGACGGTTTTGTTGACGGCATATCTGTGGCTATTAATTCTACAGGTTTCAAAGGATTTTTTCCATGTAATGGTGCATTAGGAATGTCAGGCGGTGCAACAACCGCTGCTACAGAGACTGCGGACGAAGTTGAAGTAGTGATTTCTGGCACTGCGGGTGCTGGTGGTGTGTTATCTTTGAAGTTCTTTGGTATTTCATCTGATTCACCAACCACTTAATAGGAGATAACTCATGGCAGATGCAGCTACAGTAGTTATGAAAACTACAGTTCTACCGGACGAGATAGCTAAAACTATCGAAGCCACTACCACTGTTTCGCCAAAGGACGCGAATGACAAGTGGTACTACAAACTAACCAGTGTTACAGCAGCAAGCACAGACCTGATTGCGGGTTATTATACTGATTATACCGCAGTAAATGCTAATGTGCAGCCGACAGCAGTAGCAACAGGTGATAAGGTTGAGTTCATTTATATTAAAAATACGGAC
>TARA_R100001443_G_scaffold3021_1_pt1 | contig 12417 bp, 16 predicted proteins | sample TARA_R100001443 | Tara Oceans TARA_R100001443 (sample SAMEA2622142) | marine metagenome | biome: marine biome (ENVO:00000447); feature: deep chlorophyll maximum layer (ENVO:xxxxxxxx); material: "saline water (ENVO:00002010), including plankton (ENVO:xxxxxxxx)" | depth 50 m
TAGAATGAGCGCAGGCGTATACAACATTGAGATAGAACAGGGAGCAGATTACTCTCTTGCGGTAACTTACAAAGACTCCGCAGGTGCAGTATTTGATTTGTCTTCTGGTTACACAGCTACAATGAATATTAAGGAGTCATACTTAGATGCAACGGCTATTGACAGTTTGACTACTGCTACAGGAGAGATTATACTATCTAATGGTATTGGAACTTCTGTTACAGGCACAATAGCTGTAGATTCTAGTCAGACAGTAGTAACTGTAACTATAGATAGCGGTGAACATGGTTTTAACACAGGTGATTTTATAAACATATCAGGTGGTGCTCCTCAAGAATATAACGGGGTTTTTGAAATAACCTCTACTCCAACAGCTTCTACCTTTACTTATGATGCAGTAGCAGGTGACACAATTACAGACACATCTGTAGCGTTTTACAAAATACAAGCAAACATATCTATTGAAATTGGTCATGGAACAACTGCAACATACGACTTTAGCCAAGGATTTTATGACCTTGAACTTAGTCAGGCAAGTACTAATTCAAAGGTATTAAGAGGCAAGGTAAATTTAATTAGAGAGTTAATGTAATATGGCGGCAAATCAAGTAACAGTAGCAACACCGGGTCCGGCAGGAGTAGCAGGTCTTACCTTTGAAGGAGCATGGACTAGCGGAGATGTTTACCAAGTTAGAGATGTAGTTCGTTTTTCTGACGGTAATTTATATATAGTTAATGTACAGCATACAGCATCTAATTCTAATACCCCCCTGTTAAATACATCATACTGGACACTGTTTATTAATGCAGATGATTCCTTCCAATGGGCTACAAAAGCAAAACACACTCTAATAGGTGACTCGCTAGGAAACTCAGGATATAGTGCATTACATCAAGCAAGTAAAGCACAGGATTGGGCTGTACTAACAACAGATGCAGTAACTAATGATGCAAACAGTGGAGATGTTGGTTACTCAGCTAAGGCGTGGGCTATAGGCGGTACTGAAGTTACAAGCACAGCTTCTAGAGGGGCCGCTAAGGAGTGGGCTACAACTACAGGAGCAAAGGTAGATGGTGGCTCTGGTGATTATAGTGCTAAGGAATATGCTATTGGAACGACAGCATCTACAGGTGGTAGTGCTAAAGATTGGGCTGTTTATGTAGGAGGTGGAGTTAGGGGATCAACTTCAGATCACTCCGCTAAGGCATGGGCTGTAGGTGGCACAGGTGTTACAACTACTAGCAGTAAAGGTGCCGCAAAGGAATGGGCCACGACTACAGGCGGAGCAGTAGACACAAGTGAATATTCTGCTAAAGAGTATGCAATTGGTACAACGGCAACTAGCTCAAAGACATATGCAACTAAAGTTGATGGTGCGGTTACTGGAACAGACTTTTCTGCAAAAGCATGGGCGATAGGCGGAACTAATGTAACTACAACGGCAAGCAGGGGAGCGGCTAAAGAGTGGGCAACTACAACTGGTGGTGCAGTAGACACATCAGAGTATTCATCAAAAGAATACGCAATAGGAACTACAGCAACAAGTTCAAAAACATACGCTATTAAGGTAGACGGAGCAGTTACAGGAACAGACTATAGTTCAAAGGCATGGGCTATTGGAGGAACAGGAGTTACGGATACATCTTCTAGAGGTGCGGCAAAAGAATGGGCAATAGAAACAAGTGGTACAGTAGATGGCACATCCTATTCTTCAAAGGAATATGCGGCAGGATCACAGAGTAGTACAGGAGGAAGTGCAAAAAATTGGGCAACACAGACAGGTGCAGATGTTACAGGGGCATCTTCTGGTGATATGTCAGCTAAGGAATGGGCTGTAGGAACACTAGGAAGGGGTGTAGCAAGTGAAGGATCAAGTAAAGATTGGGCTACATATACCGCAGGCACAGTAGACAACTCAGGTTATTCTTCACTATATCATGCAAATGCCGCTTCAGCTTCAGCAACAGCCGCTAAGAATAGTGCGGCGGCAGTAGCACAGGTATATGACGCATTTGATGATAAGTACTTAGGATCAATGCCAGATGCAAACGTATTCACAGCATCCTCAAGTAGTGGTTTACTAATCACAGACAACACGCATGGTTTATCAGATGGAAATATTATACAGGTAGCAAACTCAGGAGGTGCATTACCGGGTAATCTAAGTGCATCTACTAATTACCATGTACGAGATAAAACAACGAACACATTTAAGTTAGCAACAAGTGCAGGTGGTTCAGCTATAGCATACAGTAGTGCAGGTAGTGGAACTAACACTTGGCACTATGGTAGTCCTACAACTACAGGTACTTGGGCTATTAATTCATCATCTATTACAGTAGCTAGTGCAACAGGAATAAGGGTAGGTCAAAAGGTTGCAGGTACAGGCGTACCAACATCACCAGTTCCTAATGTTATTTCAATTGATGGCACAACAATAGTCATATCAGATAATATGGTGGCGGCAGGATCGGGTGTATCACTAACATTTAGTAGTTTAGGGATAAACGGCCCATTTAGCACAACGGCAGACGGACCAACTACTGATAATGATGGTGGGGCTTTATCTGATGGTCTCCTTTATTTTAACACTACTGATAACAATATGATGGTCTATAAGAGTACTGGATCATCGTGGGTAGTGGCATCAAGCTCAGGTAGTATATCATTAATATCACATAAGTTTACTGCAAGTGGTTCAGAAACCTCTGTATCTGCGTCTTCATTTTCTCCAACTTTAACTTACACAGTTAACAATATCATAGTATTCTTAAATGGAGTAATGTTAGACCCAGCAGACTACACAGCTACAAATGGTAATGACATTACTGGATTATCGTCTTTATCGGCTTCAGACGAACTTATTGTTTATGCTTATAAATCCTTTGAAGTAGCAAATGTAGTATCTGCTTCCGCAGGCGGAACCTTTGGTTCATTAGTTACATTTAGTGGAGGACTCAGTGCAGGAGATGCTAATATTACTAATGTAGGCAATATTGCTCTTGATACAATCTCTTCTGATGCAGGAACCAGTATTGGAGTGACTCTTGGCACAGATGCAGGAGATGATTTTAATGTAGGTTCAGGTAAATTATTAGTAGAAGGTGATACTGGTTTAGTGAGTATTGGAACTGGTGGAGACTTTCAAACATCAACAACAGGAAAGATTAAGCAGAAAGGAGCATTTATGCAAAGTTCAACACATCAATCTTTATTTATAGGAGCATAAAATGGCAATTCCAAGCGGGAGCGGTAGCGAAGTTTTAAAAATAGCACATACAGCGGGAGTTACAAACTCTGAAAATGTTGTCCTTAATGGAGTAGCTAATCATATTTATTCTATACTATCTATTACGGTATGTGAAACAGCAGATAATAATGAAACATTTGATATGTACATAGATGATGATGGAGGTGGTACTGATTATTATATTGTTAAAAATCAGCCATTAGGTGCTTCTCAAACATTTATATATGATAATAAATTAGTTTTATCAGGAGCAGATCATCTTTGTATTATTGCAGGAAATTCAGCAGATTTGGATGTTACAATTAGTTATATTGACCAAGACTGGAGTTAATTATGGCAGGATTAATTTCTACACAAAATTATGGACGGACAGGACAAGTAAATAATCCTGCGTTTTCGGTAAGGAAAACTTCATCACAAAATAATGTTAGTGCCGGGGAACACACGTTAACATGGGAAGAAACAAAGTTTATGAGAGGCGGTTGTCAACAGCCAAGTACAACTAATATTACTGTCCCCTTATCTGGTTTGTATGAAATTATTATTCATGTACAATTAAATCAAATGAATTTTGAAGCTAATTATTTTGATATACGTTTTTATATTGACAACAGTACATATAACCAATTTTTTTATAGTGAACCTCACGAAAAAGGTAAAATTGATTCGTTGTTTTCTTCTACGATTGTTGATTTAAGTAAGGGTGCAAGTTTGGATGTTAGATTGTATATTGATGCTGTCGGTGCAATTTCTGGGGGGGTACATATTAATTCAACTACAGATATAGCAGGTGGGGATCAAGGCACTTTTTTCAGTGGTAGATACTTAGGACATTAAAACTATTATGAAAATTGATTTTAAAAGTGTTAAAAATTACAGACAGGCACTTAGGGATGTGCCGGAGGATAATGCTGATATGAACAGTATTAGTTTGCCTTCTAACTCGTAATTTTAAGGTAACTATCTTTATTCTACGTAGAGACCTAATTAAGGGGATGTTAATAGCAGGAATAGCCTTGTCTTCTGAAGCATCCTCTGCGGCTAGGATACTTCATCCAGAAGAAATTTTACAATGGAGTCCATCAGGGTATTTGTCAAAGTTTATGTGTAAGTGTGGGTGTAAGGGGTTTGAGATGGATGAAGATTTTATGGACAGATTCCAGTTAATGAGAGTAGAGTTTATTAAGGAAAAAAATATAGACATAATTAACCATATAAGCTCAGGGTATAGGTGTAAAAATCACCCAATAGAATCAAAGAAAAAAAATAATGGTATGGGGCCACATACAAGAGGTAAAGCCGTAGACATAAAAATTTACGGCAATGATGCTAATGCCCTCTTTTATATAGCAAAAAAATATATGACAGGGATTGGCATGGCACAAAGGGGCAGAAATAAACGTAGTCGATACATACATATTGACTCATTAAACCCAAAAGAGGCTAGGAGGCCAACGATATGGCAATACAAATAAAAATATTAATATTTTCTATTGTATTAGCAGGATGTACATTAGTTAATCCAATTGAATTGGAAGAGGAAAGTAAAAATTTTAATGGAACTTATTCTACTTTTGATATTAGGAGTATGTGGCATATTTGTTCTTTTAAATATAGAGCATTTAAAGTAGCAGAGCCAATATATACGCCATTGTGTGATTGTTCAATTGATTATATGCGTAAAAATTACACCTCAGAAGAAGTTGCCTATTTAAGTGATAATGAATCATATAAAATTGGGCCTATTATAAGTGAATTTTGTAGTAACCAAATTCAAAAACCAAAAGCATTATAGGAGACAAAATGGAGAAAGTACTAGAACAAGCAGATTATATGAGTTATACTTTTAGATGGAAAGAAATAAAAGGTGAATGGCAAACATTAGAGGTAATAGGCCATAAATTTTATGAAGATACAAATAGGATGGTTTTGTATAAAAAAGATGAAGGAATCTTTGAAATACCATCTTGGAATCAACATTATTCTGATCTTGGGAAAGATTGGGCTGAGACTGTTAAAAACAGAATAAAAGATGACAATAAGGAAAAGGGAAAAAGTGCCAGTACATGAAAATCTACAGCAAATCCACGAGCACCAGATATATAAAACTGTCGCCCCACTTGTTAGCATTGCTCTCGTTGGTTGCGTAACTTGGCTTCTTACAATGATCCTTGATCTTGAAAATAAATCATTGAGTAACGAGCAAAAAATTATACATTATCAACAAGATGCAGAAGATGCGTGGGAAGAAATCGAAGATTTAAGACGTACAGTAATTGATCTAAGAATCTATCTAGGCAATGGATACAGAAATTCACCACATGACTAACAAATCTATGAGTGTAAATAATATTTTATTAGTATTAGGTTCATTAGTAGTGGGGTCAATATCTTGGCTACTTCTCACAGTTTCAGAGTTGAGTGGGGATGTCAAAGTAATTAGATTCCAATTGAATCAAAATAGTGAACAATTAAAAATTTTAACAAACAATAAAGGAGAACAATGATAAATCCAGTAGCTTGCGTAAAGTGTGCTAATAGTATTAAGGATCGTATTGAAGGACTAGACCCTCGTGAGTGGATCAAAGAAGCGGCTGAACACACAGTTAAAAAATGCATTGGCAAATCACCAAAGGAAATAGAAAAACATTTTATTAACAGGCTTGAAAAAAATATGAAAAAAGCAAAAAAAGATATATCTAATCCCAAGGCTTTTGCTGAAAAGATGTGGAAAAAGTTAAAACATAAATGCACTTAGGAGATTACTATGACAGTTAATGAGAAGGTACAATTAACTAGGTTTTATGCTAGATTTGCAATTGCTATAGTTGCAATGACAATCTTCAGTTACATAGTACATATGATGTTAGTTGCAAGTGATGAAATGACATCATCATCAAAAGACCTGCTGAATATTTTGATTGGGGCTTTCATACCCATCCTAGCGGGGATATCCAAATTTTATTTTGAATCAGGCGGTGATCTTCACCAAGAGGAAGAACATAAATTACTGCCTCCACCCTCATCAAATGGAGTAGAAAATGAATCCGGCGTTACTAATTAATATTATTAAAAGTATGGTAGTTGATAAGGCACAAGACCTAGCAGTAGAGCACGTTCAAAAGGCTATAGACGACAATCTCAACGACAACCAGAAGAAGTTATTAGATGCTGTAGTCGAAGAGATGCCAGATAATCCGTTTAAGTCTTTCAAAGAATTATTTAGCTGATGAAACTAAGTAAAAACTTTTCTTTAAGAGAGCTAATACGTAGTCAAACAGCTACTAGAAAAAATATTAAAAATCAACCTGAGCAGGAACAGCTTATAAATTTAGCTGTTCTTACCTCAGCAATACTACAACCTTGTCGCAATAAGTTTGGTTCAATATCAATTAATTCTGGACTAAGAGTATTAGAGTTAAATCGTGCAATAGGAAGTGGTGATAAAAGTCAACACGTGCAAGGGCAAGCCGCAGATTTTGAAGCTAACTCAGTTAGCAACGCTGAACTAGCTGAATGGATTAAAGAGAACCTAGAATTTGACCAGTTAATTCTTGAATACCCCGGTAGTGATCCTAGAGATGGTTGGGTTCATTGTTCATTTAATAGGATAGAAAATAGAGGTAAGGTTCTTACAGCAGTTAAAGAAAATGGAAAGACAGTTTATAAAGAAGGGCTTATATACAAGTAATTGAGACAATGGCTAAAAAAAAAGAACGTACAGGGAATGGGAACCCTTACAGAGATAAACGCAAACAAAAAGAAGAGAAAAGAGAAGAATGAGCACACTCAAAGTAAATGAAGTTAGGCACCTTAGTAATACAGGAACAGCTAACATTGTTCTTGAGTCGAACAATAATACAAACTTACAAACTGCAAGTACAAAGGCTTTAAGCGTTGATGGAACATTAACTGTAACAGGAGTGGCTACATTTAATGGTAATGCAGTCATTGGTAATGCCAGTTCAGACACTTTAACTTTAACATCAACGGTTAGTGGTTCTGCAAACTACTCAGGTTTTACAGGCGAAATACGGATGTACGCAGGTAATGCGGCAGGTAACAGCCCTCCTACAGGGTGGCTGTATTGTAATGGTGATACCATAGGTTTGTCACAAGGGGATCAACAAAGTGCTTCATACCAAGCTCTCTTTAACTTATTAAAGGAGTCAAATGACTTTGGTAATGCAAGTAGTGCAGTATGGGGAACTAACACAGTAAAACTTCCAGATTTTAGATCAAGGGCACCAGTAGGAATACATACAGGAGCCGCTAATGCTATAGGCGCAGGTCTTACTGCAAGGACATTAAGTGATACCGCAGGTGCAGAAACTCACGCATTAACAGTTGCAGAATTAGCAGAGCATACACATGGTGCTACATCAGACAATCCTTCTGGCTGGACCATATCAGGTACTCTGCCAGATCACGTTCACTCAATGACTCATACCCATCAAATTTCAGCAGGAACTACTTCTAGTGCAGTTCCAAATGACTTATCTAGCGACAATGATTTTCAGCATTTAGTACGAACCGCAGTAGGTGGGCAATCAACTACTGCCGCTAATGTTGATGCAACTACAAGTGGATCAGAAATTGATTTAATGGACAGTGCAGTACTTTCCTCTCATTCACACACATATCCAGAAGCCACAAGTCAAGGTGTTAGCACACCTAATACAGGTAATCCGACATCTAGCCCTACAGTTACACTAGCTAATACTAATCACACGCATACAATAACCACTACAAATGCAACTCATAGTAGTGTTGTAGCTTCCAATACGGCGCACAACAACTTATCACCAATAATTGCAGTCAATTACATAATAAAAGTTTGATGAATGGCCTTAGACAGACAAATAGACTTTACTGGAGGATTAAATACAAGGATTCCTGCCCACAAGTTACCAGAAAACATGGTCCAAGCGGCGACCAACGTAGACTTTTCTCATGGAGATATACGGCCTGACAGAGGTATAGGCGGAGATGGTGGTGGTCAACAGTACTACTATGAAAAAGGAGCTTCTTGGGTTAGCACAGAAGGAATAGGAGGGCAGACTTCTTTCCCCATAACTGTTGTTGAAGAAGGCGCATCAACTACACATACAGTACCCACAACAGAATTAGGCAATCCACTTACAATTAAAGAGACAGGTACATTCCAAGTTGGAATGACTGATACAGTCACAGCAACTCACGGATCAAACCTTCTTACGACTGCATCAGGCGCACATGGTCTTGTAGTCAATGACACAATAGTACTAGCAGGAACAGATGTACCTGACGGTCTTGTAGCAGGCACTACATATTTTATTAAGACTACTCCTGCTGTTAATACAATGACACTATCTGCTACGGCAGGTGGTACTGAATTAGCCTTGTCAGATAATGGTTCTGGAACAATTACACTCACCTCAGTAACATCAACCATAGTAAATGACACAGCATTAAGTTTGGGTGCAGTATCATCATTTGCAGAGTATAACGATGACCTGTATATGGGTCGTGATGGTTTCCAAATAACTGCAACTACAATTACAAGTGGCTCTACCTCAGTTACATTATCTGCCACAGACGTAGTAAGAGTAGTTGTATCTGATGGCATTACAGGTACAGGAATAGCCAAGAATACCACTATAGAAAGTATTAACTATGGCACAAGCGTTGTTACATTAAATCAAGCGGCTACAGCTAGTGGGTCTAGTGTGTTAGTTACTATAAATACAACTCCTGTTCGTTTAATGGATGGAATACTTAGTAAGATTTATCCTATAGAAATACCGAAGGTAGTACCATTAAGTTCTTCTGTTACACAATTATCATTTACGTCTTCTCCAAATGATCGTGGAGGTGGAATGCATTCAACAAAGTGGTTTTCTGAAGATTTTCCTGTACCGTTTCAATATGGTATAGCAAAGTATGATGATGCAAGTGGTGCAGAAGCAGGAATATCAGACCTTACTCCTATTGGTTTTAGTTTAGCCAATATTGACGGTACTACTAATGGTTATAATCTTCCTCTTTTAGTTAAATTTACAATAGATAAGGCAGATGCAAACTCTGAATTGTATGGTAAGTTTGCGCTCTATCGTGTAGGTGGAGCTAGTACAGTAATTAAGAAAGTAAACGATATATACCTTACCTCACAGACTGATGGCACCCCATTATCTGTTGATGTTGGAAGAAGTTCGGCAAGTAGTCCTGTAACTACTAGCATGGTAGATTTACAGGTATCTGGACTTCCAACAGGCGCAGAATGGAAGGCTAAGTGGTATGGGTATAAGTCAGGCTCTACTGATAGAAGAATATATCATTCTGGTGGTATAGCAAGCATAACTATAACTAATGATGGAGCTAACTATACTGCGGCACCAACTGTAACTATAGCGGCTCCAACAGATAGTGGAGGAAAAACGGCAGAAGCATATGCAGTTTTAACAAGTGGTAAGGTTACAAATATTGTTATTACAGAAAAGGGTAGTGGTTATTTGTCAGCACCTACAGTCACTATAGCACAAACTCCTGTTAGTAGTGGAACTGACTATGCGACAGGCACAGCAGTTATAGAATCAGGGTCATTTCAAGGTGAAACAACTTTTCACACTACTACGAGTACAGTAAGATTATATGGATCAGATGCCGACCATAGAATTGATTTGCATTTTATAGTTAAGTTTACTTCAGACGATATAAGCGGAGTAACAGGGAAACCTCACTCTGATGATACAAGAGAGTATATATTTGCAAGCACTAATATGGAAGTAGCTACTGTACAAGGTGATGATGGAATAGGTACTCACGCAGGATGTGGTTCAGTAATAGACTTTACACCACCAAGAGCACTTATTGAAATAGAACCTATTAATAACCCTTCAAGCGTTCCCGCTAATCTAAAGTTTCTTACTGAATTTAATAACTTTTTTATGGGAGCAGTTGAGAAAAGGTTACATATTTCAAATTATGCAAAACCAAATAACTTTGCAATAGACGGATACTTAGACTTTGATGCACAGATAACAGGAATAATATCAAGAGGTGGTGAAGCGGCTGTATTTACTGAATTTGGATTATATAGAGTATATGGTAATGCTCATAACGAAATGAGGAAAGTACAAGTACCAACAGTACATGGTTGTCCAGTAGGCGCAGACAAAACTATTGCAAAAATAAGAGATGCTGTAATGTATGTCTCTCATGCAGGAATATGTTATTTTGATGGAAGGAGTGTTACTGTTTTAACAGATGAGCTTATACAGGACTTTACACGACCAAGTGCGACATTCTCAGAAAATGTCTCAGGAGTATTTGAGGATACATACTACCTCCTTGCTTCAGCTAGTAATGGTTGGAAGGTAGATATGAGAAAGAATCCTAAAATATCTAAGTCTACAAATAGAGCCTCTAATCTTCATTACAGAGGAGTAAATAATAGGCTTTATTCTGAAGCAGGATTTATTGGTGGTGCAGATGAAGATAATAAATTTTCTTTTGAAACAAGAGATTTTACTGGTGGCAATATTACAGCAGAAAAGGCATACTATACAGTATATGTAACAGGTTCAGACTTTTCTGGTACTATTAACATAAAATGTGATGGAACTTTAATAGATACATATAATTATCCGGTGGTTATAACAGAGTTTAATAGGGCACTGTCTATATCAACGGCAAAGGTAGCTAATCGTGCTAGTGTAGAGTTTGTTGATTGCACAGGTAAAATTGCATCAGTTTCAATTAAATATGATAATCTTGCAGAGCAACAAAAGAGAAGATTTAACTCAGTAACATTAACTTATACAGGCACTCCAACTGTAGTTATTAAAGTTGACTCTGTAACAAAAATAGAATCTACGACTCTAACTGACCCCGGAACTGGTAATACTGGAACTTCTACGTTATATTTTCCATCTATGACAGAAGGTTATTTACCTCATATTACTACTGATGAAACAGAAACAAGTCGTATTTCTGGTTCAGTTTTTGACTCAGAGGCTATATAATGGCTATTACACCTAATAGTGGAATGTCAGATGCAGACGTTTACTTTAATATAGAAGATGATATACTGAGAGAAACAATAAGACAAATATTTGATAATACAAGAAAACTACAATCTGATATTGGAGCATTAAAAAAACGTGTCCGTGACCTTGAGGATAGAGAAGATAAAGAAGGTATGCTATGATAAAAGAAAGGCAAGTTTTTCAGTCAGTTTTGATAGAATATTTAGGAAAACCAACAATTAAAGTTACAGTAGATGGTAGAGATATACTAACAACAAGAGGTAAAACACTACCTGAGCATACAGTTAGGCAAACACGAAGAGTTTCTTTACCAAAGGGTTCACATGGATATGTAGCTCAATTAACTTCAGACTTGACAGATATAACTAGATTCCAGTTTGAAGCTACACCAGAAGCACAATTTGCTGATAATATATTGTTTCATTACTTTGAATTGACATTTAACGGATCACTACAAGTTAAGATGTATATTGATGAAGTATCTGTAAAACCAAATAACAATATTGATACCTCTGTAAGTTTATCTCCAAGAAAGGGTAGGAAGCAGGACACTATAAGGGTGTATTTTCCACCATTAGCATACGGACATATACCTCATGTTGAACAGGTAATATCTTCATCTCAGAAAGGCCAGATACTAGCGGCGAAACCAGTAGCACTACCGCCAAAGTTTTATAAGGGTCTTAGGGCACACACAGAGTATCAAGCGACTTATCAAGGGAATGTAGAAATGGCTCTGTTTATTGATGGAGAAAAATTATACAAGGAATGGCTTCCAGAGATACTAATACCTCAAGACGGAGGATATAAGACACATAAAGAGTATCTACCATCTAACTCATCAGGTCAGGTTCTTCAATGGATACAGACAGATGGAGATGGTGACATAGCACTATTTGAGACAGATCAAACACTACTAGATACGGAACAACCACAAAACCAATCACCACAGGGATCATAATGATGATGAGAGAACCGGGCTTCATGGGCCTAGCAAAGGAAAGAGCAAAAAAACAAGGTATGCTTACAGTACCTAAGAGATACCAACCTGATGGCGGAGGTCCAGAAGAATATCCTGCGTTTGTAAATGAACAGGAAATGGCAATGTTAAAGAAACAGGGCGGTAAGGGCTTCATGAC
>TARA_R100001443_G_scaffold85712_2_pt1 | contig 12405 bp, 14 predicted proteins | sample TARA_R100001443 | Tara Oceans TARA_R100001443 (sample SAMEA2622142) | marine metagenome | biome: marine biome (ENVO:00000447); feature: deep chlorophyll maximum layer (ENVO:xxxxxxxx); material: "saline water (ENVO:00002010), including plankton (ENVO:xxxxxxxx)" | depth 50 m
GCCTCTACCGTCAACGTGCCAACTACGTATAGTATCTACCGTGTAGTTCTCACCTTCCCTGGTAGCGGAGCAATGTACGATAATTTTATTTATTTGTCTCATTTTTAAGTTTCCACCATTTGTGAGCTGTGTAACCTATGGTAACACATAGTAATGTTATTTTTAATACTGGCTCTAACCAGTCCATCATGCTTACAGTAAAGGCGCTTGCATTCAGCAAGTATAACCTTATATCCTGTATCATTTGTTAGCATTTAAAACAGCATTGCCTTTATACTCAATGTTGTCTATTTTTTTTAAGTTAGGTATAACGTTTGTCATGTTAGACTTCATTATCCTCGTTCCTAAAGGCTTACATCCGCACTTTAGTTTTACTCCTGATCCTACTGTTGCTTTCATTTTACTTTTTATTCATTTTTTTAAACGTCTTCGCTAAGTTGTAGCGTTTAGAACCTGGAGGGCAACTTTCACTACCAAATTTGTCTCCAGTGCAAACTCCTTTAGTTCCTCTTTTTTCTATGTCTTTATTAACATCTTGTATCCAATTTTTTTTAGCTGGTGATCCCGCTTTCTTGGCGTATTTTTCTTTTACTTTATTTAAACTGTGACCTGCTTTGTGACCTTTCCAATCTGCATCTCCAGTAGCTATAGCGTTTTCTTGCTCGTTTAAATCTTTGAATCCAGTTTTATTTTGGAATTTTTTTTTTGGATCATTTATATTAAAAGGCGAAGGTTGTCCAGGTGTAATACCTTGGTTAGAATCTTGTCCTGGAATCATGGGTTCTGGATTTTGAGTACCTGCAGATTGAGCCAAACCGCTAAACATTTGATTTTGATTATTCTGTTGTGCTGAAACTTTTGAAGGATCTTGATAGTTGCTAGGATCATTCATCAACACGTTTGAATTAATTGGTCTACCAGCTCTATTAGGTGCCATTTGTTGATCAGGTGCTGGAGCTTGAGCTTGACCTGCATCTCCTTGAACTTCTAAAGTATTAGGGTTTAAATAGTTCATTGGTGAGTCTTTATATTTGTTCATTTCTTCTCTTTTTTCATTTCTAGCTTCTTTAAGTCTTGGCTTTCTTAATGATATTTGACCTTGATTAACAGCTTTGTTGTATTCGTCTTTTTTTATTTCTTGCTTTTTATCTTTAAAATTATCTCTTATCCTTGATTTTCTTATTTTTACACCTTTTCTAGCTTCTTTAAATTGAGTTATAGGATCCTTACCAAAAGCTTGCTCATGTGTACGTCTATTTTTAATTCTTGCTTGTTCAGGACTTAATGGACCCATAACACCACTTGGAGATGTTCCAGGTTTATTTCCAGAAGGATCATTTGTAACTGTAGCAGAACTACTAGTAGCTGTAGGATCTGTAGATATAGTTTGTTCACTTCCATCCGCACCTGTATCTATAGATGGCATTATATTTTGGTTGTTATTAAACATATCTCTAATCTTACTTTTAACTAAAGTAGGTTTTGTATATGGTGAACTCATAATTTATTTTTTTTTAAATTCAAAATAGCTGTACTCATCACTTTGTCAGAATAAGAATTACGTTTCATAACTTTATTTGTAATAGCAGATGTTGGTATTTCTTCTTCACCTAACATTATCCTATATATTCTAGCTATTAAATGTTTTGATTTTATTGATGTTTTATATATATTATATTTTTGAGTAGTTCTATTTCTAAATCTCCAAACTTTAATCCAGTCATTTTTTAATAGTCTATTCCATCTTCTGTTATCCCAACTATAATAATAAACACCTTCTTTGTAATTTTTTTTAGTAAAAGTTTCTAAACTATCTAAATATATTAACAATTCTAAATCAGGTTCTGATATGTCATTAAATTTACATATCCACTTTCTAATTAGTCTATAGTTTTTTAATATTTTTAAATCACGTAGATCAGAAGATGTTATTCTCATAACACTATAACTATATCTTGTTCTTTTATTACTTTCCAGATTTTCCTGTCTATCTCAACATCAAAACCAGCATGCTTGTCGTAATATATAATATCATCTTTTTTAACAAATTCTACAGAACTTCCAGGAACTAAAATTTTAGCTTTAATATATCTTATGTCCTCTCTGCTTTTATCGTTCAATATTAAACCTACAGTATTTTTTTTAACTTCATTTTTTATATTTTCCACTACTATATACTTACCAACCGCTTTCATGCTCTTATATTATTAATTACACAATCTGTTGATAATATTGTAGTAGCTACTGAAGCCGCGTTTTTTAAAGCGCTTTTAGTTACTAGTAAAGGATCTATTATTCCGGCTTTTACCATATCCACCGTGTTTCCTGTAACCACATCGTATCCTGTACCTTCTTTAGGAATTATTTGCCATTCCATACCTGCATTGTGCATTATAACTTCAAACGGCTTTTTTATAGCTTCGTATAAAACTTTTTCTCCTATACTATTAGAAGTTAGTTTTTGTGAAGCATTTAACAAAGCTATACCACCACCAGGTACTATACCTTCTTTAATCGCGGCTTTTGTAGCGCAAATAGCATCTTCTACTCTATCTTTTTTTTCTTGTAATTCTACTTCTGAATTAGCTCCTACTTTTATAACAGCAACTTTAGCCATTAATCTAGCTAATCTTTTTTCGTGCTTTTGTTTTAAAGCTGGTCTACTCTCAGATTTAATCTTGTTTTTTATAGAAGATATTAATGCATCAACCTCTTCTGGCATAGAGTCTAACTGTAGTAAAGTTTCATTTTCTTTACTTATACTTTTAGTGCAACTACCTAGATGTTCTTCTGATATTAAATCCATATCATCCCCTAATTCCTCATCTATCACAGTGGCACCTGTTATTAAAGCTATATCGTCTAATATTTCCATTCTATTAGTACCATAAACAGGAGCGTGAATAACATTAACTTTTATGTTACCCTTAACTTTGTTCATAGCAAGAGCACTGCTAACCTGCGGCTCTAAATCACCTATAATTAATAAAGATTTTCCACTTTTTATAACATGTTCTAGTATACCTTGTATTTTTCTAATATTTTCTACAGTGTTTCCTAAAACTAAAACTAACGGATTGATTAACTCGGCTGTTTTTTCATTTTGATTAGTTATAAAGTGTGGCGACATATAACCTTGATCATACTGAACACCTTCTATTCTTTCTACTTCAGTTGTTGGGTCCTCGTGTGTTTCCATTAAAACAACGCCAGTATTATCTACACTTTTAAAAGCCTCGTCAATTATATTTCCTAGTTCTAAATCGTTATTGGCTGATATAGTAGCTACTTGTTTTATTTTTTTACCTCTTACTTTTGAAGAGGTTTTTTCAAGGTAATGCACTACTTTTTCCACAGCCAAATTAATACCTTCTTTTAAATCTCTTGTATTAAATTCTTTTAACTTGTGAGCTTCATCTATTATTGCGTGAGCTAATACAGTAGCGGTTGTTGTACCATCTCCCGCTTCTTTAACAGTTTTTCTTGCTGCTTCTTTTATTAACTTGGCTCCCATATTTTCAACAGGATCTAGTAATGTTATGCAGTTAGCAACTGTAACTCCGTCTTTTGTTATTTGTGGATTACCGGTATTATCTTCCATGATTACGCATTTACCGCTAGCTCCTAATGTAGAGCTAACGGCATTTGCTAATTTCTCAATACCAGTAAACACTTTGTTTCTAGCATCTTCACCGAAGTTTAAATGCTTAACTAATGTTTCGTTCATTTGATTAAATTAAATTATTTTTACTTAAATGTTTTTACGACTTTTGGTCCTTTTAAAAATTCTAGTTTTTTAGTATAATGTTCTATAGATCCATCAATAGCAGCTTCAGCGCCTTCCATTGTTTCTCTTCTAGTAACGTCAATCCAGTCTTCATCTTCTGGATGTTTATACTCGGTTTGAAAAAATCCATTTGGTAACTGTACTATCCTCCAGTTTTTCTTTTCGGTTATATGTTTCCAATGGTCGATCATTCTTTGATCTGGTTGTGTAGCAGCTTTAAAACTGCTGGTATATAAAAATGTCATGTTTTTTTGGTTTTAATTGTTTAACATTGGTTATTTTTTATAATTACTTGTAAGTAATGTTTTTTACTATGATATAAAAAGTTGTATAACTGGTCTTTGAAATGCACCGTTCGCGCTTGAAGTAGGATAACTTGAAAATTGAACGTTGTAAAAGCATTGATCATTATTACCTGGGCTTTGCCAACTAAAACTATTTTCAAAACCTCCTGATCTTGCATTAGGGTCTTGTCTATTTTCAAACTTTAATACCAACGTGCTCATTTGACTAGCCGTAAGATCGTAAGTGTAGCTATTAGTAAAAGGTATGTTTGTCCATTGTTGAACGTTTGGTATATTTGTAAAACTAGTACCATTAACTCCATTACCTATTACCTGTTGCCAGTTTGTGGTATTTCTTCCATTAGTTTGGTTTATATTTTCCAATACTGTACCAACCCAAGTTTGGTCTGGTGACAAACCTAAGTACAAGCATTGATCTTCCATTGTCCAACCACTGGCTGGTAAAGGTATTGAGCTAGGCACATTGTTTATAGCCAAACCGTTGATAGTTCCAGCATTTGGCATTCCAGCAGCTAAAAAATCAGAACTATTTATAAGTATGTAACAATATCCAAATTCATCATTTTCTGAAAATGGAGCAAAGTTAACACTTGTGTTAGTGACTAGTCCTACTTGGTACATTGTACCAGGAACCGGTGGATTTACACCAGGATCTTGACTCTGCATGTAAAACTGCTGTATTGGTCCGTTGCTCATTATGTGTAATTTAATCCGTAAGTCCAGTACATTTTAAGTATAGCCTCATCTTGGTCATCTTCTTCTACAAACAAGTAGGTATAAACTTCTGTTGCTGTTGTAGCTATAAAAGGTAATTGTCCATTACCATTGTTTACTACCATGTGGGAAATATTACTAAGGCCATTTACTGTTCCTATTGTAAGAGTTGTAAGCGCTTTATGTGAGAATACTATAGTTCCATATTGACCATTTTTAACGTTAATTAAATCTAACGTCACGTTAAACTCTTGCGTATCTACGTAGCAAGTAGGACTTTTTAATCTGTCAATTTCGTTACGATTTCCAGGTGCAATTATGATAGAATTAGGCGTTATGCTTTGAGCTTCTACTTGACTTATTTGCTGTTGATTTTGGTTTTGATCTCCTAATTTACCATATTTAATTGAAAGTATATCACCTGGTTTTACATCTAAACCACTATTTGTTGCTTGCACACTATCTAATAAGTTTAAATAATTTGTGCCTACAGAGAAAATAGTATTAGATCCATCTGTTCCTCCACCAACAGAGTTTACTGGAATAGTAGCAACTTCAACGTATCCTACAGCAAAATCTGTGGTTGTATTTGGCAATGGTAATACTTGCTCTGTTTGTAGCCTAGCTATAGCTGCATTTTCTTTTTCGTTTGCTATACCTTTTATAAGAGCTCCAGAACCGCTAGTAAACGTTTGAACTTCAGGTAATCCTGTTCCAGCGTCTACTCTAAAATCTACTATATAAGCTGCTAAAGGCGTTGTTTGATCTCCATAAGTTTCTGCTTGGAAAAATCCAGAGCAACCGTGATATAAAGGATCATTAAGAGTGGCAGCGTTGAAACTACCATAAACAGCTCTACCTCTTAAAGTGAGATTATCATCATCTTTTGTTGTAATTGATGATGCAAACAACTGTTTAGCTGTTGTTGTGGTAGACATGTCAAAAGTAACCATAGGAGATGTACTCGCAATAGGAGTATCAGTTTGATCATTACTTGTAAGAAAAAACTGGTTATTTACTAAGTTTAAACTTTTAGTATAATCAGCTGCTTCTACTAGTCCTGTTGCACTGTCATCATAAACATCTTGCATTGTTACTGCGCCACCTGGACCGCTACCTGAACTTTTCTCTACTAAGTCAGCGTCTGTTACTCCATTTTTATACCAATATTCTTTTACTTCTCCGTTTTGTTTTGTTAATCCAACAGTTAGACCTTTATATCTTAAACCAGAGTTTACTTCAGTATTAGCTAATAAAATAGCATCTGCATATGTCGCGCCATTAAATGGTCCAAATTTTATATCCACTGGAGAGGTTGTACCTACTAGTACACTACCCGCTAATTCTATTCCTGTTAAAGCCATATTAGTTATTTCTTAGTTCTAATGGTGAATCAGTACTCTGCTGAACAGAGTTTGAAACAATTATTTTGTAATTTACACCTGTCCAAAAATTATCCGGAGAATCCACTGGAGCTGTAACAGGTGGATCGTTAAATATAACGCTTATTAGTCCTTGATTTGATACATTAATGAAAAACTTAGTTTTAGTAGTACTAGTTGCAGGATATGCTACAGCTAAATATTCACCAGGTGCTGCAATTAGGAAAGGTACGTCAATTGTACCTGTTGAGCTACTTAACTCTTTAGTAGCATTTCCAGCGGCAATAGCGGCTTGCATAGAAGCTGTTGTAATTGGACTTGAACTACGGAAATGAAACCAAGGATATATTCCATTAACACCTCCGTTTATTGGAGTTTTTGATCCAGCTGCTATAGCAGGACCAGAATCATTTCCTGTGCTATCTTTTAATTCATTACCTGCACTATATCCTATAGAAGAAGTATAATTAACATTTCCCACAGGCATCGTAAAACTGTCAGTTGCGGTACAAGTATATTTAAAATTATCATTGTTAGCGTTTGGATACCCAAATTGATCTTGTAAGTTTTGGACTGGGGTTGTAGTAACACCTCCAACTGTTAAGCTTCCAGATAATGAACTTGTTATAGTAGGCGTAACATTATCGTAACCACCAGAGTCGTTTTTAATTAATTCTAAAGTAAGTGTATTATTAACTGTACTTCCTATTTCTACAGTAGATGGTGCATTATCTGCTAAACTAGCAGTTGGTTGAGTATACACAGGATCAAGTGTTGGAAACAATAATTTATTTAAAACATCTGTTGTAGATAATCCTACAAAATCTGCAGCTGTTAAATTATTTAAGTCATTAACATTGATAGCTACTGAAGTAGTAAGATCTATATTAGTATTATAAGCACTTGTGACTTCAGCTTTAGTACTTGGATTGCCTGGGTTTACTGTAAAGTTTGAAGTATTCATCGCTAATTCAGTAGCACCTTGTATATCAGCAGCTGAACCATCTGGTTTTTCACCTGTTATATCTATACTACCACCTGGACCACTACCACTAGAAAATTCAACCCAATCATTGTTTGTTACGCCGTCTTTTAATACATAAAGTTTGTCTGTGTCATTTACATATACAGCCATACCTTCTGCTCTGCGTAAATCACTTATAGCGTCTCTTGCCGCATCATCCGCAACTTGCATATATCCACCTAAACCAAAGTTAGCTTCATGAGTAGGAAAACCTGCCGGAGCAGGTGGATTCTGATTAGTTCCTGTGGGTCCAAACGTACCCGTTATTTCTATTGCCATTATATACTAATTGTTACACCAGGTGAAGTTCCCTGTAAGTTTAAAGATCTATATACTCTATAGTCTATAGCTGTTCCTAAAGTTCCATTTACAGGTACTCCAGTGACTAAAGCATAGTTAAAGTTTCCATCCACTTGATTATATGTTCCAGTGTTAGCAGTGTCAACAGGATATGTTCCTGTTGCCCAGTTGTTTATTCCATTCCAAGAATCAGGTACACATAAATACCAGTAGTTAGTTCCAAAATTTCTAGTCGTGTTAACAGTTCCAGCTGATGGAGCTTCTTGGTTTAATGCTACTATTTCATTAGCCGTCAGTGTTGCATTAGCACTCATACCCCAATACCATCTATAATACCAATATACTGTAAATGTTTTATTGTTTACCACGGTTTGTCCTGATGGATTAGTTGCTGTAGTTAGCACTGAAGGTCTCCACGTGTGAGAGTTTTGTATTGTATATTGAATGTCAGATCCTATATCTACTGTTTGTGGAGAATTTATTGGTAAATTACTATCTAAAACAGTATTTGTAGTTTCATCACTTACAGAAAACGTATCAGGTTCTACATTATTAAAATCACTTAATGAAAAGTTAAAGCTTCTATTACCTCCAGTCAAAGTGTCACCAACTTCTAAAACTGTGGATTGACCTGCCATATTAAAAGTTTGGAATGATGGTATTTGATAAGGATAAAATATTCTATTCATTATTTCTTCTAAGGTAAATCCTCTTACAACTCCAGTTACAGGATCAGGAAAAGCTGCCCAATTGTCTGATGTACCTACACCACCTACAGGAGATGTTATAGAAACTGTTAATGGATTTGAATACTCTAAAGCAGTATTACTAGCTGGTGGAGGTGTTGTTGATAGTTGGAAAGTACTATTTATAAATGTAGCATAATAAACTAAACCAGGTGTAATATAATCTTGAGGTATTGGACCTATAACGCCAGAGCTATCAGCAAAATCTAATTGAATAGGCGATAGACCATCTATACTCAATGTCGATGCTGCAGTTGAATTAGTTACATCGTAAGCTATTCTATATATAACACCCGCTTCATATGATGTTATAGTGGGCGTTCCTACACCTACGTATTCATTTGTAACAGCATCATAAGTAGCTTGTACATCTACAACTACAGTTGGAATCGTAGGTACTGGATTAGGTGCTGGACACCAAGTGTCTGTTACAGCACTGTACATTATAATATCTTGATCAACTAAGGGATTAGGTAAAGGTTTACACCATTCCTTCTCATATAGTTTAAAATCTTGTATTTGTAAATATGTAGGTATCCAATCAGCTAAAGAAGTCATGGAAACACTTCTAGTAGACTTTTTAAAGTCACTGTCTGTTATTATAAGTAATTCGTCTCCGTCTACTTTTACTTTTGGATATGAGTATAATATTGCCATTATTCTTTTTTAAAAAACTGTTATAGTACCAGCTAATATATATCTAAAATTAGCGCCTAGGTTACCAGGCTTTATCCACTCTGTTGTAGGAACATAAGTTGTTTGCGTTCCGCCTGCCCCTACTTCTTTATTAGCTTGCATTATTAATAAATTTTGAAGTTGACTTGGTATTGGGGGCTCTGTCCTTGGTACCCCAACAGATTCGTTTGTAGGTATAAAACAACCTTGTACTAGTGTTTGCCATTGACCTGTCAATAGTGGTGACGATGTATTATTTATAGCGGCTTCGCAACACGTTACAGATCCGTGAAAACCTCCAGAAACATCTGTCATAAAAGTAAAACCATCTTCAGGTGTTGATTTTCTGGTTAATATAAGATATTCATCACCTGTTGTTAGCTGGTTGTTTGTTTCAATATAAAAATCTAAGTAAAAAGTTAATACTTTAATATTACCTGCTCCTACTGTACCTATAACAACTTGACTTTTGTTATCTAAAACAACTCCAGGTACACCTTTAACTGATGAACTTGGCGTGTCAAAATATGAAATTGCTATATCACTAGCGCTAAAAATAGTTGGATTTGAACTAGCTTGGTTTACCCATTGTGTAATTCCTCCACCTGAACTAGAATATTGAAGATATGCGCCGTTTTGAACACCTGTTGTATCAGCTAAGTCGTCAGGATTTAAGTCAACAACCATTACACCAGCATTGTTAAAGCCTAATCCATCACCTATTGAAGTACTTATAACATTAGTATTTATATTTATACCATCGCCAGGTGTTAAAGATGTGCTACCGCCTGTAGAATCTATAGTAATAGTATTGTTTACATTATCCGCGGTCAAGCTTATTGATCCTGCTGGTATTAAAGTAATAGTATCTTTATTACTTTGTGAATCTTCTATAAATAAGTCAACATTTGCCGGTGTAGTAGCATTTTGTTCGGTCGAAAACGTGTAAGTTTCGCCAGTTGGTGGCGGAGAAAAGTCGTATCCGTCTTTATTTGCGTTAATGGTTAAAATATCGCCTACGTTAGCAGCTGCTAAATCTGTAATATCTTTACCTGTGCCACCACCAGCTATATTAACTGTGCCTGTTATCTCCACTACGCCGGTTCCTACTGTAGGATCAAGCCCAGCTTCTGTGAAACTGGGACTTAAACCTATACTATCGGAAAAAAATATCCTATTTACACCACTATTATTGGATTTTAAGTTAGCTATACTTTGTAAATCAACAATTCTAAGTTCATTATCTTTGTTTGGTACTGAAACAAGCACTTCTTCTTTGCCTGTTACAGCATTATTACTAGGATATGTGTAAAATATGGCCATTTTTGTTTATTTTTAGTCGTTTAGCTTGTTAACGTACTTACCTTTTTTATCTTCTTTAACTTCAGAATAATCTTGAACGCTTAATTGTGGGTAATTTTTAGGATTTTTACCTTTTAACTTAAATTTTGCTTCAAAATCATCTTCACTTACCATATCTCCGACTTTATATTTGTCAAAACCGCGAATAGTATCGCCTTGAGCTTTACCAGGTCCGCCAATCATGTTTAATGGAGAATGTTTACTACCTTTCATATGTTTTAAAACTTTCGATGCACCCATATGAGACATAGCACCAGGTTCTTTATCGATTACTGGTCCACCATAAGACAAATCTCTTGACATATTCATAGGAGAATCTTTGTCATGTCTTTCGTTTTCCAAATAATGTAATCTAGACGATGCAGATAAGTCTTTATTATATGCTTGTTTCATATCATATCTTCTAGCAGACATATTCATAGGCGAAGATTTTTGGCTTTTTTGAAATTCACGGAAATCTTTAGCACTCGTAGCTCCTGAAGCTTTTCTTCTTCTTTCTCCCTCTTTATTTGGAGTTGGCTCATATTGCTTTGAATTATAGTTATACATGTAACCAGATTCTCTAGCACCCTTATCATTAGCTGCTGTTTGAGCTTTTGCCTTAGCAGCTTTTTGAGCAGTCTCTTTAGAATTAAACTCAGCTTCTGATATTTTTTTAGTTTTAGCTGGTTTAGTTTTACCTTTTGTTACATTGCCTTTAGAATCTATCATATCTTTTCTAAGTGTAGCTTTTACTTTACCACCTTTCATTTTAGCTGGAGATCCTTTTTTAGTAATCTTATCTTGAACATCTTTTGGTAACTTATCAAAACCTTCATTCATCTTAGCTGGAGACTTTTTCATCTTCATTGCTGAATCTTTTTTCATCTTAGCTGGTGAACCTTGTCCACTAGATTTATTTCCAGAGAATTTTCTTTTACCCGTAGATTTTTCCATGCCTTCGGACTCGTCTCTACGATCTTTCATGGATTGTTTCTTTTTTCCATTTTTTGATCCTAAAGAATCATCAAGCCTCGCATTGTAACCTTGTTTCTTTTTCATCATTAATATTTTTTAAATTTATAAATTTTTATGTTATGTACATAATTATATATCTTACATATAATATTATAGATTTACATTTACAAAGTGTGACAATAGGTAGTTATTAGTATACTTAATTAGCTTGTGTCACTATATAAAAAAACATAAGGTATATAGAACCCCGGGGTTGCCCCCCTCCCTCCCATCCTTCGTCAACTAAGGAAAGTCAAAATCTCTAAGCGGGCCCCCTCGTTTCTCCTCATATCTACGAATCATTATATATCCTCATATGAACCTCATCCATCGCCCGATCCATACCACCCCCACCCCCACCTTTATGGCTTTTACTACAAACTCAATACGATCTTGATAAGATAATATATATGTAACAATTAAACAATAACAAATGAAAATCTTAAACTACATATCAATCTTATTCATCACTACAATTCTATCATTAATAACTTACAACATAATAACATACGGCATTGTACAATACATATCATTCAATGGTATATAATTAATGCAAACTTAATACGACTATACAACGATAATATATATAACTAAACTAAATAAATATAATAACTATGCAAACTATAACTAAAACTCGATTCGTAATCTCTAACTCTTTACTTGGTCAAAACCTCATCATATCATTCACTAATAAAAAAGGCGAATCATATTCTTACAATCACGATGAAGTGTATGCTAACAATAGCGAACGATTACTATCAATGAACTGCTTTATCAAGTATGGTAACTATACTAACTCTAATAAGTTACCTAATTGGGCTAAGTAAACTATGACAATAGCCTGTTACTCTTATATATTAACATGCTAATGTCACACTTAAAATAACTAATTTATTTTAATATCTATGTAAGATATTGAGATATCAAGTGTAGAACTATAAACTAATTTTTAACTAATAAACAATACAACACCTTTTAACTATGATTTTAACTTTAATAATACCACTATTTTTTGCAAGCATTGTAACGCTAACTATACTAATTGATTACCTAACTGATTTTACAAACTAAATACGAACAAGCAAAGATAATATAAACGTAAACTAATTAATAA
>TARA_R100001443_G_scaffold26695_3_pt1 | contig 12391 bp, 20 predicted proteins | sample TARA_R100001443 | Tara Oceans TARA_R100001443 (sample SAMEA2622142) | marine metagenome | biome: marine biome (ENVO:00000447); feature: deep chlorophyll maximum layer (ENVO:xxxxxxxx); material: "saline water (ENVO:00002010), including plankton (ENVO:xxxxxxxx)" | depth 50 m
TAAAACCAAGGTAACTGCTGTTGATGCTGAATGGCGAAACCCATCATTCAAATATGAATCGAATGGCATAAGTATGTGGGATTTATTCAATGCATTCACTCACGTTAATAAAGGCGGTTTTTATGGTGACCAGATTAAGCGCACTCAAAAGTTACATAATGTTTTTGACACGTTTCGTTAACATTGAGTAGATTTACTCAACAGAAGAGTAGACTTGGGTAACTTTTCCAAGCGAGAAAGGTGCATTTTAGGGTAGTTAAGTTACTATTTTTATTATATTATTTATTACATATTATATATATATTTAATCATAGAAGAGTAATTGACTACCTCTAACCCTCTCAACGCCAAAGCCTTTTATTTTTTATATAAGGGGTGCGTGTTACCCAAGTACCCAAGCGAACCCCAAAATAGGGGATAAAGAATTAATATAATTAAGGAAACCCGCTTGACTAGAGTACTCAAGCGAACCCAAGTGAGTCAACTGAAGGAGACATATGGTTATTATTCCAAATAAGATCACAGACTACAAACGTAACGAATGGGACTTGCAAAAGTTCTTTATCTTTGCAGTAGCAGTACAAGGCAAAAATAGTGAGCAAACGGCACGAAAAGTGCAGGCTTTAGAAGATTACATAATACAAATGTTTGGAGAGAATACATTCTACAATGAATATCCTTACGAAACAGGGATACTCCACTACCTTCTAGGGGAGAAGGACACGCCAAATGCAGGCGTGGAACTGCTGAAGGAGTTTAAGTTCGGCAAGTATCACCAATGGAAGCAACTCATTAACTGGTTCAAGGAAATAAAGTGGTACTTGCTAGATAAAATGGAAGAACCACAAACCATTGGAGACTGGTTACGCAAGGCAACTATTGAACAGCTAGAATGGATACCTAGTGTGGGTAAAAAGACATCAAGGTTCTTTAAGCTACACTCTGATCCAGAGGCAAGGTGCGTACCTTTGGACACACACATCCTTAAATTTGTGAGGGATAAGCACACACATGACCCTGACTACATACCAAAGTCTACGCCAACAAGTATATACGAGTATCAGAGTATAGAAACATTTGCGTTGAATTACATGAGTAACTACATTGCACAGAGTAAAACGTGCAATACAATAGCTGAAGCTGATCTAGAGATATGGAGTTCATATGCAATTCATAGGTAAAGAGTGGACTAAAGTAGGACTTCTTCAGTACGAATTAAAAAAACTTCTAGAGTCTTGCACAAACGAGGAGCTAGATCAACTACTCATAATAGCTGAAAGAGAGGAGATAAAATATCATGACAAAATCAAAACAGTTCGGGAATCTAGACAAAATATGGTCAACCCTTTCAAGTCACAAGAAGGAAAAAATAAGAACAGCAGTTCTTCTTGATGAGAAAGAGATAGCTCTTGCAGGGGGAGATCGGGATGTAGTTCGTTATTTAGACTTTCGTCTAAGAGACTTGTCATTAGCAAAAAGTGACGAAGATGAGGTTGTAAATGGCGATTTGAGTAAAACAACACCAGATGCTTAAAAAAAAGATGCTCAAATCTCTCTGTAACGCAATGAAACAAACAAACAGGTACAAACACTAGGGGCAAAATGGACTATTCAGAACTTGAAGGATTAACAAAATTTCCATCAGACTTTTTAGATGCTTACTGCTATTCAGAAGTAGGACACACTAATTGGTCATACGTTAATTCAGCAGATGTAAAAGATGAAACCATCAAGGAAATAATAGTTATCTACAAAGAAGCGGATGAAGATGAAGATTAAATTTTTGATACTTTTATTAATCACCTATAGCTACATCAGCTATAGTAATGAGTGGAATCTATACATAATAGGGGCAACATGGTAGATATAACTGTTTCAGAAAAAACAGATCACGTTATTATAGGAGAGAAGATGGAAAATAACATTCACTACAACGAAGCAGACGGAACTGGTTATTTCTTTGACGGAAATAACTGGCAAATGATGCCACGATTTGCTAATGGTGATTACGATTACGAATGTATTTCTCGTGTTGATGAAATGCAGGATCACGGTTGCAGTCAAGAAATGATTGATGCAGTCTATACCTTCATAAGGTATAATAGAAGGTCTAAAACTTGCAATTAACTTAATTAAACATCTAGAGGGGCAAAATGAGTAAATCATTAACTGATAATTGGCGAACTAAAAAAGGTCTCAAATCTAACCAAGATTGGTTTAACAACAACTTATCACAAAAACAAAAGGATCAAGCACGAAACTATAGTAAGAGTAAGCGTGATAGTGTGAAGTTTAGGCCATCAATGGAGATATGGGAAGAGGAATATCCTGACTTACTATTTATTGAGCCGAGAGAATCTTTTGATAAAGCAATTGTAGGAATAGTAACTAGGATCAACCTAGCTGTAATCTGCTATGATGAAGATGAGATATTGAATGTTCTTATCCAACCAGACTTTAAAATGTCATATGAAGATGCTATAGAGCATTTGGAGTATAACATCAAGGGGAGTTATATGGGAGAAAATACCCCTGTATTTTTAACTAGAAAGGTAGACTTATGAAAGAAATGGCACAGATTGTAAGAGACTTAAAGGTAGAATTAAAGCATCTAGGAGATGCTATAGCACACTATGAGACTCTTGATGTAGAAACTGAAGATGAGTTAATCACACAAGGATGGTGCGAAGCACTAAACTTTGCAATTAAAAAAATCGAACAAGAAATGAAACAGGTTTAAACAAAAAGGTACAAGATATGCATAAATATACACTAAAGAATAATCTTCCAACTAAGGTAAAGTATCACATAGAAGAGGAGGTTCAAGACTGGTACTGGAACGAAGACAATTCACCAGAAGCAATAGAGCTTATGGACAATCTAAAACCAGAAAAAGAATTAAACTTTGAATAACAGGAGACCGCATGAATATATTTTATTTAGACAGGAACATAGAAAAGTGTGCTAAGGCACACTGCGATAAACATTGTATCAAGATGCTTCTGGAATATGCACAAATCCTTTCAACGGCACACCGCATCCTAGACGGCGATGACGGCAATGAAGAACTGTACAAAGTGACACACAAAAATCATCCATCATCAGTATGGGTAAGGCAAAACAGAATGCATTACCGCTATGTCTATGATCTGTTTAGTGATTTATGTGCGGAGTATGCTTTTAGGTACAGTAAGGAACATAAAACAGGCAGGCTACTTGCACCATTGTATGAATGTCCAAAAGCATTAGAAAATAAAATGTATGATTTTTGGGAACCTCCGCAATGTATGCCTGACCAATACAAGTGCAATGATACAGTGCAGGCGTATCGCAACTACTACAATGGCGCAAAAGCATATATGGCAGTATGGAAGTATACATCAACACCAACATGGTTTAAGGAGCAAAATGTCTAAGAAAATAGGGATAGCATTAATTTATGATCCTCTGACAGGAGAGAATAGCCTCAATCCATCAACAGACTTTGTGGATGAAAATATTTTAATGCAAATAGACTGTATAAAAAATTGGCTATATGATCTTGAATTGGTGTACGATAAAGGGAGAGACCATTTTAGGTCTGAAGGAGTTAAATCTCACTGCAAAAATTTATTTAAAGAGGAATTATGATGCTTGAAAAAATGAGTAATTTAGAAATACAAAAACAATTTGCCAAGGATAAAGCTCAAGGCAAAGGCGCAGTATGGCAAAGGCGTTCTCATCGCATACACCTTGAGAATCTAAGAAAGTTACATGAAGAAGCTAGAGGTGATAATTATGGAAGACACAAAAAAATGTGAAGTTTGTGGGGTATATTATACTCCTAACCACGCCAATAAAGAAAAGCAGAGATATTGTTCAAAAAAGTGTAAGTGGAAAAAAAATGATGAAATGAAAAGAGAAAGAGGTGTAGTTGGTGGTGGCTACGGAAGATCAGTATACATAAAGGTATGGGCAAAAGGAAATGAGGAGTGTTACTACTGTAAATGTCCAATAGATGTAGATTCTAACTGGTGTATAGACCACACGATTCCTCGCTCAATTATTAAAGACAGAGATAAAATCAAGAAAGACATATCTAATATGCAGGTCGTATGCCACGAGTGCAACAATCGTAAGGGGTCTCTAGATAGCGAGTCATATATTAAAATAATCAATGATGATTAAGGAAAAGCCTTGACATCATTATTAGTTCATATAAAATAAGAAACTAAAAAAAAAGGAGACAAGTGAAAATATTAATACAGGAGTCAGGTACTGTTGATCTGTTTACAATTCAAGAGTTACTAAGAAATGCTGACAGACAAGCCAATTTCCATCCAGACAGCAGATGGATTCTCTCATCAAAATTAGGAATACAAAAAAATACTTTACCAAACAAAGAAACTCGTTCTGTTATAAACCTTGAAGTCAAGTGGATAGGGCGTGAATCAGTTACTATGTGGTTAATTTCTAATCAAATTAAATTTCAAGTTTTATCATACTCATTGCTAAAAGAAGAAAAAGAAGCATTAGATACAGCATATGATGATCTTGCATTTTCAGAAGACTCTAGCAAGTTGAATTAAAATGATACATCCAGACATAAAACTAAGCCATTCAAGTAGTAATAACTTTTGCGCCAAACAACTTTGGTATAAAAAGGTAGGCGGAGCAGAGTTCCGCTACAACTTTTACTCAGGCGCAGGAACGATTGTTGATGCAGGCTATGAAGCGGGTCTAAAAAATATAATGACAGGCGTAGAGGGTTGTAATATCTATAAAGAAATGGAGAATAGTCTTCTATCAATGGAAGATAAAATGGATAGCCAAGATTATTTTAATCTGACAAATACATTTGATGAACACGTTAGAGCAGTTGAAAACTATATGGGGTGGATCAACTACAAACCATTGGAGACCCAATACTTTTTTAACATAACATTCGATGGACACACACGCCCCACTACAGGCTATATGGACATTGTTGCCGAGAGGCAAGATTTGCCCCTTATTATAGACATCAAGCGACAGTCTAAGCCTGCAAAGAAAGCTAAAAAAGAATGGGTGATGCAAGGCGCACTTTATGCATTAGTATTAATGAAGCATAGGAAGTTGACTGAGATACCTGCATTTGAGAACCATCTCATTATACCCAATCAACACCCTGTATTTCTTAAAACAGAATTAACAGCAGAAGACTTGTATATGGCATACAAAATGCTTACTGAATTAAATGAGAGAATAGACAAGGACTACTGGCCTTTAAATAGAAGTCACTCTCTCTGTTCATCAATGTGGTGTGACGTGTATGAAAGATGTCACTATGAGAACTTTATTGGAGTAGATGACTTGGTAGATAAAATATTATGATGCATCCATACGAAATATTAAAAAAACTTTACATTACAGAAAGCCATTTAAACTTGGCACTAACAACATTAAAACATGAAGACTATGCCGATACCAGAAATTTACTCTTCAACGCCCTCAGTACAGTCGGGCAACTCCAAGAAATCTTGGAACTCCATAGCATCGAAGAGTTTAAACACCAAAGAGAGGAGGAAGAAACTAGAGAGAGAACGTCAGGTAATAGCTAGGCTTAATGAACTTGGCTATACTCAGGGAGATAATAGTAATTTCCCTTGTTTTTGCGGAGAAATAAATGATGACACTGTATGGTGGATGTCTAACTGCAAGAGCAGAAGCAATCACCTTTTCTGTACACGTTGTACAAAGCGAGTCTTTGAACCAAATATTAAGGAGACCTTAAATAAGCTATTTAAGATTTGGAAGATAAACAAGTGGCGTATGTGGAAAGCAGATAAGGAATCAATTCTTAAACTATTAAGCAAAGGAAATAATGCTTGAAAAATATAAAAGGAAATCAATGCGTAAGCCAGAGAAGCTAGTCATTGAGGGGGAAGCAGGGGCAGGTAAGACTACCTTTGCTTGTCAGTCACACAGTAAAAAAGAGCCTGCTTTTGTCATCAATGCAGACGATGGCGGCGAACACGTATTCCATAAGACTGGAATAGAATATATCCATGACTGTATACCTACAGGGGATATAAAGGAGAACGCTGAAAAGTGGGACGGTATAATGTCCACGCTCCGTGAACTAGCTACTGAGAAATCAGACATCAAGAGAGTCATTATAGACTCCGTAGATAAGCTAGAAATCCTCGCACAAGGTAGGATTTGTGTTGACCACAAACTGACCCACATCGAGGACATGGGTTATGGAAAGGGTTTTTCATATGTCCGTGGAGCAATGCAAAAACTATTAAGTGGCCTCAACTACTTACGTGATACCCAAAGCATTCAACCAGTACTGATCTGTCACACTCAGGTCAGGACAATTAATAAACCTACGATGGAGCCATACGACTCTTTCGTACTAAAACTACACAAATCACTATGTGCAGATGTGATGGAATGGGCAGATGTAATTCTGTTTGTTGCATTTGAGACCATTGTCAAGAAGATCGACAGTGGATTTAACAGGAAGGATAGCAGGGCAATTCAGTCAGGCAAACGCTTCCTATACACAAGCGGTAGTATGGGCGTGGATGCCAAGAACCGCTTTGATTTACCGCCGGAAATTCCTGCTGATTGGAATGAGTACCGCAAGCTGATCGACAGCTTTTGGGATGGCAAAAAAGATAACTCTGAAACACTGAAAAAAGGATAAATATGTTTAACGCAGAAAACACAGAATTTACAATTGAAGATGTTCAAGCAACTCTGGAAACAGAAAATAATCGTGAGCGAGTAGAAGTTCCCGCAGGCGAGTATGTATGCGAGATCAAGGCTCCACTACCTGACGTAAGGCAAGATTCTAAGGGGCATAATAAGATTCTCATGCCTATTGAGATAACTGGCAACGCTCAGTTTGATGGTCAATGGATATTTGAAGCTATCTACATGAATAATCAACATGATGATGGCGGTAAAATCAAGGATGGAATTGGCAAACGTAAAGTGGCAAGGTATGCTAGTGCCTTGGGCATGAAGAAACTTAATAGTCTCAGCGATATAGAGGGCAAGTTAGTGAAGGTTAAGTACGGCCCCAACAAGAAGGGCTATAATGAAGTTAGTGATGTTGAGGCATTTAATAGTCAGCCATCAAGTGATGTACTGGATGTCCCAAAAACTAAGGAAGAAACAGCAGACCTTCCATTCTAATTTAGTTGAGATCAACCGTTGAAAAGATACGCTCTGTTCTCAACTCTAGCGGTCAGGTTTCTCTCCTGTTATCCTGACCGCATCACACACAGCAATAGGAAAGATGAAAATATTTAGCAAGGCAAAAGAAAAATGGGAAAACATTTGGCTACCAAGGCTTCTGGACATCTAAAAAATATTAGATTAGGGTATTATATAAATAAAACAGCACCAAATAGGTACTAGTTATGGAGAAATTAGCGGAAGGGGCAACGCAACACTTGTATAGACACTTTGACGAGTGGGATAATTTGCTTTATGTTGGAGTCTCATTATCTACAATACAAAGATTATCCCAACATAAAAGCCACTCCCATTGGTTTAACAATATAAGTAAAATTACTATTGAAAATTTTTCTTCTAGGGAGGAGGTATTAAAAGCTGAAAGAATTGCAATACAAAAAGAAGCCCCTCTTCATAACATAGCTTTAAAGAAAATAAATTTTTCATCACCAAAAATAAGGGAAGCTAATATAGAAGACAGTTGTAATCATTTAACTAATTCTATTGTTACATACAAACCTATGTATACCATTGAAGAGGCATCAAATGTATTCTGTGTTGGGCTTTCACAAATTAAAAATTGGATAGAAACTAATCGGTTAAGTTATGTAGAAATTGGGAGAAAATGGGATACTCGATGGAATAGATGGCAGATAAAAAAGAGAATTACAGGATGGCAGATACTAGATTTTATTGAAAATTTACAAAAACAAAAAAAGACTGAAGAAAATGATTGAGTATTTAATTTGGAAGAACCTAATCTACATCATCTGGATATGGGTAACGATAGAACATTGGGGTCAGCCACATGGATATTAATGATTGCCATGAGGCGATCCTACCTTGGCCTGTATCAGTAAATTCTTTATACAGGGCTAAAGGGAAAAAGGTTTACATATCAGCAAAAGGAAAGGCATTTAAAAGTGCCTGTGGTATCATCTTTGCAGGTACTAAGATGGTATATGAAACAGAGAGGGTATGGCTAGATATACAGGTTTATCCGCCTGACAATCGGAGAAGAGACATATCCAATCTGATAAAAATTGTAGAGGATAGTTTACCTTGGTTTAAGGATGACAGTCAGGTAGATAAACTTTCTATTATAAGGTGCGAAAAGGATTCACGAAAAAAAGGTTACATAATCGTAAAATGCGGGGCAATAGATGGTACAGCAACAACAGATCAAGCATCAGTACAATGATGGCAATGGAAGAAACCTCTATACAGTAGTCAAGTTCCCTAACAAGGAATTTCGTAGACTACGTATAGATGCGACAGGCAAAGAAGTATGGAATTGGGATGGCATAAAACAGGTTCCATACAGATGGCCTGACATAAAAGACCACAAGGCAATCATCTTTGTTGAAGGTGAAAAAGATGTGGACAATCTACACGACATAGACCTTGTAGCTACAACTATAGCAGGTGGTAGCAATGCATGGACTCCTCTTTTAAAGAAGCAACCAGACTTTCCTGAGAAATATTTTAGTGGGTTTGAGCAAGTATTCATTATTCCAGATAATGATGAAGCAGGTGAAAAGTTTGCTCAGGAGACAGGTAGTCACATAAAAGACTTTGTATCAAGAGTTTGGATATGTAATTTGCCTAACCTTCAAAAGGGTGGTGATGTATCAGACTATCTAGATCAATTTGATGGGCTATCTAAAGAACAGCTAAAGGATAGACTTCTTAGTTGGATAGATGAGTCTAAGACTCCATTTGAGGTTCAATCATCATCTTTAGACCTCAATAAATCTTGGGATTTTGATAACCTCAATGTTGATGAATACCTCACTGAGTCTGAGCGTTCTCTTACAGTAAATGACATAGAGCAAACTCATAAAGATATAATTTCTAGACTCAAAGGGGTTTCGTGGTCAGGCAATACAGCCAATGCGATTTGCCCCTCGCATGAAGATCGCAAAGCCTCTTTGAGTGTCACACTTGAGCCAGAGAAGATACTTATGAGGTGTCATTCTGGTTGTAGTATTCAATCTATTTGTAATGGCCTTGGGGTAAAAGTCAGCGAGTTGTTCTTGAAGCGTTCAGTAGAGCTTAAACATCACCAGAAGACTCATGTTATAATACCTAAGTCAGATGACATGAAGAAAATTTGCTCTAAGTTATTAACGAACAATGAACCAGAAGAGTTTGATGATACACACATTCCCTCCATCCTCCGTGACCATGTGCGAGAAGCCTGTGAACTAACTGAAGCATCTTCAGCTATTATCTACGGCACAGCACTATCGTGTCTCGGCGCACACGCAGGAGTAAAACTAACAATACAACCACCTAACTACTTTATACCCCTATATGGTAACCTTTGGTTCCTGTCAATATCAGAGAGTGGATCATTCAAAACAACAGCATTGAATGCAGGATCAGCTAGACTCAAGGACAGGGAAGAGAAGATTATCTATGAACTCAAAGAGTTAGAAGCAAAAGTAGAATCTTTGCGTGAGCATGGCTCAGGTGACGATGATCCAGAGGTCATTGAGTATACTAATGAGCTTGAGAGGTATAAGTCTATGCGAACAGTACTTCCTAACAAAGCTAGTTGGGAAGCCTGCATAGACCGCATGGATGAAACTGGTGGTGGTGTGTGGCTACTGTCTGAGTTTGGGGCGTGGTTAGCGATGTTAGAATCAAATCATAATAGGGGCTTCCGTCAGAACCTCACAGAACTTTATGACGTACCAAGTTATTTTGAGGATGTTACTAGAACTAAAGGCAGTAAGATACTACGCTATCCTTTTGTAGGAATATCAGGTGTTTCAACCATTGAATTTCTTCAAGGTCTACTTGGTAAGGATGATGCAGGCTCAGGATTCTTAGCACGTTTTATGCTCTTTAAGCCTCCTGTCTCAGACAAGACTCCTCATGCACTTCCACAGAAGAAGACAAAGATACAGGAGCTACATTCATACAGATTACTGAGTGAAATTTATAATCAACTCGACAATATCTCAGTTCCCATAGAATATAGTATATCGCCAAATGCACAGAAAGTTTTTGAGGACTACCACAATGATATGTTCTCACGCTTTCAAGAATCAAATGATGGTACTCAGTCTATACTAGACCCCTTCCTCAAGCGTTGGTCTCCTAGTGTGCTTAAACTGGCGTTACTATTTCAATATTTAATTGACAGCGATTCTCAAACCATATCTGATTCAGCAGTTATGGGCGGGATTTCGCTATCTTTATACGCTGAAAAGTGTACTAGATATTTATTTGAGAGAGACTTAGGAGAGAGTACACATCAAGGCAAACAGCGTAAGTTACTAGAATACTTAGCTAACAGGGGTGGTGCCGTATCAAGACAAAAACTTTTGGCAAGTAAAATACTTGATGGTGGGCATAATGAGTATGACTACATCATTACATCATTAGAACAGTCAGGTAAGTTATTCATGGAAACAACAGATGGTAAGGCTACTAATAATTCAAGAATAATTTTAACGGAGACAGGAAAATGACAAATTATGATACGGATGAAATAAATAGAGATTCAGCTAACTATAAGCGCAGGATGCATCCTGATACAAGTGATGCTGTCAGACAATGGGATGCACAAACTCAATCTTATGTAACAGTTAAAGATAATGAGTATGAGGATGAAGAAGCAACAAATCCTAAACACTATGATAAAGTTGGGTTTGCAATTCAGCCTATAGAGTACATAACTAAAAATGAATTAGATTTTTTAGAAGGCAATGTAATAAAGTATGTTTCACGATACCAACATAAAGGTGGTATTAAAGATTTACTAAAAGCCAGAACATACATAGATTTTTTAATAACTAGAGAAAGGGAACGAAATGAATAAACTGCCAACACAATATCAACAATTTATACACTTATCTCGTTATTCACGTTGGGATTACCAGAATAAAAGAAGAGAGACTTGGCAGGAAACTGTAGACCGCTACTTCCGTTTCTTTAAAGAACACCTCTCAGATAATTATAATTACACTTTTAAAGATGAGGATATATCAGAATTGAAACAATCTGTAATTAATTTAGAGATTATGCCTAGCATGAGGTGTCTAATGACCGCAGGTCCGGCCCTTAAAAAGGAGAATGTAGCAGGATATAATTGTAGTTACATTCATATAGACAGTGTGCGGTCATTTGACGAAATTCTTTACGTCCTTATGAATGGCACTGGTATTGGCTTCAGCGTGGAGAGGAAACATACTGAAAAGCTACCTGTTATTCCTTATGAGTTACACCCTACTGAAACTACGATTGCTGTTGCCGATTCAAAACTTGGATGGGCTAAAGCGTTCAAGGAGTTACTAGCATTGATTTATTCTGGTCACATTCCTAAGTGGGATTTATCTAATGTCAGGGAAGCAGGGTCAATACTTAAAACTTTTGGTGGTCGTGCTAGTGGTCCAGAGCCATTAGAAAATCTATTTAACTTTGTTGTGAAGATTGCCCAAACTGCAAGAGGCAGAATCTTAAAACCTATAGAGTGTCACGATATAGTTTGTAAAGTTGCAGAGGTTGTGGTTGTTGGTGGAGTAAGACGATCTGCACTTCTTAGTTTAAGTGACATTGATGACGATGAAATGCGTTATGCAAAATCTGGAGAATGGTGGAGAGATAATCCTCAACGTGCTTTAGCTAACAATTCTGCTAATTATCACGACATTCCACAGACAGGAACCTTCCTTCGTGAGTGGACATCACTTTATGACTCAAAAAGTGGTGAAAGGGGTCTATTTTCATCAAAAGCGGCGACTCTCCAAGCAAAAAGATGTTCAGATCGCCTCACAAACCAAGATATATGGTCCTTTGGTACAAATCCATGCTCCGAGATCATTTTGCGTTCTAGGGAGTTCTGCAACCTTTCTGAGGTAGTTATCCGTTCTAGCGATAAATTACCTGATATTGCAAGGAAGGTCAGACTTGCTACAATATTGGGCACAATTCAGTCAACCCTCACTAATTTCAAGTACTTACCGAGGGAATGGGTCAAGAATTGTGATGAAGAACGCCTATTAGGTGTCTCTTTGACAGGCATAATGGATAATAAACTGACATCAAATCCTAAACCAGAAGACTTACAATATTTAAGACAAGAAGCTATTGCTACTAATTTAAAATATGCAGATGAAATTAATATAAATCCTAGTGCATCCATCACTTGTGTAAAACCATCAGGAACAGT
>TARA_R100001443_G_scaffold77933_1_pt1 | contig 12366 bp, 7 predicted proteins | sample TARA_R100001443 | Tara Oceans TARA_R100001443 (sample SAMEA2622142) | marine metagenome | biome: marine biome (ENVO:00000447); feature: deep chlorophyll maximum layer (ENVO:xxxxxxxx); material: "saline water (ENVO:00002010), including plankton (ENVO:xxxxxxxx)" | depth 50 m
TTAACTATTTAATTATATTATATTATGGCAAAAAAGAAAAAAGAAGTTGAGGTAGTTGAAACTCAACACCCCACGTGGGAAATTAAAGATAGACAGTATTATTTAAAAGGTTTAGGTTCGCCTTTAACCTATGTTTTACAGTCTAAATCAACAAGAAAAAAACCAATGCTTTGGTTTGATGAAGAAAAAGGTATAAATAGAGAAATGAGATACTCAAGTAATCAAAACTCTATTTTTATGGACGAGCAAGATAGCAATGCTATTTTAGAACACATTATTTTTGAAGAAGGTGTTTTGTTTGTCCCTAGAACAAATCAACCTTTACAAAAATTACTATCATTATACCATCCAAAAAAAGGATATGTATACGAAGAAAAAGACGAAGTTGCAGAAGCTAAAGAACAATTAGTTGGTATTGAAACTGAAATGGAAGCATTAAACACTGCGGTGTCTATTGATATTGAGCAAGCTGAAGCTATATTAAGAGTTGAACTAGGTTCTCAAGTTAGTAATATGAGTTCTTCTGAAATAAAAAGAGACTTATATTTGCTTGCTAGAAAAAACCCAGTTTTATTTTTAAACTTAGTTAAAGATGATAATGTTGGCCTTAGAAATACAGCTATAAAAGCAGTTGAACTTGGTGTAATTAAATTATCACAAGATCAAAGAAGTTTTTCTTGGGCATCTAATGATAGAAAATTAATGGAGGTACCTTTTGATGAAAATCCATATTCAGCGTTTGCTGCATGGCTTAAAACTGATGAAGGTGTTGAAGTTTATAAATCAATACAAAAGAAAATAAATTAACAACTATTAGTCACGGCCCTTTAATTAGGGCCTGTGATTATAATAATAAAAAATATGGCAATATCAGTAGATTCAGTGTATAAAAAAGTATTAGCAGTACTAAATAAAGAATCAAGAGGTTTTATGAGTCCAGATGAATTTATGAAAATAGGTTCTCAAGTTCAATTAGATTTACTAGAAAAAAACTTTCATGATTTTAACAGAGCTGTCAGTAAACAAACAAGAGGTGCTGTTGGTCAAGGATATGCCAATATACCAAAAAAAATTCAGGAACGTATAGATCCATTTTACGTTTCAACAGATATAACACTTGATGCTAATAGTATAGGTAATCTTCCTAGCTATTATTATATATTAAGTGTATCTTCATGTGATAGACTTACAGATATAGAACAAATTGAAAAATCAAAAATAAATTTTTTAATGTCTTCCCCATTAACAAGTCCATCCGCATCATTTCCTATATATTATTTATCCGGCACACGAGAAGTAGATAACCAAGAAACAACTTTAAATCCAGTGTATAATACTATTACTGTTCAACCCACAAGTTTGGCTAATAGTAGTATAAAGATAGATTATGTTAAAGTACCAGCAAACCCTGTCTGGGCGCACGTTAGAACTGATGTTTTTGGAGGAGTTGCCTTTTATGGTGGTAATCCTTCAGACTCTACATCTTTTGTTTATCCTAGACAAGATGTTACAGGTGATTATAGCTTTCAATCAAGATACATTGACTTTGAACTACATCCATCTCAAGAAGTTGAGTTAGTATTAGGTATATTAAGATATGCTGGTATAGTAATAAGAGATCCTTCTGTATTACAACCTACTCAACAAGAAACACAACAAAAAATACAACTAGAAAACTAAATAAAAAATGGGACTATTAGATAATCAATCATCAGAATTATACTATCTAGGAGAGATAAGTAGATATGCTAACTATACTTTATGGGGTAGTGGTTCGTATTTTGAAGCTTCTGAAACTGTATCATCTCCATCAAATCCAGCATTATATTGGAATACTTTTTCTATATCTCAACTAGCTCAACCTTTTTTATGGAGATGTGGTAGAGCCTTAACATCATCTGATATAAGAGTTTTAATAGAATCTGGTGATACTAATTTAGGTTCTAATTGGACAGATGGTAATGGTATAATTGAGGTTTTTGATTTTACACTTTCAAATAATATTTTAATATTTAGTGAAGATGGAGATGCTGATCCTTTATTTGACGATTTAAATGAAATTAGTGCTGATGCAAGAGTTAGAATACAATTATTAGATCAAGAAAGTTTTTTAGGTGATTATAGATTTACTTCTCTTTCAGATATAGTAAATAGTTTTATGGTTGCTTACGTTGGAGATGGTAAATTAATAAACACAGTTGCTAAATCAGATGTTATATTTCATGCAAAGAGAGGTTTACAAGAATTTAGTTATGATGTTTTTAGAACAATAAAATCTCAAGAAATTGAATTAGGAGCTGCTTTAAGTATACCTATGCCTCAAGATTATGTTAGTTATGTTAAAATATCTTTTATAGGTAACGATGGTGTAAAAAGAATAATATATCCAACTCGTTTAACTGTTAATCCTGATCAACCAATAGTTCAAGATTCTAATAATAATTATGTTTTTGATGATAATGGTGATATTTTAACAGGTGAATCTATAACAGAAGAAAGATGGGATTCATTTGACACTGATAATCTTACAGGTAGATTAAACGTAGAAAATGATTATTTTGTAGGTAGAGATGAACATTTAGGTTATAATTATGGTGAAAGATATGGATTAGAACCAGAGCATAATCAAATTAATGGTTACTTTACAATTAACGAAAGAACTGGTAGTTTTAATTTTAGCAGTGATTTATCTGGTAAAATTATAGTTATTGAATATGTTTCTGATAGTTTAGGAACAGATGCAGAAATGAGAGTTCATAAGTTTGCTGAAGAAGCTTTATATAAGCATGTTGCTTATAATGTATTATCAGCGAAAGCAGCGGTGCCTGAATATGTGGTACAAAGATATAGAAAAGAAAGAAGAGCTGCTATAAGAAATGCTAAAATAAGATTATCTAAATTAAATCTTGAGGAAATGACTCAAGTTATGAGAGGTAAAACAAAACATATTAAAAATTAATAAATGCCAAAGTTAAATCAAAACTTTCTAAAAGGTAAGATGAACAAAGACCTTGATGAAAGATTAGTGCCAAAAGGTGAATATCGATTAGCACAAAATATATTAATTACGCAGTCAGAAGAAAACGATGTAGGCGCTGTAGAAAATATAAAAGGTAACTCGCCTGGTCATTTATTTCAAACAGGTAATGGTTGGGAAAATAGTCCTAGACCATACAGTAATGACGCGCCTTTTATTCCTAGCATTTGTCAACAAAGTAAAACATCAAGAAGTGGACAAGTGTTTCCATTTGAATGTATAGGTTATAAGGAAGATATTTTAAATAATAGAGTTTTTTGGTTTGTAACTAACTGGACTGGTAGTGTTGAAACTAGTAATTCAAGACCTGTTGACACGTTAAATACAATAGCGCCTAAAAGATCAAACACAGATTGTTATGTATGCCATGTATTGATGTCTGATCTTGATGATGTTGTAGAAGAAGGCGGATTACCAAGAGTACATAGATTAGTTACTGGTAATTTTTTAAATTTTAGTAAAAATCACTTAATCACTGGTGTTAATATAATAGATGATTTATTATTTTGGACAGATAATTATAATCAACCAAGAAAAATAAATGTTGCTAAAGCTTTTGCTGAACCAAAATATTATGATAATGAAGAAAAAATTTCAGTTGCTAAATTTGCACCTTATCTCCCAATAATATTAAACAATAGAGACGGGCAGGGACATGGTGTTACTTTGTCAGATGACGTAAATATACAATCTGATTATTTAAAAGAAAATTTTATAAGGTTTTCATATAGATACAAATATAAAGATGGTGAATACTCTACAATAGCGCCTTTTACTCAAGTTGTATTTTCACCTATAAACAACGGTGTAATATCTAATGATTCACTAAACAAATATGGTTATGAAAAAATATTTCAAGATACTATAGTTGAATCAATGCAAAATGACTATAATAAATTAGAACTTAGAATACCTTTATATTCATTAGAAAAACAAGTTGAGCCAGATACAAGCAATGATGGTACGTTTACTTGGATAAATCATTTAGATATAGATAAAATAGAATTATTAGCAAAACAGTCAGATCAAAATATTGTTAAAATTATAAAATCAATAGATGTTAATGAAAAGTTTTTTAAAGATATAAATGTTGATCCAGTTGTTGTTGGTAATACTACTGAAAACGTTACTGGTGTAGAGTATTATAAAGTAAAACCAGATCCAGACAATATATATGTTAGATATGCTTATAGATATCTTTATAAATCTGAAGAACCTTTTAAAGCACTTCCTGAAGCTCAAATAACTAGAGTTTATGATCATGTTCCTATTAGAGCAAAATCTCAAGAACTAGTTGGTAATAGAATAGTATATGGTAATTATTTAGAAAATCATCCTATACCTATTGATTCTAAAGGTAATACTGGCATAAATTATGTAATTAGTAGTAGTAACAAGGGTGATTTAGAATATGGTGATACATATGGGTTTAAACAAAACCTAGATGTTTCTTATAGGTATCACTCAATAAAACAAAGAAGAAATTATAAAGTAGGTGTTGTTTTATCTGACAAGTTTGGTAGACAATCAACCGTAATACTATCGTCTAATGACGACCACCCTTATTTATCTGACACATATAGGGTTGATAGATTTCACACGTCTACTGGTATGAGTTGGTCTATTTTTGATAATCCAGACTCTATAGGTAAGTCTTTAGCTATTACATTTTTAGATGATGAAATTGTTTCTAAAGAACATGCTTACAATGGTGATATTAATAGTAAAAATTATAATCCAACTGGTTGGTATTCATGGAGGTTAGTTGTTCAGCAAAAAGAACAAGAATATTATAATGTATACGCTGTGCATCCTGCTGAAAACTGGAACGCATTAACTGATACTATAGATAATTCAGCTTCTGGTAGCTCATGGTTAACATTGTACGGTGATAATATAAACAAAGTACCTAGAATAGTTAGTAGAGATGATGCTAATAAAGTTGGATCTTCTAACTCTGAAATAAGACTTTTTCCTAGAATTATAAAAGATGCGACTACTTCGAGTGATGGATACTCTGTTTATAGTAGTTTTGTAGATCCAGTAAAAGTATTAAGTATAGGTACAGCTAAAGAACAAGGTTTGGTTGATGATGATAATGTTAATTATTCTTTTCTTGGTTCTAGTAAAAAATCAACTCAAGTTGCTGAACTACCATTGTTAAACGCGCAAAACACACCTGTTTTTGAAACAACAGCGGTTGTATTACAAAATGTTCCAACGTTTACAACTTTAAATGATGATAGTAAATATGTTATATTAAAAAATAGAAATTATTTTTTAAGAAAAGGACATTATGTTGAAGGTACAAATATACAAGATCAAAGTGTTTGTACATTAACTAGCTACGCGGAAACTATTAATAATACTAGTAAAATAAGATTTACAAGTAATAGCCCTGATATATACGATACTTACGCTAAAGTAAAAAAAGATCATTATATAAACAACGCTGACACTGTTGATCCAGATGGACAGTCTTTTAGAGCTGTTATAATAGAAACACAAATAAATGTTATAGGTGAAAGCAATGATGAAAGAGAATTAATAATTACTTTAGACAGAAACATTACTCTCGCATTAAATCAATTAGAAATAATGGAGTTTACAACAATAAAAAGTATATCTGATATTGCTATGGGTGTTGTAAATTACCAAAGATTAGAGTTATCCAGGCAACAAGAAAATGTAAACGCTAATGATGTTTTAACTTTTAGAATTATAAACGCTGATCCTATATCAGTTTCAAGAGGTTTATCTGTTTTTGAAACACAACCTTTTGAATCTAATTTAGATATATTTTATGAAACATCAACATCTGGTTTAATTAGTGATTTAAATTCTGAAGCAGGTATAGAGGTTGTTAATCCAAGCAATATACGATTAGGCGATAATATATTTTATGAAGATCAGTCTGTAAGCAGTGGTAATAATGCTATTGGAGGTTTAACTGCTGATTCAGGAACAGATGATCCTAATGCAATATTTTCTTTCAATGTTCACAGTATAGATTCTGAAAATACAGATTGGGAACCTGGAACACCTCCTTTTACAATTGACGGTAATGGTATATTAAGAGTTATACCTGGTTTTGTTTGGAACCCACAAGTTGGTGAAGAATTAAAAAACTTTTTTACAATAACAGTACAAGCAATTGAAGCAACAGCGCCTGGGAATCCAAGTGTTTTTGGACAAGTTGAAGTTGAGTTGAAAAACAAAACACCTATCATATCAGAAGCTCCTAGTCAAGTTGTTGTTTCAGGAAATGAAAACATGGAGGGTGTAATTATTTTTGAATGTAGAATACAAAATGGATCTGTTAGAGCTGATTTACAAAACAGACATTTAAAAGTAGTTTTAGAAGGTAATCAAGCTGGCGCTGGATTTATTCCTGTACTAGAAACACAACATCCGCCTTTAATAGATTCCACACATTATGATTTTGGTAATACTAGTCCAGATGGTCCTAATTTAGGTATGTTAAGACATGAAATAGTGTTTGATGAACAAGGTGCTGTGTTAAGAATTATATGTAACGATACTTTTCATGCTGGTAAAGTTTTTCGTAACGATGGTATTTTTGACATTGTAAATGGTGTTTATCTTGGAACTAACGATGTAGTTTCAGAAGAAGATAGAACAATTATTGTAAAAGTAAACGACGGTGGAATAGGTAATTCTATGGAACCAACAGAGTGGAATCCAGATGGAATAACAGTTGAAACATCTTTTGTTATGAACACAGCAACTGTTGAAAATGGTCAATATAGAATTCCTATATACATACAAGGTATAAAAGAAAATGGAACTGAATTTAATTATCCAGGTTATGGCGGTGGTTTTAACCCTGTAACTGGTGGGTTTGATTTTGAGCTTGATCCTGGTGTTAGATATGTTAATATTGGTAGTTCAACAAGCGCGCCTACAATTGACGAGCCCTGTGTTTCTCTTGTTCCGGGAACATATTGTCCACATACATTACATGAAAATAATAGATTTTTTACAAACGCTTTTGGAAATACACATTTAACACCTTTCCATACGTGGTCTAGTGATGGCAATGGTCGTATTAAATATTTATCAGCAATTGCTAGTGATGGTAGTGATGTTTTTAAAGTGGCTATTGTAAATCAAGATGGTTACATAGTAGATATACAAGGATATTAAAATTATGAGTGCAACTATAGAAATAGCTTATTATAACACCTTCATATTATCTGGAGGAGAAAACCCCGGTGATTGGCATGTTGAAGAGTCAAGAATAAAAGGAGGTTTTAATAGAAAATCTGTTGATTTAGGTGTTAAAGCTTATTTAGTTGATGATAAGTATAAACCTAGACGTAGACCAAATGCTATGATATATTCTGGTGTTTACAACTCTAAAACCAATGTAAATCAAACAAATCAATTTGATATAAGTCAAGATATAACAAGAGCTGTTGACTCAGCTCATGGTAGTATACAAAAGCTATATGCTGAAGATACAAACTTAATTATATTTCAAGAAAATAAAGTTAGTAAAGCGTTAATAGATAAAGACGCTATATTTACACAAGAAGGACAACCATTAACAACAGCTTCAAAAATTGTTATTGGTCAAATAGCTCCTTTTGCTGGTAAATATGGTATAAGTAAAAATCCAGAAAGTTTTGCTGTTCATGCAGGTAGAAAATATTTTACAGATAAAAAAAGAGGTGTAGTTTGTAGATTATCACAAGATGGTATAACACCTATATCAGACGCTGGTATGAGAAAGTTTTTTGCTGATAATTTAAAAAACGCAAAAAGACTTTACGGTATGTATGATGAACCAAAAAATAAATACATATTATCAATGCATGGTAAAGGGTTTTTTGATACTAAAATAGAATTTTGCACAAACCCAGGTATTGAAGTAAAAACTGTAACAGGTTATTATACACTTGCGTTTGATGAGCTTTCAAAAGGATGGGTGTCTTTTTATACTTATAAACCTACTTTTGGTTTTAGTTTACGTAATGAATTTTATACTTGGCCTTTATTTGAAGAATATACATTAGATCCAGAAACTGGAAATATTGAAGCAGGTGTTAGTCATAGACCAGATGTTCATAATTGGAGATTTTGGCAACATCATGTAGATACTAGACCTAGATGTAATTTTTATTTTGATGGATTTAATGATCCTTGTCGTATTTCTTTTGTTATTAACGACGAACCTGAGGTTGTTAAAAACTTTTCAACTATAGATTACACAGGTACAGATGGTTGGGAAATGACGCAAATGTTAACAGATATTGATAAATCTTTAGCTGTTAAAGAAGCCACTTGGTATCCACCTTCTGGCCAAGCTATTGGTGGTGGTTATGTTGTACAAGGGTTTAATTCAAGTAGATTTAAAAAGAAAGAAAATAAAAAAGTTGCAGCTTTAAGATCAGATTTATCTACATTTTGGCAAAGCCAACATAATCTTTCAGATTTTCAAGATATTGATCACCCTCAAAACAATGTTAGAGTTGTTGGAGCTGCTTCAAGTGGTGTAAAAGGTTATTATGCTAACATTAGATTTCAATACTGGAACTCTAATGAAGGTAATCCAGGAACTTTTTCTACTACAGGTTTAGAATTAAAAGAAGGAATAAAAAAACAAGAGTTGTTTTCTGTAAACTTAGGTGTAGTTACATCTTCAGAATCAACCTATTTATAAAACAATTAAAAAAATAAATTATGAGTTGGATAACAGCGGGTGCCCAAGTTGTTGGAGGAGTAATACAAGCTTACGGTGCGGGTAGAGCAAAAAGAGCTGCTAGAAAAAATAGATTAGCTGCAGAAGCAAAAATAGCTGAACTTGAAGCTGGTAGACAAGATATAATAAATCCTTATGCTGAGGCAGCGCAAATGTTGTCTAATCCTTTTGCAAACGTGCAAGTATCCACTCAGGCAGCTGAGTTTCAGTCTGAACAACAAGATATTGCTTTAGCTAACACACTAGATACATTAAGAGCCACAGGTGCTGGGGCTGGTGGTGCCACTGCTTTAGCTAGAGCCGCTACTCAAGGTAGAGCAGCTGTTGCAGCTGATTTATCAAAACAAGAAGCTAGAGTACAACAGTTAAGAGCTCAAGGACAAGCTTCTATGGAAAAACAATTAGCTATGTTTAGTGGAGCTGGAAATAAATTTATGTTTGATGCTCAAGAAAAAAGAGATATGCAGCAATTAAATAGACAGTCTAGTTTAGCTAGTTCATATTCACAGCAAGAGGCTTCTTACGGAGGTCAAATGATGCAGGGCTTTGGAAAAATTATAGGTGGTGTAGGAGCCGGTGCTCTTGACATGAGTATAAATGAAGAGCAATTTAAAGCTTGGCAAGAATTAAATCCAGGTGGAACTAGAGCAGAATTTAGAAAATCATTATAAAAATGGCAACAACAGGAAATAAACCAAATAGATATTACAATCCGTTCGTAACAACAGGCGGCACATACGAAAATCCTAGATTAGGCATAACTGATTATAGTCGTATGTCAACTGAAATAGAAACTGGGCTAGAAGCCGCGGTAGAAAGAAAAAAGACAAGAGAAGACGAGTGGAAGTTAAAATATAATGCTGGTACATTAGCTGCTGAAGAATTGTATTCTGGTGAACTTATAGGTGGTACAGATGATATAAATATAACAGATGGTGGTATTGCATTAGAAAGTCAGCAAAATACTGCTGATATGTTTCAGCAAGAAATGGTAAAAAAGAAAAAAGAATTTGCATACGCTACAGCATCTGGTGATGTAAACACTGCTAACACAATACTTGGAGAAAACAAGGTATATCAAGCTGGTTTTAATGGAGCTAATAATTTTACTAAAACAATAAATGATGTTGGTCCTGGTGCAACATATTCAAGAGGAGCTAGCGATAGATCTTTTGATAACGGTGTAAGTTATGATTGGTTTATAAATTATTCTAATAAAAACAAAGATAAATTAAAACTTGTAACTAGAGAGGTTGAAGGTGTTTCGGTTGCTGGTTTTGAAGTTGATTACCCAAATGATTTACAAGATCCTAGTAAAGGTACAAGTAAAAAATTTATTGATTTTTCTAAATGGAATGATCCTGATTATGTTGCTACAAAAATGAATGTTAACTTTGACAAATCAAAACATTTTACAACAACTCAAAATGCAGATAATAATTCTGCTTGGGATTTTAAATATGAAAACATTGTTGATTCAACTACTTTATTAAAAGGTGATGAAGGGTATGAAGACGCTATTGTTGGAGAAGAAGGTGTAGAGTGGGTTGATCCTGATGATGAAAGTAAAGGTAAAAAGCTTAGTGTTAAAACTCAAAGAATGAGTGATAAAACTATAAGCACAGTAAGAAGTCTTGTTGATCAAGATACCGCTAAGTTTATGTTAGATGAAACAAATATGCCTGATTTTTATAATCAAATGGTAAACAGTAGTTATACACCAGGTGATGCGCCTGCTAACACAATAGATGGAGAGATAACTGTTGAGCAAAATATATATAGATATTTACAACAAAATCAATCTAGACTTGGTGTAATGACAAAAGATTCTAACGATGGTTATACTAATCTACTTGTTCAAAATGAAGTTTTACCTAGTTACAACGATTGGTCTGCTGGTAAATCTGGTAGTGAAATAGATAAAAAATCTGATTATAGAGAAGTAGTTGAAAAAAAGAAAAAAGAAATAAACGATTGGTTTATATCAGATGCTTATAAACAAGAATCTTTAGCTAATACACAAGCTTTTGATTTAGATCAAAACGGTAGAGCTGTAGAAGTAGGTACTATTACTGAAAAATCACAAGATATAATTACAACATCAGGAACTAATATTAATGTAAACGTTGGCGGTAGCGATGCTGATCCTATAACAACAGCTGATTTAAATGCTGTGCTAAATCCTATGAAAGGATTTGTTTCACCAACAGGAACGCCGTTTGAATTTTTTGAAAAAGATAGCCCAGCACCTCCACAAGGATCTTGGATTGATTACAAAGGTGTTGACTTAACTAATCCACAAGCTGTAAAAGCTTTGGGCAACAGTATGAATCAAATGTTTGGCAATCAAGATGGTCAGCTTGTTAGTAAAAATGTTGCCTTTGACTATTATAAAGAAAACTTTATGAATGATGCTACATGGAACGAAAATAAAGAATGGGCAACTTGGGACGATGTACCTGAAGGAAAGAAACAAGAATTAAGAAGTAAATTTAATACCGCGGCTAAATTAAAACTTAGACCTGATTCTGAATTAATATATGTTTCTGGTCTTGAAAAAGATGCTCCAAGTTTTATACCTATGGACAATTTATCAACTGGAGATGGTTATTACGAAGATATAGTTAGTTTCTTAACACTACCTTTAAGTAGTACTAATACAAATCAAAAGAAATATAAAGACGCTTTATTAGCAAACTATAGAGGTTCTTGGATGGAGACAAGAGATAAAAGAGTTAAAGGTGCTGTAAATCTTCCTAAAGGATCTACGTTTGATGATTTAAAAGAAGTTAAAAAATATTTTACTGTTAATGGAGAGTTTAACAAAGATAATTTCAAAAAAGAATTAAACACTATTAATGTTCTTAGAACTAAAAACGGTTTACCGCCAATAGGATTACCTGCTGATTTTGACGAATTATAAAATAAATAAAATATGTTAACATACATTGTTGATGGTGACTACTATTCAATATCACCTGAAGAGCAAGAAAGTTTTCTTTCTAAGTATCCCAACGCACAGTTAGTTAGTGGCGATGAGAAACAACAACCGCAAGAAGATGTTAGTCAAGATGTAACAGCTCCTATTGTACCAACTTCTGATCCAAGTATGTTGGCGCCTCCTCAAGCGGAAAAACCAAAAGAAAAAATAACACCACTTAATATTTTTGGAGACAATATTAATTTACAAGTTGGAGATGATATGTACACAGTACATAAAGATGAGTATAAAAATTTTTTAAATAAAAAAGGATATAACATTAATGATGTTATAGGTGAACCTGAAAAAGAAACTGAAGTTCCTTTTAATGAAAAAATAACATCTAGTCCATTTGAAACAGACACTGAAAAAATAATGATGAAAGGTTATAAGGCATCATCTATGGGTTATTCTGGTGTAGAAGATGTAAATAAAAAACTTATAAAACAATATAAAGAAGCATATGCTAACACAGGTTTTGAATTTAGTAAAGGAGATATGTTTAATCCTGGTTTTAAAATAAAAGGTGAAAACGGTAAAGAATTAACATTAAGTTCTACTGAATTTAAAGGTGGTAATATACATGAAAAAATAAATAAATTTATACTAGAAAACCAAGATTTA
>TARA_R100001443_G_scaffold38135_2_pt1 | contig 12357 bp, 8 predicted proteins | sample TARA_R100001443 | Tara Oceans TARA_R100001443 (sample SAMEA2622142) | marine metagenome | biome: marine biome (ENVO:00000447); feature: deep chlorophyll maximum layer (ENVO:xxxxxxxx); material: "saline water (ENVO:00002010), including plankton (ENVO:xxxxxxxx)" | depth 50 m
GGCAAACTCAGCAACCGAAAGAGACAATGCAAACGAATGGTATAGGACAACATTTTACTCAAGACTTAACCAAGCAGATATTGGAGTCAGAATAATAATAATGCAAAGAGTACACGAAGAAGATTTAAGTGGATTCTTGTTAGACAAGGAAACAAGACTAAATTATAATCATATATGCATACCAGCAACAAATGAAGATGGAAATATAAAACCAAAGTCATTAGAAAAGTTCTATGACAAAGAAAGTGGTCTTTTTTGGGCAGAAAGATTTAGTAAAAAAGTTTTAGAAGATTATAGAAGTGCTTTAGGCACTTATGGCTATGCTGGACAACTACAACAAACCCCAACACCCCTAGATAGTGGGATGATACATAGAGATTGGTTTAAGATAGACAGATATAGAAAGGAAGAAGCAACTGTAAACTTTATTATAGACCCAGCATATACTGCAAATCAAAAGAATGACCCATCAGCATTACTAGCATATACCTATGTAGATAACAAATGGCAGATAGTAGACTGCGTAAATGTTAGAAAAGAATTTCCAGAACTTGTTAGATTTATACCAGAATGGGTTAAAAAGAATGGTTATACTAACAAAAGCAGAATATATGTAGAGCCAAAAGCATCTGGGAAGTCTATAGTGCAAACACTAATTAGGGAAACAGGACTTAATGTAAAAGAAGATAAACCACCAACTAAAGATAAAGTAGCAAGAGTAAGCGATATTAGTGCTTCTTTGGAGAGTGGAAGAGTAAGTTTGTTAAATGGCAAGTGGAATGAAGAGTTTTTAGACCAATTAACTAAATTTCCAGCAGCAAAGCATGATGATATGGTAGACTGCTTAGTTATGGCTGTAAATAAGGAGATTTGGGGCAGTAAACTAGGGAAGGTAGTATATTTCAGTTAAAATTTCAGTTTGTCTAAAAATTGTGAAAAATTTTCACACTTTATGTATATTTTTGTTTAGTTTTGATTGATTACAAAAAAAATTGTCAAAAAATTATGAAAGAAACAGATATTTTATATCTAAACGCAGATCACAAAAAGATTGTTGATAGACACATAAGAATAGTCAAGAGATTGATGTATTACGCTACTGAAGATGTGGAAAGTGGCAAGTATCACGACTTTTTAGATGTGTTAAATTCAATATATGCTTACTCAAATAATTTTTACGACACTATGCTAGATAAAAACAATACAGACAATGGTGTTATATCTGAATATATGTTTATAATACCTAACATGTCTTTTTATACTGCTATTGGATTTTTATCTGCTTTGAAAAATGAAAAAAATAGATTTAATATAGTGTCTATTTTAGAGAAGATTGGTACTGCGAATGAAAATGCAGTAAGTGAATTGGCAGATGTGTTATTTGATGAAAGAGAGAAGAGGGATATATTTAGTAATCCTGAATCTATTAGAATTAATTAAAATTTATATAAAATGCTAGAAATTAAAATTCAAGACAAAAATTATGAAATTCCAACAGAATGGGGGGACATGACTTTAGAATATTGGTATGGCTTGTACGCTATTATCAATAAGTACAACAAAAGAGACGAAGAAGGTAATATTATAGAGGCAGAACACTCAACAGTAGAGGTGTTAAAAATGAATAAAGAGATTTTTATGTATTTGACTGGAATCAAGGAAAGACAAATGAATAATCTTGATTTAGATAGCGTAAATGTTGCTATTAATACTTTTGCTGGCACTTTAGAAGAATATAAACCAAAGGGAATACAAAAATTTGAATTAGATGGCGAAACATATTATTTTCCAAAAGAATTTTTAAAAAGAAACACTTTTGGAGATTATATTGAGGCTACACACTTAGAAAGCACAATAAAAATAATGAAGCATGGTAAATTTGATGTGCTTCCAGAGCAGATGGCAATATTATGCAGGGCTGCAGGTGAAGAGTATGATGATGATATCATACCAGAAAAAACAGAAAAATTTAAAAAATTAACAATGGACATAGTTTGGGAGTTCAGTTTTTTTTTGACTATGCAAAGCGTCAAGTTAACAAAGACTTTCCAAATGTTTTTGGGGAAAACAGAAGAGGAAGTGGAACAGGCAAAAACAGAGTTTCTACAGTTGGACTCTATAACAAGTTCATAAAACCATATGGATGGCTAAATAGTTTATATATGGTTTCAGAAAAAAAAATATTTAAAATGGATGGTGAAAATGAAGTAGATAGCGTTAAAAGAACAAACTTATATAAAGTTTTAACTTATTTAAGTTGGAATAGTGCTAAAAACGATTATGAGGTTGCAGTCCAAGAAAAAATACATAATAAAAATAATATAACATTGTAATAATGGCAATAACAAGACTAACAGATGTAGTAAGCGTTTTTGAAAGCAAGTGGACTTATGGAGATGTGAAATTTGGATATGAAACAGATGTAAACCAAGATCACGACACAAAATATCCATTAATGTTGATAGAACCGCCTACTTCAATAATACCAGAAATATATAATGGTAGAGAGGAATATACTTTTGAAATAAACTTCTACAATCTTTACCAGCAATCAGCACAATCAGTAGTAACACTACAAAAAAGATGGGACAATTTACAAGACTTAGCAAATGAATGGATGGATTTTGTCTTGAAAAATTATCAAGATGCAGGTGTGGAGGCTTACTTAGAGGATGAGAGTATAGAGATAGAAAGAGTAAAAGAGGTTGCAAACGACAGATTAGTTCAAGTAAAACTAACATTCACAATGAGTGCGTTTACAAAATGCTTTAGACCAGTATCTCATTACCCATCAGACTTCTCTGATTTAGTAATATGGCTAAAAGCAGATAGTGGAGCAACATTTGATATAGCAACAAAACAAGTAAGTGCTTGGGCAGACCAATCTGGAAATGGAAACAGTGTTTCTCAGGCAACAAAAGTAAATCAACCATTAAGATATGGTTATGATGGGGCTAATGACAAAACATATATATCTTTTGATGGTCAAACTGATTATTTTACTTCAGATAGTGTTTGCCCATTGACTGCAACAGATTATACAATATTTGTAGTTGCAAAACAAAATGTAGCAAGTGCAACACACTTTAGTATTTTTGATTACGCTGGAGGAGGGGATGAAATTAGTGTTGGATTTAATGATAATAAATTCTACTCGTACATTAGTGACGGATCAAATGAGGCTTTCTACAATAGTGAAGTTTCTAGCAGTTATGGATTGGTAACTACAAGTTTTAACGGAGCAGGAGGTAGGCTGACAACTAGCATGAATCAAGGCGGTAGTGCAAGTTCTATAGTAAGCGGGTGGGATGCAACTACTACTTTTAATGCTTCTAGGTTTAATATAGGACTTAGGGGGGCTAGCACATTTGCTAAGTCTAATGTAGAAGAGATAATTGTTTACAAAAGAGAACTGACTATTAAAGAACAGTCAGACATAAAAGGATATTTAAACACAAAATATAAAATATATTAAGATATGGCAGTAATAAATGGAAATTGTGAATTTAGGATACAACCTATACCAAGTTTAACCAATATAGCAAGTTATGCTTTTTACCCACATAGAACAAATCTTTTAAAGAGCGTAAATGACCAATTAAGATATCAAGTGGTATGGATTAATGGCACAATGACGGAAGCACAAGAGCCTTCGTCTGCTAATTATGATGCTTCTTCAGCATCTGGAGATATCGTAAATGTTCTTTTTAATGTTACAGTAAGAACAGATAGATTTGGAAGTTTTAGGTCAATAGGGAAAATTAAAAAAAGCAGAGACATTGTAAACAAGAAATATGATGATCCTTCAACACCTGCTATTGGACATAGATTTACTGTTGATATAAGTCAAATGGTAGCAGATGAATTATCATACAGTTTATGCCCAATAGGTAAGGGTTCTTGGCGTGGTACTAATACAATATCAGGATCTACTAATGGTGGTGTTTATGGAGGTATGAATGGCGGATTAACAATACAAGACAATACTGTTAGTAATAATGGTTCTGGATACGCATATGTTAGTGATTTTAATATTGCAGAAAACGCAACTTTTAGAGAGGTTAAAGTTGAAGCAACTTTTGAAGTAGTAAGAAATGATGGGAAAATTGTTGCTGCAACTAATAGTGCTTTAATTACAAACATTGTTACAGTAATAAATTCTGTAAATCAGGTAGAAGAAGATTCAAGTTTTTATTTTGATACTTACTGTATGCTTGATAGTGCTACAACAAAATATGCTTTTTTAAGCAGATGTAAAAACTTTTCAGCAGACGCTACTATACCTAACAAAAAAGAAGTTAGAATGGATGAAGAAGCAGAGTTTTTACAATTTTATTTACATAATAGTAATTCTGATGACATTAGAAGTGGAGTGGATAGTTTTGTTGGTACGATAGGATTGAAAGTAGAGACTTTCTTGTCTAATGGTTCGGCACAAAACACATTTTATTTAAGAGATTTTGAAGATCTTTTATATACAACTATTGACGGTGGATATGTAAGACTAGTTGCAGAACAAAAAAGGATGCTTATTCAAAATGTATCTCCATCATATATAAATAATTCAACAACATTAAAAGCAAGCAAAAAAGCACCAACAACAAATCCAACAAACTGGCCATACTGGAATAATTATACTGGAAATAAAATTGAATCTACTACAGCATATTATAGAGTAAGTGTATCAAGATTTGCACAGTGGTCGCCTTATACAGAAAGACGAACTTCAGAATATAGATATTATGTTATAGATAGAGAGTCAGAAAAAATACCTTATGGGTTTGTAAGATTTCATTGGTTAAATTCTTTAGGAGGTATTGATAGTTATACCGCTAAAAAAGATGTTGTGGAAGGGTTGTCAATAAGCAGAGATGTGATAGAAAGAAAAGGAGGGGATAGAACTTGGTATCAAACAGGATTTCAATATGGAACAACTACTCAAATAAGCGACCTTGACATATATCATAACGACACAATGAGAGGAGGAGATATATATAAAGGAGGTAGAGAAGTGACTAATGTAAATGCAAATAAAAATCAAAGCGTATATACAAATCCTCTTAATAAAATAGAAGCAAAGTGGCTTCAAGAGATTATGACCTCTCCTAATGTTTGGATAGAAATGGATACAGATTCAACAGCAATGGGAAATGCAAACAATCCTTATCTAAGACCTTCAACTAAAGAATATATACCAGTCATCATAAATAATGGTGATATTGAAACTGTTAATCAAGATGCTGGATTAGTTAGATTTAATATTGAATATACATTAGCACATAAAGTTATCACTCAAAGAAATTAATAAATGTCAGTAAAAATAGAAGTTTTAGAATATCAGTACGGAGAATACACACCTACTCAGCAAGCAGACCAGAATTTAGCATCTTGGAGCAATACATCTCTTGCGTCAGGATGGGCAAATATGACTGGAACTACATCTGCTGCTGGATCTAATGGAGGTTTAAATTTCAACGCTTCTTCTGGGGGTTCAATAAGTCAAGGATCAAGAAACTTTCTCACATTAACTCATGGACAAACTTATCAGTTTAGTTTTAATGTTGAAAGTATAAATACCAGTGGAGGTAACTGTGATTTTGAAGTTAGAGGAAATAACATAAGTGGAGGAGGAACAAATGTTATACTCACCCAAGTTTCAGGATATTTAGGAGTGACTTCGTATCAGTTTTCATTTACAATGGACATAACTCAAAACAATAACTCTGGAGATGTTTATTTGTGGTTTAGAATGTATAATAGTGGAGGATCTACATTGCCAGCAAATATAGATTTGGAAATAAGTGATTTTACAATGGTAAATGTAAACACACTAGGTATAGTCAACTCTCCATTAGTAAATGTTGACCAAGAAAATAGTATATATGGAGAATTAGATGTTTCAGACCATACAGATTTTCCTCTTGCTTTAACCTTTCAACTTACAGACATACAAGACATAACTTCAACAAGTGGAAATTATAGTAAATCGTTTAAAATACCAGCAACAAAAAATAACAATAAACTTTTAAAACAGCCTTTTATTTCAAACATTAAAAAAGAAGTAGATGCTTATGATAACTTGCCATGTAGGATAATGATAAATAATCTGTTTTCTTTAAAAGGAACAATCAAGGTTACAGGAGTTGGAGGTGTAGATCAAACACCTTCTTATTATGAATGTGTTTTTTATGGAAACAATTTAACATGGGCTTCAGAAATGTCTGAAAAACATTTAAACGAAATATACTGGGGAAGTAGTGGAGAGAATTTAGAGTTGAAAAACGCCCCAATAAGAGCCACATGGCTAGATGAAGATTGCACATCTTCTGACTCTCCTATTGTTTATCCAGTAGTATCTTATGGTAATTACAATCCAGATGGAACAGTTGCTACAGTACAACTGCTAGAAAACGCTTATGAACGCTTAGGTATATCCTCTTCTCAGACTGGATATTATGGTTGGTTTGACCAAGCAGGTAACACATGGGGAGATAGTTATGGGACGCCAGTTCCAACTACAGACTGGAGGCCAGCAATATATGTAAAAGACACGCTAGATAAAATTTTTGCTCAAGCAGGAGTTGGTAATTCAGGAGGATATACTATAGTTTCAGAGTTTATGGAAACCGATATGTTTAAAAAACTAGTTTGGCTTTTACCTAATTTTAAATACAATAATAGAGATCAAAGAGAGATTGATTTCTCTTTTGGTTCTAGTTTTACTGGAGAAGGATTTATAAAAGCATACCCAACAACAACATCATCTACTAGTTACACTTGGCCTGCTAATCAAGTAGATCCTAATGACGCAGGTGCAGATTTTGTTATTAATGATTATTTTGATAATGTAGGTTGGGATGCGGCAGGAGAGTTTACAGCACAAGAATTTGGTAAGTATAGAGTTTCTGGAAGTGAATTTGCAGTTTATTGGGAATCTAGTACAACCCCTACTGCAAACGATACTCATGAAGTGGCAGGTCTATGGATAGAAGTCCAAGTTCAAACTGTAGGTCAAACCAGTTGGAATAATACAGGGGCTATGAGTTCAGATTTAACTGATGCAGACCCACTTATTATAAGTGCTAGTAGTGACCAAAATGGAGTTGTAAATTTTAACTCAGTTGACAATATTATATGGTTAAACAAAGGCGACAAGGTAAGACTTATATTTAAGCGTCAGATAAGAAATCAAAACGCCAGCACTACTCTTGGTGCTACTTATTATTTATTCGGCTCTAATAGTCCTACATCTACAAGTGCTTCAGATGCTGCTAATGGGAAATATTCTATAAAATTTCTTTCTGAACTTGTTGAATATGGTCAGACATATAATTTAAGTGATGTTATTGACGATTCATATAAACAGATTGATTTCGTAAAAGGAATTGCACATGCTTTTAATCTTAGGATGACAACTGACGAAGAAACAAAACAAATATATATAGAACCTTTTGACAGTTTTTACAAGCCATTTTCGCAGGCAAGAGATTGGACTCAAAAATTAGACAGAAGCAAGGAAATTAAAGATAAAAAACTTGGGAGCGACTTGAAAAGAGAACTTGTTTTTAAATATAAGTCAGACAATAGTGATGAAAAAGTTGCAGCAAGAGGGGAAGAGTATTTTCATGGAATACAAGATGAATATCCATATCAAAAATTCTTACCAAATAGTTTCCCAAAAGGAAAGACGGTCTTTGAGAATCCTTTTTTTGCAGGGACATATAATGCTCCTGATTCTGGAGACACTATGGGGCCGAACGCTAATTATTCTGATGTTAATACAGCCCCAAGTGCTTGTTTGTGGGAAGAAGATGTTTCTGCAGGTACTTGGATGAGACCAGAAAAGGGGAATGATTTTTTACCAAGACTTTTAAGTTGGAATAAATACTCTGCAGCAGGCACATGGACTGTATTTAATAATAGAATTGTATATTTACAAATATGGGCAGACACACATTCTGTTTTGTGGCCAATGCAATCATCTTTATCAAATTATGGATTAGTTATACCTCAAGCAGTTTCTTATAATCAACAAAACACTAGTATGCCTAACTTGTGTTACGATAATATGTGGGCTAGAAATTTTGATGACTCTACACAAACATTTGATGATGCAGTCATACAAAAGGGACTGTATGACACTTATTATTCTAAACTTATAAGAACTTTAAGAGACAATCCAATAATGAGAACATGCTATATTGATTTAAAAGTTTTAGATATAATTAATTTAAACCTTGATGAGTTAGTTTATATAGATGGTGCTTATTGGAGGATACAAAGAGTAGTAGATTATAAACCAAATAGCAATACGCCAACTAAAGTTGAATTAATACAATGGATAGAGAGAGGGGCTTTTGCGGCATCTGCACCGCCTTTTAGCGTAGACCCAACAGACCCTACTGATAATGATATTCCAGATGATTATATCCCTCAATTATAGAATTATGAGAAATAAAAATAAAAAACAAATATCAAACAGTGGACTTCCTTTAATAAGTGGGTTAGAAGTTCTTTCAGGTATAATAACTTATGATGGTGAGTATGTAAACTTTGGCAATGCTTTGGCTTATAAGACTCAATTAAGTTCAGATACAGATCATGCAACTACAGCAGCAGACCCACATGTAGACGCTTTAGTAAACAGCCCTGCATCTACTGTCGGAAGATGGTATAGATACCATACAACAGCCTCAGCAGATTATACAGCAGGGGCAGCACCAGACAGTGCAGATGGGTATTTTAGTTTTACTGGTAAAATGTCAGGAGGCGACCCAAGTTATAGCGGAATGTATCAAAAACTTTCTTTGATTAAGGGGAATCAATACCAAATTGAAATTCAAAATGTAATAGATGGAGACACAGGAACATTACATATTACAGTTTACAAGCCTATAGGATCTTCTTATGTTGTGTATCATTCAGACTCTACAAGTTTTCCAGTAACAAATACAAGTACAGGTTTAAAAACCTCAACTTTCACTGCAGAATCACCAGACAGTATTCTTGTGCTATACTTTACTACAACAGCAGGTTCTACTACAGTCGTTTCTATATCAAATATATCAATAAAAGAAAAGAAAGAGTATTTAATTCCTATTCATGGCGTTGACACAAGAGGAGATTCACATAAAATATTAAAAAGGAATCAACTTAATAGAGGATATCCGTTAGTAGAATAATGACTAAATTTAAGAATACATAATATAATGAAGTCTTTAAAACACACAAATATAACATTAAGAGAAGTAGGAGATATGCTGCGTGTGAAATTGCAGGATGAACTTAAATTTCAAAAGCATAATGCTACAGGTAGATTAAGTAGAAGTCTTAAATATAATGTTATAAAGAAAGGTTTAAGTATTTTAAATATAACCTCATCTGTTGCTTATTGGAAAGCAGTTAATAATCCTGCGTTTGCTAAAATTCCAAACCTCAATACAATAGTAAGATGGATGGATCAAAGAAGTATAAAAGGAGGGGTTAGTGGTGCTATAAGAATTTTAGACAGAATAAAAAATAGTGGTTATGGGAATAGAAATTACCCAGACAATAGTATGCGAAAACCTTATGTGTTTTATAAAGAGGGTAACGCAATACCAAGAAGAACAAACTTTGCAGGATATATAGCAAGGAAACATTCAAAAGAAGTAGCAGCAAAGTTAGCACCGTCAATAGGTGTAGATGTGGCTAATATGATAGCAGATCAAATTAAAAAAAATAATCCAAAAACAAATGTTCAAAGAGCATTTTAATATATAATAATATGGCAACAAATACAGAAAAGATAGTAGTTCAGGTAGTCGTACAAGGACAAAAAGATTTAAAGAAATTAGAAACAAGAACAGGTAGTGCAACAAGAAGTTTTGGAAAATTGGCTGGAGGAGTTTTGGCTGCTAGTGCTGCGTTCGCAACAATAACAGGTGCAATTTCTAGGTCAATAAAAAGTTTTAGAGATTTTGAATTTCAAATGGCTAAAGTAAAAGCGATAACTAATGCGTCTAATAATGATTTTAAAAGATTAAGTCAAACCGCACAAGATTTAGGTCGTTCCACATTCTTTACTGCACAACAAGTAGCAGAACTTCAAACTAATTTTGGTAAGTTAGGTTTTTCTACTCAAGAAATACTAGATGCTCAGGAGGCTACCTTGAATTTAGCGGTAGCAACAGATAGTGATTTGGCTAGAGCAGCAGTTGTGGCTGGTGCTGCTGTTAGAGGTTTTGGTTTAAATGCTGTAGAAACACAAAGGGTTACTGATGTAATGGCTTCTGCTTTTACTTCATCCGCATTAGATATTGAAAAATTCCAAACATCTATGACTAAAGTTGCTCCTATTGCTGCAGGAGCAAATATATCCTTAGAGGCAACTACAGCAATTATGGGTACGCTTACTGATGCTGGTATTGAGGCTTCTATTGCAGGTACATCATTAAGAAATATTTTCTTAAAAATGCAATCCCCAACATCTGATTTATCAAAACATCTAGGATTTACAGTTAATAGTTCTGATGACTTACAAAGAGCATTACAACAATTAAACGCTGAACAATTATCAAATGCGGAAATAATGGAACTTGTAGATTTAAGACAAGTTGCTGCATTTCAAACAATGGTAAATGGATCTGAAAGAGTATCATTTTTAACTGAACAATTTAATTTAGCAAATGGTGCTGCTGAAGATATGGCAGAAATAGTAGGAGACACTTTAGAAGGGTCTTTTAGAAGGCTTACTTCTGCAACTCAAGGATTACAAATAGCAATAATGGAAGGACAGGGAGGTTTTGCAAATTTTATTAATGGATTTGCAGATCTTACAAACAAAATAACTGATTTCATAGCACCTGCAGAAACACAAGTTCAATTACTACAAAGAACAAGTGAGGAAATGGATATTATGTTTGAAATACTGGCTAGCGGAAATTTAACTCAAGATGCTAGAGTTAAAACAATACAAGATTTAAACACAGAGTATGGTGATTACCTTCCAAATCTAGTTTCAGAAAAAAATAGTTTAGAGGATGTTCGTGACATGCAGATAGAAGTTAATAGGGCAATGATGGAAAGAATTATCGCAACTAGTATGCAAGAAGAATTAAACGAATTATCAGAAAAATATGCAAAAAATGTTAAAGGAGTTGCTCAGGCAAATATAGCAGCAGCAAAAGCAGAAGCAGGAAGATATAAAGTTTCTGGAACAGCATTAGAAGATGCATTAGATGTCCAGATTAGTGTTTTTAACATGGCACAAAAAGTAGGTGAGAAACAAATTAGCAATTTTGAAAGTGAAAAACAGACAATAATTAGTGGATATCAAGAAACAGCAAAACAATTAGGATTAAGTATAGATAAAATAATGGATGCTGCTTTAAATGTAAGAGAAACCCAAAAAGAAGATACAGAGTTAACAGAGGAAAATACAGTTGCAACAGATGAAAATACTAAGGCTAAAACATTACAATTAGATATAGACAGACAATTACTTGCAGTTAGACTTCAAATGTTAACAGAGGGCAAGTTATCAGAAAAAGAAGCAGCAGATGTTAGAAGGGACTTAATAAAAAGTGAAATAGAGGACACTAGGGAGTTGTTAAAGTTTATTTTATTGTCTAATGAAGAAAGAGAAAAAGCATTAATTCGTCTACATAATTTAGAAAAACAGTTAAATGAAGATGCTTCAAAAGATAAAGATAAGAGATTAGAAGAAGATATAGTAAGAGCAGCACTATCTGGTCAAAATGCTATGTCGTCAGCAAAATCTGTTATTAGAGCCTATGTTATGGAAGCAGTTGCTGCTCAAATAAAACAAATTATAACAAGCGTTCCATTCCCTGCTAACTTATTTTTAGCAGCAGGAGCAGGATTTGTCGTGTCAAAACTAATAGATAAAGGCTTGTCAGCAGTTCCTGATACATTCGCACAAGGAGGCATGGTTCATGGTAAGTCACACGCACAAGGAGGTGAAAAATTTGCAGTAGGTGGAAGGGTGGTAGAATTAGAAGGAGGTGAGGCAGTAATAAACAAAAGAAGTACAGCAATGTTTAGAAATCAATTATCAGCAATGAACTCTGCAGGTGGTGGTGTTAAGTTTGCAGATGGTGGTATGTTAAATATGCCTTCGTTTAGCCAACAGCAATTCAATGCTTTAGGTCAAAATCAAATGATGGGTGCTATGAGTGGTCAAGGGAAAGTAGTTGTAGTAGAAGCAGACATTACAGAAAGCCAAAATACAGTAAGCGTTATACAGGCAGACGCAATAATTTAATAACCAAAGAAATAAACAAATGTTTGTTGATAAAAAAACCAAAGAAGAAAGATTAAATATATGTAAAAGTTGTAGTTTTTACCGAAACTTTA
>TARA_R100001443_G_scaffold105718_2_pt1 | contig 12337 bp, 3 predicted proteins | sample TARA_R100001443 | Tara Oceans TARA_R100001443 (sample SAMEA2622142) | marine metagenome | biome: marine biome (ENVO:00000447); feature: deep chlorophyll maximum layer (ENVO:xxxxxxxx); material: "saline water (ENVO:00002010), including plankton (ENVO:xxxxxxxx)" | depth 50 m
TGCATTTCGTAATATCATAATTTCTAGGTGATATATGCTGGATGGCTAGTTTTTTTGTCTGCTGTTCGGTGTTTCTAAAATATGGTTTAACAGGCTTATAATTATTTGGCTGTATAAAAAATATTTGCCCTTCAAATGGAAAAGACAACATATCTCTCTCAAGTTTTAAATTATTATTATAAAATCTTGTTAACCTGCACATAGTAGGGACCTTAATATTGTCAAGATCACTTTCTTTTAAAAGTTTAAATTTTGGCTCGTTTATTTTCTTTTCTCCGTTTTCTGTCATTTCATAACCATCATGTATTTCAATCCTAGCTAATTTAAAATAGTTTATATTAATCGCAGCCTGAGTTTTTAAATTTTTAATTAAATCGGCACTTCTGGGTACTTGCATTTTTTTAACGAAATTCATTTGATATATAAATAATGCTCTGATTTGATTTGGAAGAGATTGAACAAAATCACTATAATTTGATTGTTTTAAGTCTTCCATGGCTAAATTAAGTAAATTTTGTTCAAATAATAAATTATAATCATTAGCATCAGAAATATTTAAATCAACGGGGGAGTCAAATTTTTCAGCTATTTCTTCTTCTACTTCTGGCGAAGCGATATTAAAAATTTCGTTTTCATCTGGAGAGTCGGCATACCTTACAAACAAAGAATTGTCACCCAAGAAATCGCTAGACTCTACAAAATCTTCATATTCTTCAATAACAACAGAGGGGCTTGTTAAAACTTCTATTTCTTTATAATTGTTGCTAGTTTTACTAGCTAACGTTATTGTAGTAGAACTCGATTCAGCTTTATCAGAAACATATCCAGCCATATTTATTTCTCCTGTTTGTTGATATTAGGTTTGCTCATTTCTTCAGAAACATCTTTAATAAGCATTTCCTTTTTAGATGACATTTTATAAATGTTTTTATCATAAGAAGGGTTAAACAATTTATTTACTTCATTTAAATTTATTTTTGATATATCGTTTAGTTTAATTTGTTCTTGACCAAGGTTTATTGAGGACGGACTTATATAAGAATACATGCTATCATTTAAATTTAATAAATTATGATATTTTTCGGGAACCATTTGAATATCTTGAGAAGTTGGCGACGAAGTAAAGAATTTATCAAATTCTTTTTTCATCAAAGATTTAAAATCATTGTTTTGTAAAATTGTTACACCATCACTATTTGATGGCAAATAATCATATGAAATGGAATAATTTTGTAATATAACTGGTTCTTTAAACATGTGATTCATAAAAATAACATTTTTGCTATTTGCAGTTTTGACAAATGTTTTTACCGCATCACTTTGGCTATTTGTTTTGTCAAGATCCATCAAACGATGAAAATCATTTATTTTTTTGTTTAATTGTTCTTTAAAATGCTCCAAAGAAAAAACTGTTGCATTCTTTGGATCCAACTTGGTTGAATTAGAAATTGTTAATTGATTTTTCTCCAATTCTGTTAAATTGTATAACATAGATGTCAATTTTGTTTGTAAATTATTCGCATCAGTCCATGCTGCTGAAATAGTGCTTCTAAAATCAACATTGTTATATTGAGAATTATAAAATCTTGCTCTTGTTTTGTCTAAAACATAATTGTAATTTTTTTTCTTAACAAAGGAATCATAATAATTATTTAAGTTACGATATACTCTTCTTGATTCATCAAGCATTGTTTCAACATATTGTACAGTTGGGTCAACAAAAGAAAAGGATATATGATATTGATATCTTCCTAAAGAATTTTTTTCAATTGAATTGTCTGTAAATGTATATGTTCTCATTTCTCGATTACCATCATTTATTTCTCTTATCGATCCAATATCAGTTGTGGCGGGAAGCATTATGCCAGTTTGAATATTAGAAAAAGATTTAATTACAATATGGGTTTCATCAACATCTATTCTTTTTCTTTTAATTATAAGATTTTTTATCTTTAGATTTTTAATATTTTCATTTTGTGCCATGGCGCTCAAGCTTCTTAAAAAATATCCATATTTTGTGTTATACAAGATTATATTTTTAAAATCTATGGAAAAAATACCTCTAACATTTCCTTTTCTATTGATAGAATAATTTAAATTACTATAAAAGGGTGAATTTCTTTCTCCCAACGATATTGGAAATTCATATTTTTTTTCTCTAAAGTCTTTTATTTTAAAATTGATAACTTCAGTTGTTGAAAGCAAAGGATGATTCTCTTCTGTGTGTCGGGCACCAGCCATATATCCCTTTGTGGGGTGAAAATGAACGGGACCCACATATTGGGTTTCACCATCTATAAGAAATACAGTGGTCGTAGAAGAAACATTTCCATTTTGAATAATTGCATCAGATGCTATGTTGCCATAACGACGATAAGCCCCAGAAGTGTTTAATTGCACTGATTGCAAGATCTCTGTCATTTCAAAATAAACAGCACAAAATACCTTTACTTCTTCCTCATTATTATTAAAAATTGCTTCAAACCTTTCAAACAAAGAACCTTCTTTTGTTCTTTTTATATCAATTGCACGTGTTATTATTGTAACACGATCATCATCAAGACTTCTTTTTTTAAGCATATCTACATCAAATTTCACTGATCCGTTTGATATACTATTATTTAAACCTTGATTTGAAGAAACAACTACAAGAATTTTCATATGGGCCGATGATTCATTTGACGACCATCCTCCAGAATCTTCCATTTGAGTTGTGATTTGAACTGTTGTTTTATCGCTGTTAAAGTCAAATAATTCAATTTGTTTTATATAAATGTCTGGTGTATATTTACCGCTCATTATTCACAATCCTCGATGTCTTGGTCGGTGACTTCTGTTTGATATATATTGACATCATTGAATATCCTTTCATCGCACTGGATATCTAGCCCTAAATAAATATTTTTTTCTTTCAATTTTTTTATACCTCGGCACAAATCAGAATCAGATATCTGTCTATCTGTTCTTACAAAGAAATAATTTTCAACATAATTTTCATTTACAGTAACTGAAGTATCCCCAGGGCTTTCTTCTGGTGTATCTTCTAAAATATCAGTTTTCAAAGATTCGTTTTCCGCTATCATCAATAATTTATAAAAATTTGTTTCATCAAAGTCATATTTAAAAACTTCAAGCGAAAGTGAATCTTTATAGGAAAAACCATTTTTTTCCAATAAGTGTAAAAGTAACTGATCTGTTTCTAATTTTAAAAATGTTTCGTCATTAGCAACAAGAGAGGTATTGTAATTAACACTAACGTAATCGTTTATTCTTAAGTGCCCTATCGACATTGTAAAATTTAATTCACATTCCACTTGAGGCACAGTGTGCATTGCACTAACTTGTGAAGAAATAAAACTAGTAGAGGAGGAAAACTCACCAAGTATTGCTGTTGTTTGCCAGCCGTTAGCTTTAGTTGAAGTTAATTTATTGGTTCCAATTGGGTTTAAAAGAATATTATCATCTTCAGTAACAAACTGATCAAAAAATCTACTTTCCACTCCAGTCTGTGTTGTTTGTGGTTTCAAGCTGGGTGTATCATTTATAATTCTAGCTTTGATCTCATTGTTATTTTCAGAAAACCCAGCAGCAGTTGTATCATACAAAATATCATCATCAAAGAATGCATAATATTTTGGGTTCAACTGTCCTTTTCTCAACAGATCTCTTCCATGAGGTGTTAACTCAATTTTCATTACATCTTCTTTTTTATTAAAAAACGTCATATTTAAACCCTATCCGAAAAAATTCCTATTGAAATTGCTCATCAAATTAACAAAACCAAACCCTTGATTAAAAGCATTCATGATCTCTTGCTGTGGTCCGGCGGCACCTGGGAAGAAGCCACCACCGGCTCTCATATCATATTGAGAACCAACACCAACACCAAGATCAACACCAACACCAAATCCTTCTCTTGCAATATTGCCAGCGCCGCCATAGCGACCTAAACCACCAGCAAATGCTATATCCCTGGTGTCGAGCCTTGATACAAGATCAGCTTGCATTTGCGGTGCATTGGTGATCTGAGTGTCTGGATTAGTTGCTTGAATGACCGCTGGATCAATATCAGTTGAAAATGTTGGTCCGGGGCCTGTTGGGGGTCCGTACATTTCATCAACCTGTAACTTAGGTAATGTCTGTCCCTGTGGTTTTATTAGGGATTTAAGAGGACCACCTTCACGTTGAGCCACAACCACACTAGCATCTATTTTGGCTAATTCAACGAGCGAGAAATAATCATAAGGCCAATTATAAGTAATATTTGGAACCTCTTGAAGTAAATCTCCGCTAGAATCTGCCATTTTGCGCCAATAATTTGTTGTTGCTCTTTGTTTTACTTTAAATACCATCCATCGTATTTTTGAAGGTAGCGGTGTACCTTCGGCACCGGTGTCTACCATAAAACCACCAGCCTGTTGAACCAATTTGGAGCCACCTCCAAGTATTTCTTGTGCCAACAGCGGATGAGCGATTTCTGATTTGCAAGTTTCAAATTTCTCGGTGACCTTTGGATACAGACCTTGCCAAATATCTGCTAGATCTCGCTGTGTGAGAGTATGCGAGAACTCAAATATATACATTGCAAATGGATCCAATGAACGATTATTTAAAAAATCCATATTTGGTGGAAACACATACTTTTGCATCTTATTGACCATAGCTTCAACGGTAGCACCAGTTCTAATATTTCCAATAAGAACATTGTCTACATCTTGTCGAGGTACATGAAAATACTTTCTAAGACCATCTTCTTCTACAAACGGAACAGCAACAATCGCTTCACTAATAACCTTTGCATCAGCAACTTCTCCAAGGCGCTTTGGTTTAGTAGAAAAATTAAGCTTTTCTGCCAATGAAAGAACATTTTGATTTTCCTTGCCTAATATATTTGTTACCCAGGTTTCTTTCATATCTTCAATTTGCATGAAGATACCCTTATTTTGATCCTCTTCTATTAAGCCATATTGATGCCACATACCTCTAGGAACAGATTGAGAAGCATTTAAAGGCAATGTAACAGAGGTTTTAGAGGATAAATGATTGAAGTTGAGCATTGGTGATTCCCATTTAGTTTGAATTACCCATCGGGCAGTCTCTTCCTCAAGGGCACCTTGTTGATCTCTTTCAATGGAAAAAAGATTAACAGAAGCACTTAACTGTAATGCATTTTTATTATAGAAATTATTTTGTATGTATGCTGGGCCTGTTTTCGCAGAACCACTTGGAATATCAAAAATATTTTCTCCAGTATCTGTATCAGGATGAACATATCTATAATATGTAACAGATGCACTGTTTATAATCTGTTTCACACTGTAAGGACCATCGGCAGTTGGTGTAAATTTAATATCTGCCCATGATTGACCATGATAATAAGGAGGTGTAAAGGGGTAATTTTCTCCCAAGTCAGATCGATTACCAAGAAGATGATCATCTTCTAAAACATAAACATCATTGCTAGCTGAATAATTATATGCCTTGGTGCCAGCAAGTGTCACAGAAGAGGACATTTTTGAAGGGGGCCCGAAGGCACTAGGTCTCGAATACATTGTAAAATTTTCGTTAGAAGAACTAGCATATTGTGGAGCAACAAAATATTTTTGTCCGACACCACCGGAGACATTAGATATTTGAGCATCATCTGTTGTTTTATACATCTTCACACGCATCATATAATCTTTATCTTTTTCAAAGTGTTCTAATTGGTTTGATGGTTTTGAATAAAATGTCGTATAATTTTTTCTTTCCAAAAAGAAATTAGATGTCTCTGATAGAAAGTTGTGCATCATTAGGGAATATAATCTATCTCCAGAAATTCCATTTATTGTTGCTGATGAAGAATGATTGGCAAAAATACTTGGCTCATTACAATATAAATCCATGCCACCCAAAGCTTCTGGTTTCAATAAAACCTCAAAAGGGATTCTTCTGTCAAAAATCAAACCATCATGTATGGTATAATACCATGTAGCACCAACATTTCCAGAATGTGAGCAATAATAATCATCTGTTTCTTTAAGAACTAATCCATTTGTTGTTCCGTCTTCAGATAAGTTTTTTCTAATTGTGGGGTAATCAACAGCTACACCAGACTTTATTGAATTAAATAAAATTCCTGGTGCAAATAAAGGTGTTAAAACATTTTGAAAACCAATTAGTGCTGGGTTTGCTGCAAAGGCTTCACTTGATCCAGACATTGCTACAGAGGCACTATAAGAGCTAAAAAATTGTTGAGCAATCTGTACTGTTCTTTGTTGTGGATAAAAACCGTCATAAGGTAATAATTTTTTAATTCCGCTACATTTTAATCCTATTTTAATTGGAGATCCCATACTTTCATTGTCGTCAACAAACATTTCAAAGCTTTTCATAAAATCGCTATTTGAATAAATTTTATAAAAATTATCTTGATTTGATCCAGTTGTGTTTGATAAACCCCCAGTTATTTCAAAAACATCTAGATTTTCTTCTAATGGAGATTTTGTCTCATAAAAAGAAACATGATTTGAAATTCTAAATTCTGGTATGATTGACATGTCTTTTCCAATCTGCCTGGCGCCATCAATATAGTTTTCATAAGAATCGTAAAATGGGTTTTTACCTGATTGTGAACCTGCTTCCCATTTAGCTTCGCCAGCGGGTAATTGATTCTTATCAATGGGGTTAAAAAGTGTGCCGTTATTTATTCCTTCTATAATCATTCCATTCATATTTATGGAAGATGTCAAAGGAGTTAAAAAATGCTTTCTATTATAAAGCGGTGCAGGTCTTAATATTTCATCAAGGTCGGCAAATGAACCAGAATCAAGTAAATTTACTACTGCATAACAATACTGATTCTGTAAAATTCCATTATCACAATCGCCAAGATCATTAGCAATATTTCTATCAAAGCCAGTGAATTGAACTATTGTGGAATTTAATGCAGATGGTCTTACAATTGCAGTTTCAAACTTTGAATAAGCATCCATATTCCATTGGCTTGCAGTGATATTTGATCCAAAGCCATTATCAACAAGTGAATCAGGTGTTCGATTTTCTCTTACATCTCGCCAAGGAAATGTGAATGTTGTTCTCTGTCTCACATAATTTTTATATGTATAAACTTGCGGGGGGTAAACTGTTTCTCTGTAAATTGCGGCTTCAAATATATCAAGAGGACTCTTATCTCCAACGAGAGCACCTTTTAAATATAGTTTTTTAAGTTCTTCGTAATCAGATGCAGTTAGATCAACCAAACCCAATTCTTTATTTAAATCAGGATTATTAAATTGTACGATAGCATTGGCAAGAGGAGTGGTAATACTGATTCTTTTCATTCCTTCGCTTGTGTTTGTAGAACCTTGAATAAGCACTGGTTTGAATTTTGATACAACTGGTGTTTCTGTGAATGGTAAAATATCGCCATATTTAGCTCTTTGACGTCTTGTTGCACCGCTTCTTGTAAAGATAAACTCTGGGCCCGGCTCTCGTACAACTGTTAAAACATTTTCTTTAATTTGTCTGCGAGTTAATGTATTTTGGCCAACTCTTACTTGCTTCCATGTTGGGAACCCATAAGGGCCATTTCTGTGAAGCATAAGAGCGGGGAAAAATGATGCTGTTGTTGGTAAATGATGTGAAAAATTAAAATTTTTATAATTTGATAAAACAGCATTAGATTCTAGTGTCACTGGTATGCCAATTATATTCTGTTCTTTGTTAATAGAAACACCACTTGTGAGTGTTTCGGATAGATCTTCAACTATGTCCCAACCCACAGGTTCATATATAAATGTATTTAATCCAATAAAATCTTGATAATAATTAGCCATTCTATACTCCAAAAATCTCTGAGGCGGTTGGGAAAGTTATCGCTGGTATTTCAAAACCAGAATCCCCTTCTATAATTACTGATGAACTCAAAATTCCATCTTTTGGTGCATAACCGTAAACTCTTTGTTTTCCACTTGTAATTGAATAATTACTGCCCAGTGAAGAAGTTAACCAACTATATTGAAAATCAGATTGCGGTATTGGCGAGGTTAAAAAAGCATTGTCGCGAGTGTTTTTAAGAACTGGTGATAAAACAGTTGATGCATCTGTTGGACGTTTTCTGCCATTTCTTTGAATTTTATGAAAATTTGGAACAACAACATAACTTTCTGGTACAGGTGCGGCATGAATTGAATCTGCTCCAAATTGTCCACAAGGTCTTCTTAAGAGAGTTTGTAATCCTTCTCGGTAATTATTTTGACTGTTCATTCGGATTGTACCGGCTTCGCCAGAACCCGATGAACGAACAGAGAGATTGCGATAATTCAAACTGTTGTAAACAGAATATTCTCTTGAATATACATCAAGATACCCAAGTGAGCTAACCTCAATGCCACCGGGTGCAGAAAAACGAGAAGTAATGATTGTGTTTGTAGCTGAACTTGTTATAACAGCATTTACAACATCTAATGAGTAAATTCTTGACTCAGTAACACCAGCAACTCCACCAGTAACTGCTGTGAGGCTTTCAAAACTACTACCGGGATCTGGATTTGGAACATAGCCAGAAGCAGCAATTGCCAAATTAGGATCACCTGTGCTGGAGGTGATTTGAATTACAGCTTTACCAGCAGATGGAGCATCAGCCGTAATATTGAAAGTGTAATTTGTATCAAAGAAAGAATTGCTTGTCTCGATGGCCCCCGTAACATTCGCAAAATATTCAGCATTAGAGGAACCTGTTAAAATAGCTGTCGAACCAACAGCAACTCCGTTATTGTCGGGGTCCATTTCAATGGTTGCTATCTGGCCAGCGACAGTTGCTATTCTAAGTTTATCACCTTCACCAACACCTGATCTTGTATCTACAACAAAAGATCCGCTGTGCAATACCGCTGTTACACCAGCATTACCAATAACATTAGCATCAGGCTGTCGATTGTTAACATAAGTTCCAAAAACATTGCCAGAGGGGTAAGGTGCGATGCCTAACAAAGACATAGGCTGTGTTGTTTCTGGGAGGAGCGCTCCAATATCAGTCGGCAAATAAAGCGATTGCTCTGGGTTTTTTCTCAAGTATAAATTATTTTCATGCTTTCCAAAGCTTTGAACAATTTCGTAATTTTCTTTATAATTTCCATGAGAAAAGAATGGACTACCATCCGCATTGGTTTTAATATTCTTAATATTAACTGGTCTTTTTGCTCTTTCTTCGCGATAATATGTTGCAGCTTTTCTTGCCGGGTCTGGATAAGGACCACCATAATCGGCACCGACAAAACCAAGTGCTCCATCTGATCCAGACCATTCACTAAGAACTATTTGCCATGCTTCTTCACGTGTATATTCATTATGAAGTCCATTTGGAGGTGCAGTGCCAGTGTCGTCATCTATTCTTAAAGCATCATAATAGTTTAAATCGACATGTCGATGTTGGTGACCACCGACCCAATTCTGGGTAAAAGACCCTTGCATGGGAATTTCATTTGTGTAATCTGTGGTATCTGAGTGAATATTAGTTAAAATTGTAGCACTATGAAAATGTTCGGCAACTTGGGCATTAAATCCAGAATCAAGTGTACCAGAAACAAAATTTATAGGAGCCTTTTCTGTTCCAAATGTAAAGAAATAAGAATCATTATCATCGGCAGCACCATCAGGTATAACTGGGTCATTGGCATACTTTCCAACATAACCTTTAAGAATTGTTTTTTTCTTTTTATTTGGATCTAAAACATCATCACATTGTTGTGGGTCTATTACTCCCTGTCCAGTGCCTTGTCCGAACAAAAATGTATTCAATGGAACACCACCATCGGTTTCACCTGCTCGTTGAACAAAATTATGTATAATGTTTCTATCTTTATCTTCTGGGTAGTTAATACCTCCATGAATAACTGGTTTTATAACTTTATTTAATTTATATGGTTTCGAAAGTGACCTAAAAACATAAGCAGAGCCTGAGTATCGTGTACTATTGGCTTCATGAAAAAACGGAAGAGTGGTTTTATTATTAAAGTTTGTTGCTTCTCTTATAGATTCACGATCAGCAATATCTTCTCTTTCTTTTCTATGTCTTTGCCATAAACAATTTTCATCCTCATTTGACACAACCGGTGCATGTCCGAATTTCCAATTGTAATTTAACTCAGCATGTCCTTTAGCAGAGCCTTCGGTAGATGAATATCTTGTTGTTAAAGGAAATTTATTTTGATATTTGTTTCTTTCTAAAATATGACTATCAATAACATTCGTCACACCACCGGAAAAACGTGCACTAACAGGAAACAAATCTTCTACAATTCTAGAAATAGCGGTATCAATCCACTTAAAATATTGCATATAATTATCAAGGTCAGGAGTATCTCCAACTCTATCAAAAAACAACCTTCTAAGAAGATTTAAATTTTTATATTCAGATCGATATTTGTCTACTGAGTTTCCAATTAAATTACTAAATTCAGAAATTGAGGAAAACATATTAAGCATTTCTTCAGAAATTGTCTGGTACATGCTTTTCTCAAGTGTGAAAAAATTATCAGATACATCTTCATCTTTTATAAAAAATTGTTCTTGATTGGATTTAATAATGACATTATCAGAAATTACAGATATCTCAGGAAGTTCTTTTTTATGAGAATAAATATTTTCGTTAGACACAAAAGAAGTTTTAGAAGCACCAAAACTAAATCCAACACCTCTATGTTCTCTTCTGATAATATTATCAATCCAACCATAAATCGTATCAGTAGAGCCACTAGAAAAATCATCAACTATAAAGTTTCCTGTTGCATTGGAGCCACTTACTAAATCAAAATTCCAATTTATAGCCAATACATCAGCACTTGGAACTGAACCAGTCAGATCATATGCAAAAGTAGTGGGTGGAAATATACCATCTCTTAAGCCATAATTAGAAGGATCAAGATTATGCTGTCGTATAATGTCTTTATCTAAGTAATCTTCATAATATCTAAAAGAACCCACTTGAATATCAGAATAATCTATTATATTGCCATTAAAGCCATTCCAGTGGGCACCGGCATAAAAACGTTTTGCATTACTAAGGAAACTCGAACCACTATCATAATTCAATGTAGTTGTTAATAAAAATTCATCTCTTACTTCACCGAAATCGTGTGTCACACCATAAAATTCTAATGTATATGTGGTAGGTGCACTCCCAGTTGCCACATTGCCTATCAATTCATATTTGTCTGGTCTAACACTAACTGCTATATTCCATCTTTGATCATCATAGATGTCTACATATTTTTGTGTTTCGAGTAGAAGTAATCCATCTTGATTTTTTAATACAAATTTAGCATTTTTACTGTCTATAGATTCTTTTACCAAATAAATTTGAAAGTTAGCTTTTTCGCCCGAAACCCAACCATAATCATTAGGGTTTGCTGGGTTTGCTTCATGTAGCCCAAATACAGATGATGATAAAAAAGATGTATTAAAGTGCCCTGTTTCGTGAGGAGAAATTTTATAAGGAACAATAATATCAGCTTCTGCTGTAAAGGCCGAATATCTTTCTAACTTTTCTACTCCCGAACCTGATATAAAGGTGTTTGTATTATTTGCAGATGAAGTTTGATATATTGTTGAGGAGAAATAATCTGGATCATTAAAATTTATATACTTTGTATTTAATGTTGTTCTTTTTGATTTATTGTTAAAATAATGAGTACCACCATCAGTGTAGACATTTAATTTTAAAATTTCATCATCGATACCAAAACAACGAAGAAGGTTTCTTACCGACCTTTCTGTTCCTTTTGATTTATAAATATGTTCTAAATTATTATAAATATTGGTATAGATTAGGTTCTTGACTTCAAGGATATTTTTTTCGTATATATTAGCTTCACTATCTCTGTCTCCAAACTTCTCTAAAATTTTAGAATCAACAAATAAATTATTAACTGTGATTCCTTTTTCTGAGATGAGCCTATCAGCAAATGGCAGTGGCTTTTCGTCACTTTGTATGTATTTTTTATTTTTTAAATTTGGTATCTCAGTGATTTGAGTATGCAATGTGTCAAAATAGTTTGATATAATTTGAAATAAATATTTAACATTTTTATTGGAAGCTTCATCTTCTTCTACCATCCAGTTTGGTAATGTATTATATAACATATTACCATTTTCTTGATCCCAATCTGAACCAGATGTCTGCATCTCGGTTTTTAAATTAATAACATCTGGATGTGTGCTATATATGATTGGATCGGCTATCTCAGAAGAGACTAGACCGGACTCAGTAAAAGCAGAATCGGTTGACCGAGCACCAGAAGAATATCCCGTCCAAGAACCGTTAGCGATTCGTCCAGAATAATCTAATATAACAGAA
>TARA_R100001443_G_scaffold7742_1_pt1 | contig 12313 bp, 18 predicted proteins | sample TARA_R100001443 | Tara Oceans TARA_R100001443 (sample SAMEA2622142) | marine metagenome | biome: marine biome (ENVO:00000447); feature: deep chlorophyll maximum layer (ENVO:xxxxxxxx); material: "saline water (ENVO:00002010), including plankton (ENVO:xxxxxxxx)" | depth 50 m
CAGATAGAAGCTAGTGAACTGGCAGATAACGCAGTTGACACTAATGCCATAGCAGATCAGGCAGTAGCTTTATCTAAGCTTCCTCATGGTGATGGCAGTAGTGATGGTAAGTTCTTACGAGCAAACAACGGAGCAGATCCTAGCTTTGAATCTATCCCTGCTGGTACAACAATAAACAACAACGCAGATAACAGAATTATTACTGGCTCTGGTACTGCTAATACTTTAAATGGTGAAACAAATATAACGTCTGACGGAAACAATATAAATGTTAATAGAGCTAGTGGTAGTTCTAGAGGATACTATCTTACACATGGAGGTGCTGCCTGTGGACATTTAGCTACTCACGGATCAGGCCCAGAGGGTTTGTTAGAACTTAAAAATAATGGAAATGCGGGTGTAGGAATTTATGGTGACAGTGGTAGAATTGTTTTATATGGAAGTTCACAGTATATAAATTTTGGAAGCACAATTAATTCTAGTCATCAGTTAGACGACTATGAAGAAGGCACTTGGACTCCTGGCCTTGAGATAGGTGGTAGTACAAGTGGTATTGCTTATAATACTCAAAGTGGTGTTTACACAAAGGTTGGAAGGATAGTTAATCTTTCCTGTTTATTACAGCTTTCGAGTAAAGGTAGTGGTTCTGGTGGTCTTTTTGTAACAGGTTTACCTTTTACGCCAGTTAATGCTCCAAGTGCAAGAGGTTCGGGATCAGTTGGTTATTATCAAGGTGTATCTGGTTTAGATGTCCCAATTTTAATTCTTATAGAACAAACTGGCACAAAGTTTGAACTAAGGCAATCTCAATCTAGTGCTGCTGGTGCTATGGATGACTCTAATATATCTAATTCATTTGGAATGTTTTTTAGCCTTGCTTATATTACAGCTTAATAGACCGAAGCTACGTCTTAAAACTAAGCCATAAACCTGTTTTAATCGGAGATTAATCCTAATGGCACTTACAGAGTCAATCGAATACGACAAGATAGAAGTTGTCGGTACATACAAAGCGGTGCAAGTCCGCAAAGCAACTGTCATCAAAAAAGATGGCACAGAAATGGCAAGATCTTTTGAAAGATATGTATTAAACGCTGGTACGTTAGATGGTTCTGATAATTTAGTTGATACTGATTTGTCAGCACAGCCAGCAGAAGTATCTGCAATATGTAACGCTGCGTGGACTACAGATGTAAAGGCTGCTTGGAAAGCTAAATTGATAGCAGACAAACCAGCAGAATAATGACAAAACCTACAACCGAAGAACTGCAAGCTGAACTACAGGAAGTAGTCACTAAGCATAATCAAGCACAAGAAGTTATAAACCAATGTAAAACTAGGTTTACTGAAATACAGGCAATCCTAAAAGATAGACAAGAAGATTAAAAGATACTACTTCTACCTAATTTATCTTCTACCTTTGCTCTAAAAGCTGGATCTTTTTTGTATCGAGGATCATTCATCGCCTCCTCTAATTGAGCAGTACTTTCAAATACATCACTTCCTCCAGATGCAGGGCGACCTGATAGTAAGTTAGGTTCTTGGCCTACGCTTGCAACATATCTGGAATGTAATCCTTCAACAGTTAGCTTAATCTGTTCAATATTACCGCTGTTAATACCAGCAGAGTACGCTGCTTTCTCAGCATCAGTTAAATTTTGACCAGCCCATTGTTGCATATTGGCAAAGTTTTCTTCGCCATAACTATTGCGAATAGCCAGTATATCTTTCTCTGTTGCAGCAGCTTGGCTTCTCAATCCATTTAAATGTGAGTCAACTAAAGATCTAGGAAAGCCAGCTTGCTCTAACTCTTTATAGTGAGCATCTGTTATTTCTCCTTTTTGCTGCCAGTATTCATTCATAGAAACGTAGTCAACATTACCTTGTTCAAGTAAATTACCTACTGCTTCTCCATATATTTCTTGGGCTGTTCCTACTGGTTCTGGAGCAGACTGTTGATTTGCAGCTTTAAGTTCGTTGTAAGCTGCAAGTAAATCTTCTTGAGTCTTAAACTCTCCACCAATTAATTCTTCTGCTTTAGGTAAGTTACCTTCTTTCTGAAGTTCGGCTGCTTCTGCTTCGAGGTTAGCAATTACTTCCTCTTGTACTGGAGGAGTAGCTTCTTGTGTGATTGTAATTGGATCAGGCATAGCAATTAGTTATTAAGTTCTTGTACCATTTCTGGTGTAATGACTATTTCTCTTGGGCCTTTATCGGCTGGTGGCTGGGAGTCCACTTGCATCGAGGTTTGGAACTTGGAGGTTTTCTCCATCTGAGGGGATTTCTCCTCCTTCTTGGTATTGAGGGCCATAAGGTGCTCCTTGTTTAGTAAAGTTGTCAGCAAGTTTTCCTGCTGCTGGGCTTTGTATCATCTTACCCATCATCTCTTGTTCTTGCATCTTCTCGTTTGCAGCTGCCAGATCGTCTGCTTCTTTTTGTAATTGCTCTGGAGTCTTAACTAGGTTAGTCGTATCAATAGAACTACTTGCTGCTAATCTTCTTAATGCTTCTTCCATATTTATATATTGTGTTAAGACCTCTGGGCCTAAAGCATTTCTTGATGCATCAATAAACTCTAGTAATTTATTTCTATCATCTCCTCTACCTATAGCTTCCATACCAGTAATAGGTTTAGGATGTATTAAACTTTCTCCATCTTCTCCTCTTGGAAAGTCAGGAACTTTATTTGTTTTCTGCAATATAAACACCAATCGTTTAACTAGAGGTAGCTGTAGTTCTTGCGTCAGTTGTGAGTACAAGCCTCCGAGTGAAGCCTCTAACTCCTGACTGCTATATCTTATCTCTTCTGCTGTTACTCTTTCAGCTGGACGTTGTACTGCACTATTAAGAAGGAAAGCAAACGACAGTCTGTTTTCTATTCTGTCGATAGTATTGTTAGCTAAAGATAAATCATTTAACTTTCCTTGTGCTTGCAGTACAGTCACATCATTAGCACTACCTTGTATTACTGATCCATTTTCTGCATTAACTAAAGTACGAGGTCTTGTAGTACCAGCTGGAGATACCATAAACAACACCTTACTAAGCATTGCACTTGCTTCCAATATACTTTGGTACAAGTTTTCTAATGCAGTTAAGTCGCCATACCATTGCTCAATAAATGAACGTCCGTAATTCTCTGACTCGATTTGTGACCAGCGTAATGGAATAAAGGGAGAGCAATCAGCGGGAGACATACCATATGTATTAGGTACTGGCTTACCTTTTACTTCCTGATACCACATACATTTATTATCTTTGTACTTAACACAGGTATATATTTTGCAAGTCTTTTCTTTACTGTAATTATCTTTCTCCTGTAAATCTTTTGGTAAGAAGTTAGGAGGTAATACTGTAGGACTAACTTCTTCTTCTATTATTATTTCGCTTACGTTACCCATAGGGTCACGTTGAACTGTATAGTTTTCCAAATGAATAACTCTTATCCCAGCTGGACTAACATATAACAATACATTCCCTGCTACTATTAGCTGCTCAAAGGCTTCATGCATTGAGGCTCTGAACGACATAGTTTCCAGCATATTATGTACTTGCTGTTCTACTTTTACTAAGGCTGTATCTAATTGCGTCTTAACTTCTGGGCCTTGTTCAGCAACTATCATTGCTAGTCCATCTATCTCTAATTTAAAGAAGCCAGTATTGATAGGAAATAAATTTATGCCAAGCTTGTTTGCAATATTTAAAACACCTCGAGCACCCATACTTTGATGTGGCTGATCTATCTTGCCACGATCTCCGTATGTATCTTCTGGATATAGAAAGGGGATAGTTACTTTAGCGTTAGCTCTTGCTCTGTCTCCATAAGGAGCACGATTAGTCTTTCCTTGTTGGTACTTGGATGCAACAGTAACTCCTTTTTTCTGCTCCATGTCAGATTTATAGGAGTTATTCTGATCGACACCACTTGTTAAAGTAACTTCGTTGTTATTCATTTAAGGTATTTGTAAACCAGATCCTTGTTTTAAATCTGTTCTTAATCTTCTACGTCCATAACCTCTCCGCTTTTGTGCTCCTCCAATACCTAAACTTCCGCTTGGTAATTCAAGTGCAGCTGCTGGTGCGGTAGCTGTAGCAGATGGAGGCGGTGCTGCTGGTGCGGTAGCTATTTTTCTTTGCTCTTCTTGCCTTGCTAAATTATCAGCCCGAGTTTCTTCATACTGTCTTTTCTGTTCAGCAATTTGCTCACGCTGTACAGCCAGCATTTCATCAGTTCTATCTGGCGGTCTGCCTCCTCCTCCGCACATAACTACTCCTTAGTAATGTTGTTTTGCTCATTGTAAACCGATTCAAGCATTTTTACCATGCCTCTTTGACCAGCGTAATACCATATTTCTCTATCTTTATCATCAAGAGCAGGACATTTTTCTGGTATCATCTCTTTTAATCTGTTAATTAATGCTTCTTCTATGGGTGGAAATGGGTCGTCAACTGCCATGAGTAATGCTAATTTATATTTATATTACTGTACACACTATGGCTAGAAAAGGATTGTATTACAACATCAACAAGAGAAAGAAGGCTGGAACAAGTAGAAGCAAAGCTAACAGTACTATTTCAGAAAAAGCATATAAAAATATGCAAGCTGGATTTCCAAAAAAGAAAAAGAAAAATCCATTAAGTATTGACTAAGGTTTCCATAGTTTTACCTTACCTGTCTTAGTGTTGTAATCTCCTGACCTTAATATTCTTGCAAGCCTAGCTGTAAGTAATGCTTCCTTGTATCCTCCTTGTTTCTTTTCATATTCTTTTACGACTATCTCCCACATATCAGGTAACTCTTTAGCATCTCCTAGTATTTTATTTGCTGTTACTGCACCTACTCCAGCTATACCTTTGTAGTTATCTGTCGTATCTCCTGTTAAAGCTTGTGCCATCCAATTCCTGTTAGCTTGCCTTCTTGTTATTAACTCTAAATCTTCTCCAGCTAATAACTTGCAAGGTATAGTTCTCATGTCTTTATCTGGACTAACAATAATAGGATCATCCAACTCTTTGCTTGTTGCTAATAAACCAAGTACGTCATCTCCTTCAAGTCCATTGTATCTTACACATCTATATCTATTGGTTAATGCATCCATGACAGCCTTAAGAGCTAATGGTTTTCTTCTGCTTTTGCGGTTAGCTTTGTAGTCTTGATACAAATTATGTCTAAATGTAGGGTAAGAAGTAAAGCACATAATAACTTCTCCTTCATCTTCTGATACTTGTTTGTATCTTTGTATGTAAGTCTCAATAAGATCTAATCCCCAGCTTGGTCGAGAGTATAGAACGTGTAAGTTGTCATCGAACCTATCGTCATTCTCTACTGCATAGCAGCAGTTGTAACACAGCCAATCGGCATCAATTAATAAAGTCATAATAAATTATGTAAGGAAGGAGTTAGTCTGCCAGTAGCTTCGTTGTATTCAAGCTTGTCAGCTTTACCCAAGCAACCACTATGGCGATTTTTTAATACTTTTAATTCGAGTTCGTTTGATTTTTCTGTGGCTTGTTGCGATCTAATTCCGCATATGACGAGGTCGCTTAGCTGAGCTATAGATTGCGATCCTCTCAAGGCTGCTAAATTTATGTCGCCTCCCTCTTCAGCTGGCTTGCCATCTGTTCTACGCAAGTGACTGACCATAACTAAACCTACTCCTGTCTTTTCAACTACCTGTCTTAGCTTGGTACAGCATACATCTATTTGTTTTCTTTCATCTCCATCACTAAGTCCAGATACTACAAGACTAAGATGATCCAAGAAAATAACATCGCACTCTTCGCCAGTAGCCATAAATGTTATCTGATCTATTAATCTATCTGGATCTAACGAACCAAAGTGTTGAAGCAATACAAACTTGTTGTCACTAAATAAATAATCAAACGCTTGTCGTAATTCTTTTTCATCAACAGCCTTTTCGTCTATGTGTAAAGGTTTGTTTAAAGCTATAGATAATATGCCCTGCATACTTCTCTTACTACTTTCTTCAAGGCCAATCCAACCGACCTTTAATCCATTTACTAAAAAATGATGTGCCATTTCTCTGCAAAGTAGGCTCTTGCCAACACCTGTGCCAGCACAAATCGTAGTCAACGACTGCTTTCTATAGCCTTGCACCATCTTGTTTAGCTGTGGAAAAGGATAGCTACATATTTTAGAGTTATCTTCTTTTACTAAATCTTCCCATAAATCGTAGGCAGAAAATATGTTGTCGGGTCTGATAGGACTTGCTTTGAAGAGTAAGTCTCTAAGTAACTCTGACTCCCCTGCGAGGAGCATTTCATTAGCATCTTTTCTTGGTAGGTTTGCGATAGCTGCCTTGCCAGTAGGTAAGATTTTTGCAACCTTTTCGGCAGCATCCACACCAACAGAGTCCGAGTCAAAACAAATAACTATACGAACAAACTGAGATAACCATGATAAATTTGCAGCTACAAACTTTGTAGCAGACTGAGCACCTGATGGCAAACTAACAACTGGAAAGTAATTGCCACTAGCTGAGACTGTAGCTTGAGCCACGCTCATTGCATCAATCTCGCCTTCTGTAATTGTTACAAATACACCGCCAGTATTTTGTTGCCTCCATAATTCCTGACCCCATAGCTTTATATCAGTTAAGTCTCCCTTCCATATAAATCTTTTATCTTTAAATCTTATGTGCTGTGCTGCAACTAATCCACTTTGATTTCTGTAGGTTGCAACCTGACAATCAGTACCATTGAATTGAGAGATACCATAATTAAAAAACTTACAAGTCTCTTTTGTTATACCACGCTTTGGTAAAGCACATGGAATTGCAGTTATAGGTTTCCATTCTTTTTTCATTGGCTGATAAGTGGGTTTCTTAAAAATTTTTTTAGGTTGAAATTGCCAACCACATCCAAAGCAATGCTTGTGTCCGTCATCATAAACAGCTACGTTATCTTTGCTTCCGCACTCTGGGCAAGGTTCTTTAGTTTTGTACTTACTCGGCATACCATTCTTTAGGAATAATCTTGTTACACCAAAGGAAGCCATGACGTTCAGCCCATTGCCAATACGTCAGACTTCTTTTAGCTTTACTAAGTTTGTTGTTTGCGTTTTGAAAACAGAACCGCAAACTTAGTGTGGGATGTTGCGTCTTGACTGCAATATATTTTTTTCTTTCTTCTTTAAGTAGCGTTCCTTTGAGTTCAACCACACAGTTAGGAAGGATGATGTCAGGAGTGTAGCTACTACTGATGATGTAATCATAGCTGACAGTTTCATAGGTAAAAGGTACGTTCTTTTTTATTAAGTCTGATGCTACTTGTGCTTCAAACTTTGACCTAAAATGTACTACCCCCATAGGAGTTTTCAACATTTGAGGGTGTGAGGTCTTGCGTTTGGTTTTTGTTTTGGAACTTAAACCCCGAGAGGTCTGTTGTTTTTTCATATGGCACAAAATTCATAATGACTATGGCTTCTGGTTGGACTGTTAATCCAACACCATAAGTCGGATGGTTATACCCTTGCACTCTTAACTTGGCTTGTACTGTTGTACCTCTACCTAAACCTATGTATTTTTCTCTTTCTTCTAATGGTATTGGAGTGCCATACTTATCTAAAAGAATAGGAGGAGTGTTAGCAAATCTCTTAGCACCTTGCCCTGCCTCTACAGGTTTTTTACATTTGATCTCCATTACATTTTTGCCCTCAAACTCGGTAAATCCATACCTTGAATGTTCGCCCATTTTAAAAGTTTGTTGCGGAAAAGCAGTCTTAAGCTGTACCTTCCATGCTTCAAGACCTTTCTCAAACTCGTCATATACTCTTGTTGTTTCTTTTGAATCTGGATCTAACAGTAGTGTTACGCTCCATTCTGGTGCTTTATTAAATGCATCATCTGGTTTTACTAGATGACTCCATGCAACTCCACATTCTGGTGTGAAGATATAAAAAGGATTTGCTTTAACTTGATTCATGTTATGAAATAGGTTGATGAACGTGTAAGTAAAACATCTAACTCTCCAAGAGTTGGCTCTGGAGGTAGCGTTTCTATTTGGTTGTCTGTTAATTGTGCTTTTAATTCTGCCTTTAGTTTTGATAAACGATCTACTGAATACATATCAGCAAATGTTTGCCTAACCGAGTCACGCAGTAAACTCATTTCAGACGGTGTAGTAACGAAACAATCGTGGATGCCAGCGATATTTTCGACTCCTTGTATTGAAGCATGAATTGTAGAAAATGCCATATGACTTGCATCAAAACTATGTAATATATTTGCTGAGATAGCGTGACCCATCTTTCTTGTATTTAGTTCTGGTGTATCTTCATTTGTTCTTATATCGAGATAAACGTCAGATAAATATTTAAGTTGTATTCTTATTTTCTTTGGGTCGTAATACTTTTGTTCGACATACAAACCAGTAGGACTAGTCCATGTTACTGCTTTGTTTACCTTGCCTAGTTCTCTAGCTACAGCCTTAAACCACTTCATTGCTACATATGCTGGAGCTATAGCTTTAGCTGATTCTTGAAATAAAAGAGTAGCCATGTAATTCATAGCACTCATACTACCTTTACCTCTTGTCCAGTTCTTCTTGCCTAATAGTTTTGTTGATCGTTCTTGTGCCCAGCTGTATGCATAGTGATAGAAGGCACTATTGGTAGCCGAGTATGGTGCTGTCATTACGCAAGGTTTAGTTAATGATCTATCTACGTTAAGCATTAACCATTTAGCTGCTCTTGGATCGTCACTATCTATAAGTCTTCGGTTTATTTGTGATGCTACTTCGCTGTATATATCTTGCGGTCTATCTGAGTTAATTAGATTAACTTTTTCTCCCATTACTTTGGAGCGTAGCAATCCGCTGTAGTGCTGTATAGAACTACAAGTGCAATCAAGGTGGCAGGGAAGCTGACATAAATAGCTACTTGGTTCTTGTTGATAAAGATAGACTGCCCTGCAAAAAGCAAGAAAACTCCAAGCCTTATCAGCCCGCATCCATAGTTCTGGTGCAGCCCAGCAATCTCTTCCAATGGCATAAATGTTTTTTAAATTATTATTAACCCAATCAATCTTTGTTTGAAAGTCTTGTTTTATACCAAACATATTTGCACCATGTATCTTTAACCAGTTAAGATCTTCTTCTGTTTTTATTAACTTGCCATTGGTAAATTGCAGTAGCGACCTTGATATGTCATTACCTTGTGCATTTAAGTAGGGAACTCTATCGTAAACCCTACCTCGAAAGTCTAGTTGTTTAGGAAAGTACAAGTTAGGTTCGTCTTTATATTTCTCAGCCATCCATAATGTTTTTGCTATACCAATACGACTACCTTTTGTTTGGTTATTTTTTTCTATTATTCTTTTGCATTGCATTTTCCATCTAATTACTTCTGGATCATTCTCGTTTAAATGTTTTGGGTAAGGAGGTACAGCATATCCTTCTCTTGGTAACAAACAACCTATCTCTAAATTATTATTATATGCCTCTAATATCTGCTCTAACATATACTTATTAACACACATACTTACATCGCCTTGTATGTTTGCAACATCATAAAACGTAGTAGTTGCTATAGGTTTGTTTGCTATTTGTTTATTGTTACTTTTAAAAAGATTAAACTTTATGTTCTCATTATAGTAGCCTCCATCGTAAGGGTTAGTCCAATGTTTAGGTTTAATTAGCAGCGGTAAAAAATTTGGGGTGTGTATTTTTAAGTCGGTGTTTATTTTCTTGACCCATTCCATGCACTTGTCGGTTGCCCTGACCATTCTTCTGGAGGTATTTAAATGTTTTTCTAAATATATTTCTATTAATCCAGTATATTTTTGTATTAGTTCAACCATAAATAGGCCACTTGCCATGCGTTGGCGAGCGTTCCAGTATTCAGTATTGACCATTGAATTAATTAAAAAAATTTTATATCTTTTTTTATGCTTACCTCTCTTGTATTTACTTAGCTCACTATCGGTAGCTCTATCTAGCATTGTCTCTATCCATATCTTTTCGATAACACTAGCTGCTATCTGGTGCAGGGTAGGAGTGCTTGAGAGAGTATCGACTACTGTTCTTATTGCTGCTGCTGCTATTTGTTGGGGAGGCAATTCTAATAATGGTGTAAGCATTGCATAGTTAGTGCCAGCTTTACCGCTCTCAATCTTTCTCCTAATGGCTCGCAAGTGGTTAACAATTATGTCCACATTAAAAGAGCACAAAGCCTCACCATAAATAGTGAGAGACTCCATGCCCTTAGTTTGTTTTTTGTTTTGATTAGACCTAACTCTACTTTGACCTAAGTTAAGCATTAACTCTTCATTGTTAAGCTGGTCGTTAAGTGACCGCATTAACTCCAGAACTCTAGTTTGTTATCAAAATTTATTTCTAGCCATTCAGTTATAACTCTTTTAGATAGCTCGGCTCTTGTAATACCTTGCTTTTCTGCAAGAACATCTAACTTATCGCATACTTGTTGAGGTAAAAATGCTTGTAATTTTTTACTTTCATTTTCTTGCGTCATTAAAATACCTCCTTGCTGTAGTCCATACTAACTTTACTAATGGATACATAGCTACTCTATGTTCGACATTCTCATATTTATCTTTTAGAAACTCGTTCATAGCTCGGTCACTAGCTTCGTCTTCAGTTTCAATAGTTACTGGATTGTCGGGCAGCATAGCCCAATAGATAGCATCTGGAGGTATGTAAGTCCATTCATTGCTTTGCCAATATCCGTTAGGTCTATACTCATTTTGTTTTATAAAGTAAAGTACATGACCAGCGTTATTAGCGTGTGCTTTATCTGGTTTTTTTGTTGCCAGTTTGTATAGTTGATTGTCTAAATACATTTTCTTTTAGTAGTAGGTTGAATTTTGAATTTAATCCTAGTGTGATAACTAGATGTGATGTTAATAGTACAAGACATATAAAGTTAAACCGCATTTGTTTCCTTTTTAAGATACAGTTTGACTTCATAAATTTCTTTATAAGGAATTTTGCTTTTCATAAAGCTAGATAATGCTTCGTATAAATTAACTCCTTTTTGGATGTAGCCCTCGACATTACCTGTCGAGAGACTACTAAAAATAATTTCATACGATTTCATTTCTTTGTTAACTATCTGCATGAGTTAATCATCTCCACTATTGGAATAAGATCCTCAATTATATTCTTAATTAATAAATTTCTAGCCTTAACTGAGTCATCTGGTAACACTATCGCCATACCAGTATTACCTGAGAGGTTATTAATAACTCCCAAGATATAAGTTAGACGTTGCACTTGTGTATGCCATAACGGATTCTCTTTTAATAATTTAAGGAGTTCGATGTCATTAGCACCGATCTCCCTTAAATAATCAGCATCGTTGTACTGATCTTTATCCATAAACAACCATCTATCATTGATAATGCCATACTCTAAATGAATACGTTTAAATTTTTCATCTAATCCCATGTTAATCCTCCCATTTTTGTAGGTTTACTTTTATATCCCAAGTCATTGAACAGTACTTGGTGTTATCCCAGATAGAACCCATTACCGCCTCAACGATAATAGTATTTATCTCTTCGACTGATTGTTTGCTCATGTGGTGCTTATCAAAGTTGGGAAAGTGTATGAATTGTGCCATTACTTCAACCCCTTCTTTTTATATACAACCGCATAGCTGCAAGACTCGGCTAGCTCTGGGTTAAGGACGTTCTCGCAGAACTTGTCATACTCTGGTTCTAACCAGCTTTCAAGTTCCTCTTTCTTATCTGTATAGCAACTAACCTTTAAGTCGCTACCTCTTCTTACATAATCGAGGTCGATAGCTTGCACTAACTCCTCATAATCGCAGTCGATTGTAAAGATTACCCTATAATTCCAGCCATGATCTATTTGATCTGTTGAAATTGGATAATCGCATAGTGACATAGCCATTAGTTAAGTTCCTCCTGATTTTGTTTGACTAGCTTTGGATCATTGCCAAAAAATTGACTCATTAAATCATTGCTTATTTTTTCTTGAATACTAGGAGGGCAGTCCGTCCATGTATTGTTTCGAACCATCCAGCCATGATCTAATATGGCTGGGATGTTGTTCTTATCTTTGATGTAGTGCTTAATCATGTGACCACCTGTAAAGATTCGACTAATTTGAAAGGCTTGCACCCTTTGTACTGGTTGTAATAGTCATTCTTATAAGAGTCCGACTCTTTATCTATTACATCTGGATCTCTTAGCTGGTATCCATCCCATGCCCAGCGTTCAGAGTCGTGAATGTCGAATATGTGGACTGTCATTATCTGCCACCCTAATAGACTGTTATCACGTTTGGCTTTTCTTACTGCTTTTGTTGCGTG
>TARA_R100001443_G_scaffold5616_2_pt1 | contig 12309 bp, 3 predicted proteins | sample TARA_R100001443 | Tara Oceans TARA_R100001443 (sample SAMEA2622142) | marine metagenome | biome: marine biome (ENVO:00000447); feature: deep chlorophyll maximum layer (ENVO:xxxxxxxx); material: "saline water (ENVO:00002010), including plankton (ENVO:xxxxxxxx)" | depth 50 m
AACGGATCTGGCGGTGGCCAGCCCAGCCGACAGCCTTACTCTTCTGGTGAGTTCAAGCCCGCCAAGAATCCTACCAAGGCTAGGGAACTAGCCAACAAGTGGAGGGAGATCCTGTCCAGCACCATCCAGATTGCGAAACTTCGCGGTAAGGGTGGCGGTAAGTTCATCGAGAAACTTGAGGAACTATTGGAGCCTCCCCTTGATCTGGAGTCTCTGTTGGATAAATACACCAGTGAGTTCTGTATGTCGGACGAATCCATCCGCGCAGACAAGCGCCACCTAGCTTATCACGATATCTGCATCACAGGTATGGAGGATGAGCAACATGGGACATTGGTATTCGTCAAGGACACCAGTGGTAGTATCAACAGTGATATCCTTAACTCTGTCGTGAGCATTGTGCAGGGGGCTTCTAGCAAGCTCCGTCCCCGCCGCATCATTGTGATGGATGTGGATGCAGAGGTGCAGCACGTTGAAGAGTTCGGGCCCAACGATGATATCCCCGCTGAAGCCAAGGGCAGAGGAGGCACAGACTTCCGACCTGCGTTTGATTTCATCGAGAACAATCTTGAGGAAGCACGAGTCATTATCTACTTCACTGATGGATATGGCGCGTTCCCTGACGAAGAGCCAAGTATCCCGACCTTGTGGGTAACATACGGTCTGCCTGAAGAAAGCTTCCCCTTTGGTCAGGTAGTTGACATGAAGGAACTGATGAACCAAGCAGTATAAAATAGAAAGGAAAACAAAATGAAGATAGAAACATTCTTCCAAAAACTAACGGACGATCCATACGGTAGGTATGCCTGTTGTGCATTCCGCAGTATTGATGGTGTAATATTCGTGAAGCGGGAGGCAGGGCTAGCTGTCCGGGTTGAAGGCGACCCAGCCGACTTCCCTATCAAAGTGAGACTCGATGCAGACGGCCTCTACTATGCCCAAGAGCCCTTCTGGGCCTTGGGGGCGATTGTAGAAGAAGATGTGCTTATGACACATTACATATTCGACAATCATCGGACAGAACGTATGGGATATGTCCATCAGAGGGCCCGTCAGGGCTGGGGAGGTGACATGTGCGCGACCCGCCACCGCATCAAGGTTCGGGGAGGTTCGGGGGATACCCCCATACTAAAACCACACACTCGAAAGCTGAGAAACCGGTATGGTAAGATCAGGGATGTTCTAGTCTCTGCTTTGCAGCTTGGGCCTAGAAATCGAAACCATAAGGATGCAGACAAACTTATGCCTGTAGAGGAATGGTGGGATTGGGCGTGGGCTTGGGCTATAACTGATTGCGCCAAACGTGTGACAGATTCCAACAGCAAAATCGCATCCTTGCTCACATCTGCGTCGTTTGACAACCTCACCAACATCGAGGACAAGTTGCAGGCAGTTCGCGAGAAGGTAGCAGATTCGGACTTCGAGGCGGCCAAGGAGTTATTCACCCCTCTGAACGTGCAGATCGACAAACTGAGTGACCTCACTCGTAGGGCCAGTAGCCAGATTAGTTCGGCCCAAGAGGGGTTGGACGTTAGTGCATTGCCCGATCAGTTCTACCGTCTACACGAGGACGCTTCCCAAAAAGAGAGGTACCTGTTTACAGATAAGTGGTACTGCCCTATGGAAGTCCACACAAAGGGGGGCCAGAGTTTGCTGGAAGCATTCGACAGTTTGTCTGAACTGTTCTCCAAGATCGGTCTTTTGATACAGGCCCCTTACGGGGTGCAGGTATGTCCAGAGAATATCTCTCAGCTAGCGGTCTTGAACGAGTCTGTCAAAGAAGTCATACTGAGCTTACCAGATAATGGTGGCGAGGTTGAGACAAACGAACCAAAGCAACTACTGGCATAACATGAAGACTACTGCTGAAATACAAATAGGAGATACTATTGTAGAGATCAAAAGCCGCCGTGAAGATAATGCTTCAGGCTGGTCAATCATAGTGTTCACGCCAACTGGGAGCTTGAGATGTGTGCGCCCACACATCTCGACAGTCCTTAACAGGTTCGTGGATGCTATTGTAGCATCAGTGGATAAGAGGTTTCTGGACCATGAATCAGTGGTGCAGGATACCAAAGACACTGTGTTGTCCATCATTGATTAAGTGATGAGGCACTACGTTCAAATAGTGAGCCCGCTGGGGCTCCCCATGCTAGTTGACGGTATGTTCGTTGAAAGTGAACTTATCGAGTGTCGGGCCCACGCCATCGTAGGGGGTGTGGTTCGAAACCAAATCAAGCTGGAAGAAGGGGAGCCCCTGTTTGAGGCGATGGTTTCTCTATTACAAACTGTCCACGACAAGAGTAGTGGGTTAGACCAAGGGCACAGCCCTGATCTGCATGACTATTACGGACAAAACTGAGGCGCTCCGCAAAGTCCTAATGCGCTACAGCCGCAGGAAGTGGAGCTGGATATGCGATTATGGCCCCCAAACAAAATGGTGTAAGTTGGGGCTTCTGATCGCTAAACGCGAATTAGGAATGACATGGCGGGAAGCTGGGGCCTGTTTCGGTTTAAAACCGGGGCAGGCTTCCAGCGTCGCTCGTAAGTTTGAAGATAAGGTTTTTGAGGAACCCGCTCTTTTCGATATGATGACTAATCTATCGTTTCGAGTACTTGAATCCTTGGGCCAGACTTGCGAATCTCATCAAGAGCGATCTTCAGGCGCTGGCGGCCCACTGCCCCGTCGGGGGTGAGTCGTATTACCTCTTCTATGAAGGGAGTTGGTAGCACATCTCTTTCTCTGCGCCCCCTGACAACATAGGATTGGCGTCTCTTGCCCATGCCCAGAGTTTTGTCTGACATTATATTACGAGCCTCTCGACGACTAAGGCCGAGTCCCTGCGCCCCTACATACGCTGAGTAGATTCGTTGGTCCACATCTCGCCTCTTTTGCATCCAGTCCCGAATAGACCGGCGTATTTGATTTTCAGTTAGCTGAGACGTTGATTTCAGAATGTTCCTCGACGAGGAAGCACGGTTGCGCTCATCGCGGGCCCTCTGCAAATAGCGCATGAAATGTGACTTGGGGTCATACTTGTAAGGTTTTACAGGGTTGATCTCCCCAATCAATAACGCCTTCGCTGATTTAGAAGGGTCAGGTGACTCGCCGCCATACAACGCAGACCATGCCGCTTTAGTGAGATTAGTGGGGGTTCTGGGGGCATAGGCCTCTGAATACACATACCCTAGTTTTTTAAGCAGGCCCTCAACGCCCTCCCCCTTCTCCGCGATTGGTCCTTTAGTGTCAGCCCGCACATTTCTCGAAACGTCTATAAGAGAACTCAAAAATATATTCTCATCAAAGAAGGTCTGCTTCAGACTGCCAAAGGCCTCTTCGAAGCCTCTCTCTGGGTCCCCTCTGTATACATGTTCTCCAAAGCGTAACAGTGGGTCTACGCCAATGGCGAAAGGATTAACAAAGGTTAAGTCCGCTGAATGTAGAAGTCCCCCTTTCTTATAGTAAAAGTAGGTGTTAAACCTTTTATATTCTGGAGCGGACCCTCGCAAAAGTTCATCCTCCTCTTCCCCTACGCCCATCAGATGTGCAAGGGCGGTCGGTAAACCAATGCTAACACCCCCGATTACAATCGAGAAGCCTGTGAGGCGTCTTGTTCCCCTAGCTCTAATGACTGCGTTAGGGCTCTTCCTCTCTTCTTTTATGAGCTTGAAAGTATTCCCCGTGATTCGGAAGATATCAGTCTTGAACCGAAGGAAGGGTGTAACCACAGAAGCGTAACTGCTCTTACTTATTTTTTCAACCAAGTGGTAGGCGTCGGGATAGGACTGGGATGTGCGGCGTACTTTCTGAGCCGCAATATACTTGATGTCGTAATCAGAAAGATTGCGGTAACCTGCGGGGGCGTTCGCGTCTATGGAATCGGTGTCATTATCTATGTCCCATTGCTTCGCCTTCAGAAGGTTGGCTTTTTCTAGCTCAAAGTAGCCAATCTTGTAAAACGCATCGACTGACTGCGACAAAGCCTGCGCCCTTTCTAGGATAGCTTCGGCCTTTTTGGCGGCGAAACGGCCTCCTAGTTTTTCCATTTTTTCGGCCAATTTATTCAAACCCTCTATCTCTCTGATTACAGAGGTAACAGTTTTAGGCTTTTTGAGAAGGTCTTTAATCAGGGAGGAATACAAATCTGTGCCAATAACATTCAAACTTGTTAATTCAGCATAGTACTCATCGAAAGCTTTGGGGTCTGTAAGGGACCTCGCAATATGTTTGGTCTGCTTAAGTATTTTAAATATAGACACGGGACCAAACCCTTGGGCGGGAGCGAAGAATAACAAGTTTCCAAGAACATTCCTCATATAGAAAGTTAAGGACCCTAGGGTTTTAGCGGTCAGAGCCGCCCCCGTTAATAAACGGAAGCCTTCTCCTCCTAGAGCAAGAGCTTTCTTAGACTTAGACAGATTTGACTCTGCTATGTCTGGAGAAAACATTCTCTTCATATCCTTAAACATATCCTCATGGACGTAATAGTTATACGTCTGATCGTATGTGGACTCTAGTTCTGTCGTGGCTTGGACTTTGTCCCCATAAACAAAGGCCTCGCCCGTCCTCATGTTGACATAAGATTCTGGGTCTAACTGTGGGCGGTTGGACAATTGTTCATGGGTGAACACAAAGGCGGCATCGTCGCTATCACTTTGAGGTGAGCCAAGTTCAGCTATATTATTATAATAAGCCTGCCTAGCAGTCATCTCAGACACAATGCTATAGGTGCGGAAGATATTGTTGATGCCTTCCTCGGGGCCATAAACCCCTAAAAGTTTTTGCAACTCAGGGGGGACTTGTTTTCTCTGTTTCAAATTATTAAGTAGAGACCGGCCAAGACCTTTGGGTAATCTGTATTCCTCCCCCTTATACTGCTTCTCCTTGGCCTTCAAATAAGTGGCCATCATAGAATGAATGGGGTCCCTGCCAATATTGGCTTCCTGCTCTAACACTTGTTCAGCTTTTCTCAGAGCGGCCTCCCTAGTCAGGGGAAGCCCGTCGAGTTGGGACTTCTTCAGAATGTGCTTGGTTTGTGTTCTAAGCCACTGTCTCCTCATATATCCATAGGCATCCGTGTAAGCTTCTGTGGTCCTGTCAGATAAAATTCTTTCTCTGAAGCCTTCCTCCTCAAATACTCTATACTGGCGGGTCAGGTAAATCCCCAGTTGGCTATCGACTTTGGCCATGACTTTACCCTCAAGCCCGAAGGTCTTCTTCATAACCAGACTAAACGCATCTACCAGTAGGCGTATCTGTAATATAGAGTCAGCAAGTTCGGGAGATACTTGCTTTATATTCTCTCTCGCGAGGTCAATTTTTTTCCGCATCTCCTCTTGAAGTCGGACATGCTCTTTTCTCATCGGCTCGACGACTAGCTCTCTATACTTAGCCTTAATCTTTTCTCGTGTGAACTCACTAGCGTCAACGTCGCCCGCATCTACCTTGGCTCTTAGGTCTTTGCGCCATTCCCAATAAGACTCTCGAAGGGCGGCTCTAAAGTCGGCGTCTACTTTTACAGATTCAACACTACCTGTTGCTTGAGATATTTGTTCATCTGTTATCTGCGGAAACTTCTCACGTATCTTGAGGAAGTCGTTTAATTGTTTGTTGCCTAGTTTTTCAGCAGCGTTGAGAAATGCGCGCTCTTTCTTTTTTAACTCCGTGATTCTGGGGTCTGTATCCCCATGCTTCAGGGCCTTTAACCCTTCGTAACCTCTATACTTCCCTTTAGAAAAGACCCCCATAGGCAGCTCTAAGCTGTCGAACATACCTTGGAATCGCGCAATAATATCTTCAGGGGTGGTATTCTCATCAATATCATTGAGGGATGCATCGAACCGACGGGTAAGGACTTCGAAGCCCGCGTCTGGGTTGCGGGGGTCAAACGGCATATGGTGGGCACGAGCAGACCCCCCGTTGGCTAAAAATCTAAGTTCGTAAGCCATTCGGTTAACCATAACCGCCAGCTCTGGGTTATCTTTTTTAAGGTTGTATCTCGCGGCCATCCTACGGAAAACCCCCGAAATGTATCGGAGAATTACGCGGAAGGTGCTGGGACTGGACTCATAAAATGCGATGTCTTCTTGGGTAGTGAACCCGCGTGTAACTTTTTTCAGACGGGAGAGGAGCATTTCGCCCACCATCTGTCTTTTTATTTCAATGTCATTGTCAGCCACGCCTTGTTTTAGCCGTGCCCGTAATTCGGGGTTACGGGTGTAGGCGTCTATGAACTCATTGAACTCAACTTCATGGAGCGTTTCAATAAACTCATCCAACTCTTTGAGAGGTATGGCTTTGAATTCAGCTATATGCCCTAACTCTTCTGCAATAATGGAATCTACAATACCTTTAAGGTGCAGCTCGTTCTCGACTATTGCACTCTTAGCAAACAAAGCTCTCACTAGATTCTCCCGAACCACAAAAATGACAGGAACTCTCTCCCCGTCTTTCTCAACTACCACAGAAGCGAAGGCTTCGTCGGGGCGACCCGAAAAAATATCTGGGGCATCAGCGGCAGTATCTACCATCGAGACCGCGACTGACGGAGGTATACTCCCCAAAGCTTCTTCAATCAAAGCTTGGAGTTCAGCCTCCTGTGCGGGAGTAAGTTCTTCATCTGATTCGAGGCCAGTTTCGGAACCGAACGGGCTAAACCGAGCACCAGCGGGGGAAGCCCGCATAAAGTCGGGTTTCAATACATTCCGGTAACGGGACCGGGCCCTATCAATCCTATTATCCATGTCGCCGAAGGGCGTGGTCTGCCCTTCAGCGTTCCCAAGATTGACAAAGTCTATCAAATTATCGAAAGCCTCGCGGAATTTGGCGTCCGCTCTGACCCCAAACAAATCCAAAATAGCATCGGCTATGCGGCGGAACAGGCTACGTTGTTTATCTTTAGGCTGTGTGCTTTTAAGTGTTCTCTGAAAAGTGGCTGACGAGAAGAACGTCGCCACAAACTCGTCGAGACTCCCCATAGCATGGTCAAACTCCAGATTTTCTGAGGCTTCGTTTCGGGACTGAGAGGAGATCTTGAACAAACCTTCTAGTCTCTTCTTAGCTCCGAGTTGTTTGGCAGTAAGCTCAGATTCTGGCTTGGCTAGGAGATCTACAGTGAAGGCATGTATATATTCGTGGAGAAGGACGGACTCTACCCCTTGACCATAAAACCCCGACAGGTTTATGCTGACCATCTGGGAACCATCTTCAAAGGTGGTGTGGTTCCCCGCAGACCCATCTGGCACATCATATATAGAGAACTTGACGCGAGAAAGAAGCTCTGGGTTTCGGAGCAAAAGTTCGGCTACCAACCGATGTTGCCTGTTACGACTGGACTTCGCGATCTTCTGCAAAGCGTCGATTACTGAAGAAGGGTCACCAGATTTTAAACCCAATCTTCTTACCGCACTTTGGTTTTTGCGGCGGTAGTACTTGAACTTCTTCCCAAGAAAAATTGAGGGGGCATGGTTTACACCCAGCTTCGCGAGAACTTCTCTAGCGATGTCGTTAGTAAGTTCTGGCGAGAGGGGGCTGAACATAGGAACATACGATTTAAATATGTTTATGGCATTCCAGTTTTGCAAGACCTCTTCGGAGGCCACAGCCTGATTTAGGCGCGCTACAAAATCTGATGTGCTGTGGTTAACCCTAGCGACATTAAGGAGATGCTCAAAAACACGAGCGGGTTGGGTTTGTTCAAGAACATGGGGAGGGGCGGAATCGCCTTCAACGGCTACGACGACGCGCTTCAGCGCATCAGTAAAAAGGTTTTGTTCCCTAATAGTGTTGGGTCCACGTGCTCTTAAGTAGTTCCTTACGTCTACCCGCACAGCCTCCACCGCATTCTCCATGTCAGCGGCATCGAGCATTGTGGCCTCCCGCCAAAGAGTCTGAACTTGAGCCCCTGTTAAGTCGCCAACATCGAATTCCCTTAAATCAAAGAGAGGTGGTAAATCCTCTTTGTCCAGATCTTGTTCAGCAGCTAGGTCCTGCTGATCGGCTTCAAATTCAGTTACGGTTTGTGATGCTTCAAAAGAAATATTGGTGACATCTGGGAACATGAGTGCCCGCCGACTAATAAGCCTCTTACGAGCCCTATCACCTGCATCGCGAATTATAGCGTAAAGATCAATTGTATCGCCCTTAAAGTATTTTATATTGTCTCGTGCTTCTTTAGCAAAATATTGACGAATAGTTATTTCTGCCCAGTTATCATCAAGAGTTCTAGAAGTAGGGGTGGTTGTAATTATAGGCCTGTCTTTATTATCAGGAAACCCATATTTCAGTAAGAAGGCCGCTTTGTTTTCGAGACTGTTCACGTCCCCTACTGGCACGGGTTTAGCAAACTTAGGAGGGGTATACGCCACTATCTCTTCGAGATACATATGCCCAGCTAAGGTTTCCGTTTCTATTTCAGGGTCTAGCTCAAGGACATCAAATAACTTCTCCCCTTTTGCAACTGTCCTCGTTCTAAGCGAGCGGGAACCATAACGGGGGGCTATTATCGCTTTATGGAGGATTGTGTAAACTTCAGCTAAAGCCATAGCTCTAGCTGTTGTATACTCCTCAGAGGTGACTCCCGCCCCGTCGCGGTAGGCCTTTACATTTAGTATCCGGCTTATCATGGAGCCGAGAGGGCTGGTCGTACTGCCAGTAACTATGCCCGTATACTCTTTCGCAAACAAAGCGTTCAGGGGGGCGACAGGACCTCCCCTCTCTTTTATGTCTCGCTCTTCATCGAAAACTACCAATTGTTCTCCAACAGGTTCTCCTTTTTTATTTGTCGGACCCAATTGAGCATTAAGATACCCGAAATAGCCCCCCTTATTAAAGGCCTCGTTTATCTTTAGGTGGCCCAACAAATATTTTGAAAGGTCAGACTGGAGGGTGTCTTTGTAAACTATAGACCTTTTAGTAAATTCAAACCCCGCTACGGGGGCCTCGACATCTACGGCAAAAAATCTTTTTGTGTTCGTAAGGTCATCGAACTTTTCAACAACAGCGATAGCTGGGTTGCCTATATACTCCCCATCTTTTATGTAAATATCAGGGACCCTTACCAGAACTTTCTCTTTTCTGAGTAATGAAGCGACGCTCGCAGGGTGGTTATTAAACACTCCAAAAGCTGTGTCGTGATGCCACTTAATGTACCTTTTATCGTTTTTAGACTCCCCAGATAAATTTTTAGCCTGACTCTCAGTTAAGCCAACTGTTTTAGCAGCTTCAACTGCTTTAGCAATCGTGGGTACAGGGTAGCGTCTTTTAATACGGTTGTTAATCGTTAGGGTAAGAGCCTCTCTTGTCCACTTTCTAGTCTTCGGGCCAGCGTCGCCAAGTAATGTGGCGGTTTCGAATGTAGCGTCGGGGAACCCATGGAGGGTCTTTTTCGTTATATCCACTGGGATGCCCGACCGGACATGCAAGTGTATAAGTTCGCGTATCCTGTCGCGCAAAACTCTGTCTGAGAATGAGTCAGGGCTTTCGGCGTCTTCTTCGGTGACTTCCGCGTCAATGCTATCGGGGTCGTTATCAGCGGTGTCTTCGGGAGTGTTGAACTCTTCGCGATATATTCTTTGGGACTCTTTAAATATATCGTTTAGATGGGGCTCTAGCTCTTCTCTCGTGTAATCATTTTTAAATTCTGACAATAGCTGTTTCGTCCACGCGTCGAAGTTAGCTATTTTTCTGGCTATATATGCTGCTCCAATAACAGCTAGATCCGAAAGAATCGTTGGATCGAGGCCTAGATTAAAACGAGAGCCCTTTTCGCGCAGGTTTCTTCTGGCTTGTTCAGCCTTCTTTTCCATTCTTTGGGCGAAAGCTTCTGCCCTAGATATTTCTGAAGTCTCGTCTGTTTCTACATCAATGTCGGCCTCCTCACGGGCTTGGGCAATGTCTTCGGCAACAGCCTTCAAGGCTTCCACGGCGTCTTCAGAATCCAAACCTGCTGCATTTGCGTTGTCAGAAAACTCGTTCAGGTCATCCTCTGTTATTACAAGCTCTTCTTCTGCTTCAGCGGCGGCTACTCCCTCCTCTTGCAGCTCCTGCTCTTGTTTTACTTTAGGGGACAGTTCAAAAGTAAGAGCCTGAACAACGCCCTCATGGGCTTCGGTAACCCACTCGCTAAACGGCTTATCAGTGACGTTTTTTATTTTCGTGGCTTTGCCACCAAATATTAAACCGACAGGGTCTCCTTGGGGCCCTACTGTTTTGGATTTTTTAACGGTAACCCCTAAGGCCTTTAATTTTTTGTTAAGAGCCACTAAAGTAAGCTCCCCTTTAGGGGGGTTTTTGAGGAGCTTATCCTTTTGCTTTTGCAAAGCCTCTACAATCAAGCTGTGTTCTGCTTCTGAGACCTCTGTCTTAGAAGATGAAGCAGCGAAGGGGGTAGTGGCATATTTTACTTTATTCTCTAAAAGACGTTGATACAGGTCGGCTGGGAGTTCTGATTTAAGAGCCGCTAGTTGGTTGGTGTTCAGAGAGGGCATAGACCCCTCTGCCCCTGCTACTTCAGGTGGGGCTTCAGGTGCGGGGGCTTTTGGTTCTCGCGCCATCCTCCTCCCTCTCTTTGTCACAAATCCAAATCGTTCGTAGAACTCTTTTAGTTTTTCTTTGGGTGGCCCATCCTTAAACGCTTCCACATCAAGAGTAATGCGAGTGCCAGTCGCGTCTGCAATTTCAGCAAGGCGGGTCATGATTGCGCTGCCCACTCCTTGTTGCCGCAAACCGCGAGCCACCTTGATCATATCAAGATATACAGTTTTCCCGCTAGTCGCTCTAATGTCTATCGCTTCAGACCCCGATGCTGATGAAGAGCGCTGGCGTTCTCTCCCCGTGAGCAGTAAGTCCTCGGGCAATTGTTTAGTCTCTGCCTCATAGATTTCCATGAAACCCTCCGACCCTGACTTCTGGGTTTTGGGAGTGGGGGCTTCAGGTGGGTCTTCGGTTGGAGTTTCAGGTGAGGCTTCATCGTCGCCCCTAGGAGTAGTGGGCCTTAGGAACCTTGCTGCGAACCTTCTGAAGTCATCCTCTATCTCAAGTGGATTTCGAACCCTAACCTGAGGGGCGGGTGTCGTCGGGTCACTTTCAGGGGGAGCAGGGGGTGTAACTACTGTCTCTGCGGCTGCCCCCTGATGTTCTTCGGGCGTGGCTTCTGCTGCTGCTTCCGCTACTTGTCTCGCTATGTCTTTTTTAATTAAATCCCAAGCTACGTTGATCTCCTGCATTACTGTCGTCGCATCAGGGGAAGGATTGACATCAGGGTGATATAAGCGGACTAAATTACGGAAAGCGGCTTGTATTTCAGCATAAGTAGCCCCCACAGGGACTCCTAGAGTAGCGTAAGCAGCAGTAAGTGGGTCCGCCGCCTCTTCTGTGGGGGTGCCCCCAACCCCTTCAGGTGGGGTTTCGGTTGGAGCTTCAGGTGGGGTTTCGGTTGGGGTTTCGGTCGGGGTTTCGGTCGGTTCTTCAGATGGTTCCTCGTCCGTATCACGCTTAGAGACTCTGTCGGGGTCGATACTCGCCCGTTGTCTCGCGTCCATGATGTCCTCAATAGCATCTGCTGTCGCAGGACTGTCTAGATCTCTTAATTTCTGGCCAGCTTCTTTGGCGCGTTGTTTGTTTATATCCTCCGCTATTCGTGTGGCTAGCGCCCTTTTAGCCGCCCTCTCATCAGTAACAGCTGATCCCCGCACTCCGCGGCCCAATGTGTCTCTAAAGAGGGGCATCCCCACACCAAAGGCTCCCCCATAAGCAGCGGCAATAAAAGCGCCAGTGACCCGATCTGTAAAGGGCATGTCTTCTCCAGTGTACCCCGTCTGGATGAAGCTATTGATAAACTCATCCAGTCCTTCTTCTAAAGCCTCGTCAGCGAAATTTTTCCCGTGGCGAAGCATCGCATTTGTAGGGACAAATTCTCTCCACGATTTTTTAATCCCATCTGCGGCTATTCTCGCTAGAGCCCTGTCATAAATCGTATTGGGTAATCGCCCTAATTCTTTGAGCTTGTCATTTATTGCGACAGCTCGTTGAAGCTGTGTCCTTACTTGGCCAACACTAGCGCGACCGACGATGAAATCTTCCACGCCCCCCATCCCAAGGGCGCGGAAACCTAAAACAAGGCCTCCCGTAACCGCAGACGCCATGAGCCCAGCCCCCAGAGCCTTCTGGTGCCTTTCTTCAGACGGCATATCATCAGGCAGAGCGCTGTAAACAGAAGCGTAAGTCATGCCCCCACTGCGGGTCGCAGCAGGCACAAACATGGCGGGGTAAAGCGTAGACTTCTTGGCTACTACTTGATTGTACTTTTT
>TARA_R100001443_G_scaffold1765_1_pt1 | contig 12306 bp, 4 predicted proteins | sample TARA_R100001443 | Tara Oceans TARA_R100001443 (sample SAMEA2622142) | marine metagenome | biome: marine biome (ENVO:00000447); feature: deep chlorophyll maximum layer (ENVO:xxxxxxxx); material: "saline water (ENVO:00002010), including plankton (ENVO:xxxxxxxx)" | depth 50 m
TTAACCCAAGGAGTATTGGGTGTAAAAATAGTTTTAACATCTTCAGCTACTACTTCTCCTAATTTTGAATATAATACTAATTATACTATATTACATAGACCTTTAGGTGGGAGTTGGACGCAAGCTTCTTATATATTCACCGATGTACCTGGAGCTCCAGCCACTGGAATAGTTGATGCTTTTGCTGGTGGTACTGCTGGTAGCACTTATTCTTTAGAAGTTGCTAACGCGGCTGGCGCAACAGCAACTCACACTTATCATTTCGATACTGTTGGTGAATATGCTGTTCGTACAAATGGCGTAAGAGGTCCAGGTTGTAATTCTGCTCCAGGAGGTACTCCATCCGCGGCAAACGCAATAGTTGAGTTTTTTGATGTTTCTACTACGACTCTTGATCCTTGCAATGATTGTACTGGACCAGATTAATGTAATAAAATATAAAAACAAGTAATAATAAATATGGCAACTACTCTAGAATTATCATACTTTAACTCATTCTGGCTTAAAAGGTTAAAAAACGCAGTTATGAATGGAGAAACTACTGGTGTAAACGCTGGTGGTGTAACTTCTATTCCTGTTCCTTTTATAGATACAAATGTTAATGAAGACTGGTTTATTGAAGAATCTAGAATACGAGGAGGTTATAATAATACTAGCGTAGATTTTGGAGTAAAAGCATACATAGTTGAAGATGAACCTAATCAAAAAGCTTATACTAATAGATTAATATATTCAGGTGTTTTAAATGCAAGAACTGGTGTTAATAATACTAATCAATTTCCTATTGGTGAAGAAATTACCAGATCAGTTGATCCAAGATCAGGAAGTATACAAAAACTTTATGCAGAAAATACTAACTTAATTATATTGCAAGAGCGTAAAGTTAATAGAGCTCCAATAGATAAAGATGTAATATTCACACAAGAAGGACAACCATTAAATGCTAATAGTAATTTAGTTATAGGTACACCTTCAGCTTTTGAGGGTAATTGGGGTATATCTAAAGATCCTGGTTCTTTTGCTGTATATGGTTATAATAAATATTTTACTGACAGAGATAGATCTGCAGTATTAAAATTAGGACCAAGTGGTATTGAAGAAATATCTAATTCAGGTATGATTGATTATTTTAGAGATACATTAGCTGAAGATAATCCTGAAGTGATAGGTGGTTATGATATTTATAATAAAAATTATGTATTAACATTAGGTAATCCAACTGTAACATTAGCATATGATGAGTTAATAAAAGGTTGGACTAGTTTTATGAGTTATATTCCACAGTTAACTACTAGTTGTTTAGGACATTATTACTCTTTTAAAAACAATGCTATTTGGAAACATTACTCTCCACAAAAAGATAATTCTCTAATATATAATAGATTTTATGGAGTAGACAATAAATCTAATGTAACTTTTGTTTTTAATCCAGAGCCAACTAAAATGAAAACTTTCAAAACATTAAACTATACCGGAAGTAATGGTTGGGCGGTTGTAGCATCACAATTTGTTTCAGAACCCACAGGTATAAATACAAATCCTCAACAACCTGCTTTAGGACTTACAACATCTACTGATACTAATATAACAATAAAAAGTTATGATGAAGGATATTATGTTGATCCTAATAATAATGTAGGTTATAGAGCTGGTTTTAATAGAAAACAAAATACATATTATGCTGCTTTAAAAGGAGCTAATAATATTATGCCTTTACAAGTAATTGGAGATAATGGTTTTGGCGCTAGTAATGCTTCAGGTATTAAAGGTTTTTATGCAACTGTAAAAGTACAAATGGATAACACAGATATAGGTGGAAGAAGAGAATTATTTAGTGTAGGTACAGTATACAATAATAGATAAATTATATGAAATTTAATGCACAAAAGCTAACAGATAAAGATTATGATTTGTTAGTGGAATGGTGGAATTGGTGGCGTTGGACACCAGTTCCCAGAAACTTTTTACCAGATAATGGTACAGGTGGAATAATGATATATAAAGATACCACACCAGTTGTAGCTGGTTTTATATATTTTACAAATTCTCAAGCAGCAATAGTTGAATGGATTATATCTAATCCAGAATATAAAGAGCAAGATAGAAAAGAAGCTGTAGAATTATTATTACAAATAATAGAAGAAGTTTGTAAAAAACAAGGTAAAAAATATTTATTTACAATAGGTAGAAATAAACATTTAATTGAAACACATAAAAAATTAGGATGGAAAGTAGACGACAAACCATCACATGAAATAGTAAAAATTATTTAAAATGGGAGGAACCGTAGGAAGAATAGTAGGAGGTGCTTTCGGCGCAGCAAACGCTAGAAAAGAACTAAAGCGTATTCGTAAAGAAAAAGCTGACGCGAAATATGCTATGGAGTCTGCTATGGCTAACAGACAAGATATTATAAACCCTTTTGCTGGTATAACTGATTTATCTGGATTGGCTAGAGATTTATCTAGTCAAATAACAAATCCGTTTAATAATATTACGGTTTCTACAGCGGCAGCAGAAATGCAAGCAGAAGAAGCAGATATAGCATTAGCAAATACTCTTGATACGTTAGAACAAACAGGAGCAAGTGCTGGTGGTGCTACTGCATTAGCTATGGCTGCTTTAAAATCTAAAAAAGATGTAGCAGCATCTATTGAACAACAAGAAGCTAATAATTCTAAATTAAGAGCAGAAGGAGAGCAAGCGATGCAAAGAGATAAGGTTGCTGCTCAACAACAATATGACGAAGCTGTTATTCAACTAAAAGGTAGAAAAGAACAAGCTGATGCACAAGGAGAGATATTTCAGTTTCAAGCACAAGAAGCACGAACCAACGCAGATATTAATAGATATACATCTATGTATTTAGGATTATCACAAGCAGAAACAGCAGTAAGAACTGCGCAGGCTGAAGCAGTAGGTGGTATTTTTGGAGGTATTAACGATGCTTTTAATTTATTTGGAGGAGACTCATAAAATTTAAAATATGAACACATTAATAAAATCACATAACGATAAAATGAATCGTCTAGTAAATGTTTCACAAGCTAGACGTAGTGTTGAATTAGATTTCTTTGCACATGCTAGTAATAAGTATCGTCAATTTATAAATAGTCCATCATCATATAATCCTAATGAAGATGAAAGTTTATTAAACAAAGTAAAAGATTATTTTATTGAAGAAGCACAAGATCCTTTAGAAGGAGTTATAGCTAAACAAACAAAGTTAAACATTGATATAAAAAACTTAACTCAAACTGAGATTAAAAAAGATAAAAAATATATTGATAATTATTTTAATAGATTAGATAATATTATACAATTAGGAGGGTATTTAGCTTCAGCAATACAAGATGTTACACCAGAAAATTTATCTACATTTATAGCTAATTATGATAACATAAATATAAATGGTACTAATGAAAGAGTTAAAGATAGAAATATGTTTATGCTTGCTGGTTGGTCAGATTTATTTAATTATTTTGATGATGTAAAATGTGTTAAAGATTTTTATTTTACAGATTCAAAAAAAGGAGAAATTATAGTTTTTAGTCAAGAAATAAAATTTTTAATTAAAGGTGAAACTTTTAGAAAATATTTACATAAAAAACCTTATGTTGTAGATGATTTTTTAGCTAACAAAAATATTAAAACAGGTGAAGATGGTAAAAAGTATTATTGTGTTTATGGTGAGGTAGATTCTACTCAACTAGATAATGATGATATACTTTATTTATTTATAGATGATGTGCCAAAACCTATGAAGTTAGGTGAATTGTTTGAAACAGCTGGTATAACTACAAACTCTACATTACAACCTCAATATTTTTTAGGTGGTAGTTTTTTAGATCCTAATAATCCTGATGATCCTAATACAGACACGTCTATAAAAGTACCTATGTATTCTGTAGTTAATAATCAAGTAAAAAGATTTTTTGTAAAACCTATTAATACTGAAGCTATTAATCAAACCCCTGTTTATAACGCTGAGGTTCAATCACATATAGCTGGTTTGTTTGCGGTTGCTAGTGGCAATATATCTGTATTATCTGGATATTCAAATAAAAGATTAGGTTTAGATTTACCTCTTGGTATAAATGAAAGTGTAACTCCAGAATTATCTAGACTATATGAGTCTTTATCACCTGAGGGTAAAGCAAGTTTTGTAGGTAATAGATATGCTTTTAATAAAACAGGTTTTGATGACAGATATATAAGCATGGTAGATGCTCAAAAAGCTTATATAATGTCTACTATTTTACAAAGTAATTTAGATAAGAAGTTACCTCAAAAAAATATTCCAGGACAACCTAGTATTGTAAGAGATATTACAACTGATAAAACACCACAAGGTAGGGATTTAATTAAAGCATTAAACGATAATAGCATGCCTATACCAGAGTTTTATGCTAATATGCTAGGTATTACAGAGTGGCAATCAGGTATGCCTATTTATTATCAAAAATTACCAGAGCAAGTAAGTGCATTACCTGCAGAGCAAAATGAACAAATGGCTGCATTTGTAGAACAATATTCTTAATAAAATTATATGGCAGACAAAGATGAAGTAGTAGGGACTGATAAATTTTGGGATCCCGAAACAATATTTACCAACTATAAACCTGATGAAGAGGAAAAAGATGAGTCAATTGAAGATGTAATTTTTGGAAAAGGATCTGCTGTTTTGCCTCCAATTGAAACTAAAGCGGGACCAATGCCTGTTGTTAAAGAAGAAGGTGATGTAATTATTCAATGGAAAACTAATGAAGACGGAAGTAAAACTCCTATACCAGTTCAAATAGGTGATCCTGCTCAAAGTGAATTTTATAAAAAAACTACAGAGATTGTAAATGAATTAAATGATATTCAATTAGAACCAATAACTGCTGGAATTCAATATGGAAAAGATTTTTTAGAATTTAAAGGTTTAAAAAACGCTGAAGACATCATGTTGATTGATGAAGATAAAACTATTGCTCAAGTAGATAAAGTGTTAAAAAATACTCCAGATATTTTAGTAGAAAAAAATAAAGGTGAATATCCTGGTGAAATTGTAACACAACCATTAACTTGGGAAGAGCTTCAAATTATTAGAGAAGGTAATAAAAAAAGAGGAATATATGGTCCTATTACTGAAGCTGACATAGGTAGAGAAGGTTTTGTTGATGAACGAGGTGAGCCAATTGACGCGGCGTCAATAGGAGAAAATTTAATAAATCCAAAAGAACAAAAAGCGTTTACAGATAAGTATCAAGATCAAATCAGCGCTATTATAGATTCAGGTGGTAATGTAATAGAGGCTATTAATAAAATTCTTTATGGAGATAAAATAACTGAAGAAAGAGTAGCTTTATACAACAATGTTTATAGTCTTCAAGGTATTACAAATAAAAAAGAATTTGATTTATTAAATAGTGAAATTAGAGGGTTTATAAAAAAAGAACAATCAGATGATACTTTTGACTATGAAGAAATAAAAGAAATAGATTATTTAGAAAAAAAGTTTGAAGTAGATCCAGAAGCTTATGAATATGTAAGAGATGCTATAGTTAAAAAATTTGATTTTGCAGACTATGATAATTATGAAGAATTTGTAGATGCCGCTGCTCAATATACTCAAACTCTTACAGCAGTTGATCCATTAATGCAGCGAACAATAATAAATGCTAATTTAGTTTTAGCTAACGAAGCTAATGTAAAGTATTTAGAATTACTAGATGCTGCTAGAGCCGCACGAACATTAGATGATCCTAGAGCTTTAGAAAATTTAAACAGAGAGTATACCAAGTGGCAGGAAACTAAATACATGGAGTTATTAGATGGTAGTGATTATGAAGCTAGATCTCTTCAATATGAATTTGCTGTTCATCAAGTTTTAAAAGATTTATATGTAAGTTTTGGTAGAACTAAAGACGGTAGATTTAAAGAATTAGATAAAGAATTAGCAGAGGGAAAAACTTCAGAGTGGTGGTATAGAATTAGAAACAGAGCTTCAAACTCTTATACTTCATTTAAACAAGGTTTAAGAGGTTTAGCTATGATGCCTAGGGCTAATAAACAAGCTAAAATTAATAGTGATGTAAATACATTAAAGAAGTATGAAGAGGATATTGAAAAATATGGTTTAGGTGAATTAACAGCGGTTCAACTTAGAACTTGGTTAGATAATAACGAAGAGAATTTAGGTAAAGCTAAATACACTATGTTAAAACAACGATTAGTTCCTTTATTTGATGGAAGAGTTAATAAAGTTGGTGGTTATGAAACGCTTAATGAACTTAATAAAAATTTAAATAAAGAACTACAAGATAATGTAAAATATTTAGGAGAAAGTATAAATGCTAATATATTAGATAATGAAAGATTGTCTTTAGTAGAAAAATTAGGAGATGATGATAGTATATTAGGATTAGTAGAAAGTATTATGGATCAATCAAACATGTTATTTATGTTTGGTGGTATGGCTTTAAAACAAACAAAAAATCCTTACGCTTATGGCGTTGGTACAATATTAGATGCTCTAGGAACAGCAGATATTGTTGCTAAAACAATGTCTGGAGATATGTGGGCGGTTTTAGATGGTAAAATCAGAGCAAGAGAAGGTGAAGGCTATATTCCTACAAGAGATGATTATTTAGCTGAATTAGAAGATCCTGATTCTATTAACGCATTAGCTAATATGATTAGCACAGGTAGTCAATTAGCAGCTGATAGATTTTCATTAAGTAGAATTTTAAAATATGGTGAGGTAGGTAGAAAAAGAGTTGCTTCTATATTAAGGGGTCAATTTAAAAAATACTTATATACAGTACCAATGGTTGTAGGAGCTAGTCAAGTGTCTGGTTTACAAGAATATATTGTTGAAGGAACTCAAGGTTTAATTTCAGATATAAACCAAAAATATCAAATTGGTGGAAATAGAGGAACTATATTTGACGCAGTACAACAAGGTAAATTTGATTTTGAAGAAGCTAAACAAGGTAAAAAAATAGCTCAATTTTTACCAGTCGCTGGGGCAATAGTTAACCAATCATCTATAGAATTAACTCAAATATCTGAAATAGTTGTATCAAGATTTAATCAAAACAGTAATGCTGCTGCTAATGAAGCTTTTTATAAACAAGCATTAGATAAAATAAGATTAGATGTTAAGAATAATAAAATATCAAAAGAACAAGGAAATGAAGCTATTGATATAATTTCTCACTATAGAAATATTGGTTTAAAAATACCTAAAAATTTAGATGGTAGAAAAAGAGGAAGATTAATAAAACTTTTAGTTAATAAAAAGAATTTAGAAGAAGAAATAAATTCAATTAATGATAAAGATTTAACTGTAGATCAAAGATTACAATTAGCTGAAACTTCAGCAGAAATACAACTTATTATTGCAGATACTAAAGCAAAAGAAGATTATGTTAAACAAGTTGGAAATGTTTTAGATATAATTAATGAAAGCGAAAATAGTAATGTAAAAGTTATACGTTCAAGAAACGCTAGTGGAATTGAAAAACAAAGACAAAAACTTAACAAAGAAGGTTGGAAAATAGCCGCGTCAAAAGGTTTAAGTACTAATTATGGTACAATATTTCAGAAAGGTGATCAACAAGTAATTCTTTTAAACGATCAAGAAATATTAAAAGACGGTGCGATAAATACAGCTGCTCATGAATTTTTACACGCAGTGCTTTGGAACACGGTTAAGAATAGTAAAGGAACAGCCTTGTCATTAGGTAATAATTTATTAGAATATTTAAATGAAATTGATACTAGTTTGCTTAAAGATTCTGAATTAACAACTAGAATACAAGCTTATAAAGATGATCCTCAAGTAACAAATGAACAACAAGCAGAAGAAGTACTAACTTTGTTTTCTGAAGCTTTATTAGATGGAGCAATTGCTGAGTCTGCTTTTGATGGTAATTTTGGTCAAAGATTAGGAGATTTATTTACAAGAATATTACAAACATTAGGTTTTTCTAGTGATATTAGATTTGATACTGGTAGAGATGTATATAAATTTATAAAAGGATATAATACGAGTATTAAAAAAGGTAAGTTTACTGAAGCGCAAAAGAAAGTATTTGAAAAAGGAGCAGAAGGTAAATTAATTAAAAGAAAATATACTACTCAAGAAATACGTGAACGTGATGTTGCAGTAGAAAAATCTAGTAAAAAATTAACTGAACTAACTAAAGAATATAAAGAAGGTAATTTTGACAATGTAGAAGATTTATCTACTCAATATCAAAAAACTGGTAAAGATGCATTAAAAAGATGGGCCGCGCAAAGAGGTGTTTCTATTAATCTAGGTAATCCACGAGTTAATGAAGAAGTTACAAGTCTTTTAAATAGAGAGTTTGATAGTTTTACAAGAAACTTTGATCCTAATAAAGCACAAGCCTCTACGTACATGGAAAATATTGCAAAACGTGTTGGTCCTAAAATAGTAGAAGAAGCAACTAGAAAAGGTAAACAAGTTAGCCAAGATGTATTAACCGAAAAAGGTGTCTCACCAGAAGTATCAGTTCAACCAGACATCGATCAAAAGCAAGAGCCCACAGGACAAAGAGCGAAAGTATTTCCTAATTCTATAAAAGTAATAGCAGATAACATAACAGGTGAAACAAGAGCTGAACAAATAGCTATGCTTAAAAAAGATATACAAGAAGGTGTATTAAGAGTTGGTACTAATCCTAAAGCTGTTGCTAAATACATTGTAGAAAAAACTCAAACTAAAGAATATAGAAAATTACTTAAAGATAAATTAGGTGCATTTGGTAGTCAACAATATATTGACAATGTAAATAAGTTATTTAACAATACTAACTTTATTAAATCTATACCTGTTGCTAATATTAAAAGAAGATTTGGTAAACTATTTGGTATAAAACAAATAGGTACTACTCCTACTATTAAAATTACAGATGGTAAGCGTACTGATTTTAAGAAACAAGTTTTTAAAATACCCGCAATATCACAAGCAAAATTAAATAAAGTAAAAGAATATTTTCTAGGAGGTGAAAAACGTCATCAGTCATTAATGAGTTTAATTGGTGAGGGTGTTGCTGTAGAAGCAATGCAAGAGTTGAGAGCTGATACTCAATTTATGAATGAACTACAAAACAGATTAGATTTTAAAAAATCTAATTTAAGTGCTCAAGACTTTATGCAAGAAGTAGAATTTAATCTTGATAAAAGAAACTTAGAAGATACATCTTTAGATGTAGTTAAGGCGAGTAAAAAAAGATCTCAAAGAAGTTATTCCGAACTTGGTTTACAAAAAATAGCTAGATCTACAATGCGACAAGTTGGAGGGCAAGGTTCTGTTTTTAATTATAAAAATATAAAAGATTCTCAAAAGAGCACTAGAAGAACTGGCTCTATTATAATGATACATGGCTTTGGCAAAGACACTCAAGGTAGTTATAACTATGGAAAGGATGGAAGTATTTATAAAAATGAAAAAGAGTTTGAAAAAGATGTATTTAATACACCTTTAACTGAAGCTGAAATAATCTTATTAGAAAAATTTGATATACCATTAGTTACAAGAAGAGGTAAAACATATTATGACAAATCAAAAGCTAAAAATTCTTTTGAACTTGGTATTGATGAGCAGATCATGATTAATGGTAAACCAAAATCTGTATTACAATTAGCACGAACAGAACAAAAAGATTATAGAAAACTTACTGGACCTGAAGCTAGAAAAAGATTAAACAATAAAGAATTTGATGAATTACAAAAGGCGAAGTTAAGAGTATTTAAAAAATTAGCTAAAAGAATAGAATCAGATTTAAAAATAGATCCAGCATTAAAAAATTATTGGGCAGCTTGGTTAAATCAATCTAATGATAATATATTACATCCAGTTAGATCTTTAGCTCCAGTAGAGTTTTTTGAAACACGTAAAGGAAAAAAAGTAGCTGAACATACTTTTCCGGCTAGTCAAGCCGCTACAATAGTTATGAACATGGCTATAGAAGGTAAAGTTAATGAAAACTTTGAATTTATTGACAAAGATTATTTTCAAGGTTCTATTTTAAAAACAGATGATGTAAAGTTGATAGGTGAAGGATATAATTATATATCTAATATGCCAACTATTTTCTTTGATATAAAAAATCCTAGTACTTGGATGCGTTATGTAGATATTAAAGTTAATAAAAATAATAAAGGACCAATTAATATTAATAATATTATTGTTAAGAAAAATGGTAAAGTTGTGACTTTAGCTGAATCATTTGGTTTAAAATTAGATAATAAAAATCAAACAATTGATAATATATTTGATCAAAATAATTTATTATTTAAAATATTTACTCAAGAATTAACTATAAAACAAGCTAAAGATAGATTAAAAGCCGCGATAAAAACTAACAACAAATCATCTAAACAAATAATAAATAATAAAGAAAATTTACTTCCTTTAATTAATAAAAATGGTACTACCGATGCTTCTATAAAGGCGATGAGAGATGCAGATACTACTATGAATCTTGGAAATAAATTTAGTAAAAAAAGAAAAGGAATAAGTGTATTTGATTTTGATGATACATTGGCGTATAGTAATAGTAAAGTTATTGTTAATATGCCAGATGGTACAACTAAAAAAATAACTCCAGCTCAATTTGCAGCGCAAGCAGAGCAATTACAGCAAGACGGAGCAGAATTTGATTTTAAAGAATTTAATAAAGTAATAAAAGGAAGAAAAGGTCCATTAGCTGATTTAGCTTTAAAGCGTCAAGAAAAGTTTGGTAGTGGTGATATATTTGTTTTAACAGCAAGACCTCAAGTATCAGCAGAGTCAATTAAAATATTTTTAGATGGTATAGGTCTTAATATTCCTATAGAAAACATAACAGGATTAGAAGACGGAAGTTCTAACGCTAAAGCCTTATGGGTACTAGATAAAACTGCTAAAGGTTATAATGATTTTTATTTTGCTGATGATTCACTACCAAATGTACAAGCAGTTAAAAATATATTAGATCAAGTAGATGTTAAATCTAAAGTACAACAAGCTAAAGCTAGTAAAAAAAGAGATTTAAATAAAGAGTTTAATGTTATTATTGAGCAGCAAAGCGGAAAAGAATGGTTTAAAACTTATTCTAATGCTAGAGCTAAAGTTCAAGGTAAAGCAAGAAATAGATTTGAATTTTTTATTCCTCCATCAGCAGAAGATTTTGTAGGATTAATGTATAAGGTTTTACCTAAAGGAAAAAATGGTGATAGAGCTTTAGTTTGGATTAAAGAAAATTTATTAGATCCATATAACAAAGCTGAACAACAAGTTATTGCAGCTAAAATATCTGTAGCTAATGACTTTAATGAGTTAAGAAATAGTATAGATAATATTCCTAAAAACTTACAAAAACAATCGGGATACAGTAATTTTACATGGTCTCAAGCTTTACGTGTGGCTATATGGGATATGCAAGGAATGGATATACCAGGGTTATCTGTAAGAGATAAAAACGCTTTAGTAAAACTTATTAATGATAATGCTGATATGAAAGTTTTTGCTGAAAAAATAACTTTCATACAAAAAAATAAAGAATATCCTGCGCCTGGAGCTAATTGGGTGGGTGGAAGTATTACTAGTGATATAATAAATAGTATACAAAAAACTTTTAGAAAACAAGCTTTACAAGAATGGCAACAAAATATTGACATTGTGTTTTCTGAAGCTAATATGAATAAATTAGAAGCATTATATGGTTCTAATTATGTAGTTGCTTTAAAGAATATTCTTAATAGAATGAAGCGTGGTAATAATAGACCCGTAAGTTCTAGCAAACAAGTTGAAAATGTTATTGATTGGCTTAATAATTCTGTAGGTACTATAATGTTCTTAAATAGAAAATCAGCTTTATTACAGCTTATATCTTCTATTAATTTTATTAATTGGTCTGATAACAATATTGTAGCAGCAGGTAGAGCGTTTGCTAATCAACCTCAATACTGGAAAGATGTTATGTACTTAATGAACTCTGATTATTTAGTTCAAAGACGTAATGGTATGAGGATTAATGTAGCTGAGTCTGAAATAGCTGATGCCTCAAAAAAAGGTGGAGTAAAAGGAGTAATAGCTTATTTATTAAATAAAGGATTTATATTTACAAGAATAGCAGATAGTTTAGCTATTGCAACTGGTGGTGCAACTTTTTATAGAAACAGAGTAAATTCACTACAAAAGCAAGTGAATATAGATACAGGTAAGCTTTATACTAAACAAGAAGCAGACACTAAAGCATTTGATGATTTTTATCAAATATCTGAAGAAAGTCAGCAATCAAGTAG
>TARA_R100001443_G_scaffold16125_2_pt1 | contig 12302 bp, 8 predicted proteins | sample TARA_R100001443 | Tara Oceans TARA_R100001443 (sample SAMEA2622142) | marine metagenome | biome: marine biome (ENVO:00000447); feature: deep chlorophyll maximum layer (ENVO:xxxxxxxx); material: "saline water (ENVO:00002010), including plankton (ENVO:xxxxxxxx)" | depth 50 m
TGTTGAGCTTAGAAATGAGCAAACACACGCAATTCTTAAGCTTGGTTAATCAGTAATCTAATCGCTTGGGGGCGGGCAACCGCTCCCAAGTATAAGAAAGAAAATTATGAGCAAAACAACATACGGAACCGGAGCTACAAAATATTCTGACGGCTCTTCAAGATTAGTTAAGACATTGTCAAAAAAGTCAAAACCTAAAAAAAAGTATAAGCGTAAAAGGAAAAAATAATGAGATACCAAGAGGCTTATGAACTTATAGATGTGGGAATTATTTCTGGCGGTATTGAAATACCGATTACTGAAAGTTTAAAAAGCGTTTATTTTGATAAAGCAATAGAACAAATTGCTATGCGTTCTGTTCAGAAAAAAAATACTGAATCTTTTTCTACAGATGGAAAAGCTTATACGTTTACAAATGAAGACTATTCTGGTCAAGTGTATAAGGTTGAACTAGACCAAAAAGATGTTCCTTTTGTAGATGAGTCGGCAATTATATCAAATGTTGAAGATGATGATGTTTCTCAAATAGGTTTTTATTTAAAAACTGACAATTCTAAAACTGGAATAATTACTGGAGTTTCTCAAGCTTCAAATGCTGCAATAACAAGCGCTAGCCATAATTTAACAACAGATGATTATATAATTATTAGCGAAGTAAATGGCGCTACTGAGCAATATACGGACGATGATATTGTAAATGGAAGAAGAGGGCTTGTTTACGTCGTTGGCTCAAACAGTTTTACAATGACTCCAGCAGTAAATACATCTGGTGGATACGCTTATCAAAGTGGTGGTATTTGGGAGCTAGATAATAAACAAATTTATTTAACAAAAAATCCTGATTCTGGAGCAACATTAAAAGTTTTTTATTATGCAAAGCCCCTGAGAAAAGAAAATGTAAGGAGTCGAATTGATTTGCCAGACCAGCTAATTCCGGCAGCAATTCATCAAACATTGGGGCATTTTGTAAACCTTGGAGGAAATCTTCAAGTTGGTAGCGGGCATATGGGGTTGGCAAGAAAAATAGAACAGGAATATATTGAAACATCTAGGGCAAAAGAGCCAATGCCTCATATGGTTCCAAATCCAATGCAGTCTTTTGTAACAACTAGAAATGGTTCAATAGGGAATCTAACCGGAGCTGATGACTAATGGCGAGTTTTAGAATTAGAATAGAAGACATTATTGGAGAAGTTTTAAGTTTAGGTAGTGATAATTCTAGCGCCACTGACCAAGCGGTTACAGATGCCTTAACAGATACTGCTGCCGAAATATTTAATTTATTACCAGATGATATTTTATTGCCTTTTGCGGTAGCAAGTAGTGATGCTACTAGCAACCCCGTAATTAATGATATAGAAAATGCTAGAATTGTTGGAGCCGAAAGAAAAAATGGCGACGATGCTCAAACGAGTCAATATATTACATGTAAATATGTTGACAATACATTAAAGGCAAAATTAATTCATCCTAATAGCATTTATTTTGCAACAAAAGAAGACCCAGTTTGGCTTATTAATAATAAAGATTTAGAAGTTTATCCAGAGCCCGGGTCTGGAAGTACCTATGCGTCAAATGCTGCAAGAGCATATACTGTTACATCGCCTACAGTCGTTCAAACAGACAGTGCAATATCTATATTCCCAAATGAGATAGAGCATGCTGTTGTTCTCGGTGCTAGCGCAAGATTAAAACAGCGTCAAATAACATTTTACAACGAAGATGAAGATTCAGAGTTAGTGGCTCTTCATCGCGCTCAATATCAAGATTTACAACAAAAATACAAAGATGCTTTAGCTCCATTTATTAAGAGCAGTAAAGATGCCTAAGCAGGTTTATAAACTTGACCAATTTCATAGCGGTATAAATAATAATTCAGACCCTAGAGATTTGTCTGTTGGTGAGTTAGCGGATGCAAGAGATGTTATGCTTGACAATATTGGAAGAATTAGAACAGGACCATCTATAGTTGCGCACGCCTCGGCTTCTCCGGCTCCACCAACAACAGATTCTGTTGATGATAGAAGCGGTACTTCTTTATTTGCATTTAGCCATGATTACAAATATGCTGGTCAGGGTGGTAATATTATAAAAAATGGCTCTAGCAATATGAATTCTGGTAGCATTTGGGGTGGACACGCAACAAGCGGTCCTCAATCTTGGGTTTCTAGTTCTACTAATTTTGTTTTTACTGGTTCTGTCACTGGAGATGCCGCGATTACACAAACAGCGGCAAATAGGTTGACTACTGGTGTAAATGGAGCAACATATAAATTAACCTATACAATATCAAACTATGCTTTAACAAGTGGCTCTCCTGAGTTAAAAATTTTAACAGGGTCTGGTCAATTTGCTGCTGACGGGGATGATGGGGGTGAAGATGATACCATTCTTACTTATACAAACGGAACACATGAAAGAGTTTTTGTTTCAAGCCCTAGCGCTACTTCAAATGTATTTAGCATTCATGCAAATACGGGCGCTCAATGGACGATTACCTTAGATGATATTAAATTAGAATTAGTTTCTGTAGACTCTTCTGGCGATGATTATTTGGCAATGTATTTAAATACATCAGGTAGTAATTATGGTTTTGGAATCTACTCGTATAGTGCCGATACTTGGGCTTCTGCTTCTGATAGCATGAGATTTAATGCTGTTACAACAGCTGCTGAACCAATTTTTACACAAGTAGATGGAGTCTTAAGGGTTGTTGATAAGTTGAAAGGAGCTAGTTGTTATAAAATATGGTATTCTTATATTGACAGGAATAGATGGGGAACAAGCACAGTTTATTGTAGAAAGTGGGTTAATGCTCAATCCCCACTAATTGCGCCTACTGATAGTGATATAGTTTTATCTGCAACTGGAAGCACTTACTTACCAGATGAAGGGAAAATAGAAATTTCTAGTGATTATGGGTTTAGTACAAATGTTGCTAAGTCAGGTGGCTGGAATCCAAATGGCGTTACTGGGACTGCTACCGGAGGAAGTGGAAATGATAAATTAGTTTCTAGCGGGACAACCTTTACTGCTAGCATGGTCGGAATGAGAGTTAGGAGGAGTAACAACACTACTGCTACTGCTATTATTACTGGGTTTGAAGATTCAAATACAGTTCATTGTAGTAAAATAATTTCAGATTCTAGTTCAACAACTCAGTCGGGGACATTAACTTGGTCAAGCGGTGGAACGGCAGATACTTTTCAGATATATGATTATTACGAATTAGGGTTTACTTGGGTATATGATGGGAACCAAGAAAGCTTAATTCACAATAGAACAGCTATTTATCGACCTTCTATATCAAATTTTACTTTTTACATACAAGACATTGCTGCTGGTCACGGGTGGGATACTGAAAGTACAGCAAGAATAACTGCTTCAAACATGTATTACAGAAAAGAATCTGACAATACAAATACATGGTATCATTTGTGTGAAATTGACTTAAATAAAGGGCTTAGAAAATCTGGAGAAGAAGATTTTAATATTACTTGGACTCAAATAACCTCTAAGACAGAATATCACTTACAAGAAATATATATTGATTCTCCTTTAACATTTGAAACATATGAGACAAAAAATGGATTTAAAAGTGATGTTACGGAAATTTTAGATTTAAGTGCATCTTCTACGGGCTATTCTGCTTCAGTAATTGCAAATAGAACTCATTATATTGGAAATGTTAAATATGCAGACAAAGACGGGGTAGTAAGAAACCATGCAGATGCAATGTTTAAATCTATGCCTAATAGATTTGACACATTCCCATTAAATAGAAAAATAGAAGTAAGTGTTCAAGATGGGGATGAAATAACTGCATTAGCCACTTATGCCGATAGAATACTTCAATTTAAAAAAAATAAAATGCATTTAATAAATGTTTCTCAAGAAATAGAATTTTTAGAAGATACCTTTCAATTTAAAGGAGTTATTGATTCGTCTGCGATTTGTAAAACCGATTATGGAATTGCTTGGGTTAATCTTGATGGATGTTATTTATATAATGGAAAAGAAGTAAAAAACCTATTAGAACGAGAAGGAGTCCGAAAAATTGTTTCAAATGGATATAATAGTACTACTAGCGGGTGGGTATATAACCATACATTTAAACCTTCAATAGCTTATTTACCAAAAGAGAGACAACTCCTTGTTGCAAAAGACCATTCTGGTCAAGATGCTTCAGCTGGCGCTCAAAGTGCTTGGATATATAATTTAATTACTCAAAGTTGGGTTTTGCAAGATGGAGAATTTATTACTGGAGATGGAGCTGAAATATCAAATTTAATTACTGACCACAAAGGAGATATAGTTTATTTTACTGGAACTGGCTCGTTAAAAACTTTAAGCACAAGTAGTTCTGCGAAAACTGCATGTAAAGTATTGACTCCAGACATTGATTTTGGAAATCCTTCAACAAGAAAAAAAATATACAGAGTTAGAATTTCATATAAGGGAGATGCTAGTTCTCTTAATATTTACTATGGAATAAATGGAGATACAAATAGTTGGAATAATTTTGAGGGGACATCTAGTGGAAAACCAACAGGTAGCGCGGACACAACCCCGCTTGAAGATAAGTCGGGGGATACAAGTGTTTGGCATCACGCTGAATTAAAGCCAGCAGTTTCTTCTGTTACTGCAAATGTTTATAGCTTTCAATTTGTAATAAAAGGAACAGCTGGTGCATCATTTGAAATTAACGATATATCAATTATTTACAGAGAAAAATCGGTTAAATAATAAGTATGACAAGACAGGAAAGAATAGCATTGCACAAAAAACAAGAGCGCTTGCAAATTAAAAAAGGAGTACCTGCTATATCCGAATTAACCGAGGGAATTCCTGTAGTTAGAGATACCGCAGAAGGTTTAGTAGAATATTACCGAAAAGGTTCAATTTTATATAAAAAAGTATTAGATAGGGCATAATTATGGCAACATTACAAGAAATTATAGACTTAGAAAGTGGAGCTGGTCGCAGTTCTCGGGAAGTTCAAAATTTAATTCAAAGATTAAGACAAGATTTGCGAGACGCTCAAATAAGGGATAAACAATTTGCTAAAAATATTGAAAGCACAGGAAAAGCTGGACTAAAAGGAATTAAAACAAGAAGAGATTATTTATTGGCTATAAGAGAAAACCCCGAATTATCATTTAAAGATTTTTTACTTGATGATAAAACTTCTGCTAAATATATGGAGCAAGGCGTAGATAGGATTACTAACAAAACAAGAAAACCTATAACCCTAAAAGAAGTACTTGGGTTTGATAAAAGTAGGTACCAAGGCAATCCAATAGCAAAACAAGAATTTGATGAGATGATGAAAATTGCACCAATAAGTACTCTGCAAGAAGAATTTATTCCTGAAGACGTTAATGTTCCTGAATTTAACGTAGATAAAATATTGGAAGAATCTAATTATGGAAATTTTATTTCACCTCCGGTTGCAAAGCCGGCGCCTTTAAATCAAAATATTATGCAAGGAGTGCAACCCCCTAAAACTTTGCAAGAAATGAAAATAGAGCATCTTAATAAATATGGAAAATTGCCAGAAAATCCTATTATTGGATATAATAAACCAGAAAACCTTGAATTTATAACAAGGCAAAACCCGCAAATGCTAGAAGAAGTGCTTGTTGCTCCTACTCCAGCTCTTGACGCTAATAAAGCTATTGAATCTGCTAGCACAGCAACTGATTCTGCTAGTGCAGCAGCGGATTTTGCTAGCACAGATTCAGCTGCTGGAAAACTTGGTACTGCCGGAGCTGCGATTGGCGCAGTTTCTTCATTAAAAGATTTAGGAACAAAAGGTTTGTCTCCTAGTACCGCAATGAATACCGCTGGAAGCGGAATGACATTAGCATCAAAAACAATTCCGGGAGCGCAAGTATTAGCTTTGCCGGGAATGGCATTAAAATTTTTATCTGGAATATTAGGTAAATACAATTAAGGAGTAATATTATGGCTACAAAATGGCATCCAGCGTCAGGTAAGTGGGGTATATTTGGTGAAACTCAAGGTTCTAAACAAGCCAGAAAAAATACTGGTGCTTTAAAAGATATGGTAGGCACAGTTGAAAGTAGAATTCCTCAAGTTAAACAATATTATAGTGAAATTGGAAATATACAAGACCAAATAGTAGAGAGTCATCAACTTACTGCTTTAGATGAGTTTTTAAATCAATCTTATTCAATTAACATGGAATCAGATGAGAAGATAGCTAGAACAAATTTTGCTACAGCTGAAGATGTTTCAGGGGAAAGAAAAAAAGACTATTTAACAGATACCTATAAACGCAAAAAAGACGTAATGGATTTAAGTAATCAATTAGATATTATTAATAGGGGTCAAAAAGAAAAACAAGATGTTTTTGCTATGGAAGATTTAATTAATCAATTAAAGATTGAAATAGGGAGAAATTAACAATGGCATACAGAGACCCAACATTTAACGCAAACGTCCTCACTGACCTTTTAAGCACTTATTTAACGCATAAATCAGATGAGCGAGAGAAGTATTACAAAGCTGCCGAAAAGGCAAATAAAACAGTTATTAGGCAGGGAGCAGATGGGTACCTATACTATCTTCCCGAATCAGGAGAGGCTGGAAGCAGAGCCTTACCTAATGTTGTTAAAAATGAAAAAAAAATATCGTCAACTATTGAAGAGTTTTTTGATAAAGACAATAAATCTGTTTTAATAAAAAATGTGAATGGAATAAGAACTGACTTAGATGGTAATCCAATAAAATCATCAGATTTAAAAGGGTTAAGTAAAACTAAAAAACAAATAGCTAAAAAAGGGCAAACAAGTGATGTGTATAAAGCTGTAGTAAAAAAAGCAACGCGTGAAAAAAATAGGCTGTTGTCAATAAAAAATCAAGATATAGATATATATTCGGGAAAAAGACCCGGAATAACATGGAAAAGTGACCCCACTCATTCTGACCAGCTTAAATTTTACGACAAAGTACTATCTGACCCTAGAAAGTGGATTAGGGAGAATCCAGATGCTAAATTGCCTACGTTCAAAAAAACAGTTAAAGAAGTTAAAAGAATTGACCCAAAAAATGGTAGAAGTATGATATTTAATGCTGAAACAAAAGAATTTATAAGGTACGAAGATGAGTGATAAAAGTGTTCAGGTCCCAAAATGGGAAGACACATTTGCAATTCCGTCTTGGGATGACACTTTACCTGTAGATAGCGCATCTATTTCCTTAGATAGTACATCTATAGATACCCTGCCACCAGATTCAAATTTTTCCATAAGCACAGTAGAAACTTCTGATGATATATTAAATAACGAAATTAATGAACCCGGTTCTAGTTTTAAAACCTTAGAATCAATAACAAATCCAGATTTTGAAAGCTCACAAAAAGTACATAGTACAGATTATAGTTTATTTCAAATAAATGACAGGGTTTGGAATGATACATCTATGTCAATGTTTGGAAAGCCAGTAGCTGAATTAAATGTTCAAGAAAATATAGCTCTTGCTTCACATATTCAAAAAAATGACCCAAGAGGTATGAATAATTGGGTCGCTTTTAACAAGCAAAAACATAAAGAATTTGACGGCATAACAGATGAGCAAATTGTAAGTAATTATGGGGTTCAACCAGAAGTCGTTGAATTAATTAACCAATCTTTTGACAATCCTCAGTTAGCAAAACAAGTAATGCTAGCAGAGTCTGGTGGTAAGGTAGATGCTGTTAATGTTAATTATACCCCGCAAGAAGAAGGAAAAGAAATTATTGGTTCTGATTTATTGCAACAGTCTCAAAAACTTTTGCAAGACTCTCAGTCAATGTTTCAGCCTGACATATCTAGAGTTATTGACCCTATAGAAAAATCTACTCAAGAAATTTTATCTCAAGATGCTATAGCTCCTCAAATACAACAAATATCTCAATTCTTTTTAGAAGGGTTTACAGGTCAATACAGTGATTTATATGATATGCCTGAGTTTAAAGATTTAAAACCAATCGTTAATACAGCTACAAACTTTGCAAGTTATATTTCAGAAGCTCCGGGCTTAGCAATAGATATACCAAAATCATTAGCAACAGAGCCTTGGGAGACAGTTAAGGGTTTAGTAAGGTTTTTACCAGAGCAAGGCTTTAATGCTTTGCTTGCCACTAATTCTGTTGATGTTTTATTTCCAGTTTTGGAGGCTACAAACTTAGATGAGGTTTTAGCTCCTGTGCTTGGTATGCTTGGCGTTGATTTTACTAGAGAAGGAATAAAAAAAGCTAAAATAAATGCTCAAAAAGAAATACAAAAAACTGGTGGAGCATATGTCTTTTTTGCAGCTCACGGATTAACGAGTATGGGGAAGAAAAATGCTAGCATTGCAGAAAAAAATAAACAATTTTCTGATGTTGTTGAGCTAGCAAATGACAGACCAGCAAAAGGTAAAGTTACTCCAGAAATGCAAAAAGCAGCAGAATCTTTAAAAGAAAGTCCTGATTTAAAAAAGAAAGCGGAAAAAGCAGTTAGCGAACAATTAGAATTAGATTTTATAGAACCAAAAAAAGCAGAAAAAATATTAGAAAAAGCAGAAAAAGAAGTAATAACAGAGCTTGACTTGTCTAGGGATATGCCTACAAAAGTCTTAGATAATAAAAATAATATTAAAAAATCAGTTAAAAAAACAGAAAAAAAAGTTGAAAAAATAACTGAAAAAGTTAAAAGAGAAAAAGCTAAAAAGACTTTAAAAGATTCTATAGAAAAACAAAAAGTAAAAAGCAAAAAGAAATCAAAAGAATCAGAAGTAGTTCAAGAGGTAAAATTAAAAAAATCTACTGATTTAGTAAAAGACAACAAAAGGTTTGAACCAATAAAAGGAGAGCCAGCAAAAAGATTTAAAATAAAAGAAAATTTAGAAGATTTTATATCAAATAAAATACAAGAATATGCCGGTCAGCCGGTAATTATTAAATGGGGCGAGATTTCAAATGGAAATTTTATTGTCAAGGTTTTAAAAGATAATAAAAAACAACCAAAGGAGCAGATTGCTGTTAAGGGTGGGCAAAAGCAAATAGGTCCAGAACCAAAAAAAGAATTAGTAACCTCAATGAGGGACCCTCGAAATAGAAAAAGAAGAATACAAAACAGAGAAGTTTTATTAGAAAAATACGAAGCTGAAATAGGCGAATTAAACAGAAATCTTACTTCAACAAGAAAAGAGCTTAGTTTATTAGAAAAACAAGCTAAAGAAACTGGGGTAGGGTCGCAAAGAATTGAACTTTTAAAAAACTCCATAGATTCTATCGTAAATACTATGGAGCGCTCTCAAAGAAATATAGCAGAAATAATGACAACAAAAGAGTTAATTAAAGATTCTGCTAAATTAATACTCAGTCAAACGTCAAGTGGTCAAATTGGTGGAAAAATAAAAAAATCTGCAAAGCAAAAAGCAATAGACGCACAGCTTTCTAGAAATATAAAAGAAATATGGAAGCGTGGAGAAACTGAGCTAAAGCTTAGTAAGAAAAATTTAATTAAACGACTAAAAGAAGAAGGCGCACCAAAAGAAATGCTAGCATATGCTAGTAAAAACTATAAAGATTTAGCGGATAGGGCTTTTGTAGAAAATGCTTTTGAGCTTTCAAGGGAGTTAGATGCTAGTATTCCGACTTCACAAGGGTCAGTTTCTCCTACTAGGACAAAAAGAAAAAATCGAGATGAATATATTGATAATATAAGAATTGAAGCTATAAGTGGTAAAACTCCAGATAAAAAAAGACTGGCAATGGTTGATTTACTTGAGTCTTTATCTGAATATGGCGGTGGGAAAAGGTCTATTAAGGCAAAAGGGACTCGAACTATTGAAGATATTAAAAGAGGTAGTCAAGAAGCTGGAATTTTAAAGGAAGTTATATCTGAAGTTGCTGGACAAAAAAAACTTTCAGTAAATGCTTTGCCGGAAAAAACAGCAGCGGGGCTTGATTTAATGTTTGGCTTAATGGAGAGACTAAATAAAACTGCAAGCCAAAAACAACTAGACAATGTAATGCGCTCAATGGATTTTGTAAAAGCGTATATATCAGAACCTGCTAGAAACATGAGATACCTAAGAGAGTTGTTAGCTGAAAAATTACCTGCTTTTGAGAAATACAAAGAAAATCTAGCAGACTATCCTGATTTTCTTGCTATGCTAGATGATTTAACTAAGCAAGCCAAAGAAGGCAACAGAAGTAAATTACATATGTTAGCAGAGCTTGGTCGGAATATGAAATTAGCAACAGGTTCTTCTTTAGTAAGAAGTTTAGCTGGAAACACTATATCTACAATAGACTCTTTTGTTAGAATGCCAATAGAATATGGATATAACCACATACTTGGAAGCGGAAGTGGTGTTTTAAATGTGATTACCAATGGAAAATTTGGAAATATCTCAAGAAGTCAAATGAATAAATTAGAACTTGGAGCGCAAGTAAATGGATTTTTTCAACCTTTTAGAAACGGTGATGTTGGCAGGTTAATGTTAGATATGCTTTTTGAAAAAGATTCTGCATTAAGAGAGTCAAAGTATTTCCGAAGAGAAGGGTTTACAAATAAAGATATTCCGGGACTCGTTGGGGTTGGACTTAGAACTTTTCAAAGATTGCAAGGAATGTTAGATATTCTTTTTAGAGTACCAATGACAAATGCTTATATGAAAAAAAATGCGGTAAGACAGGCTATTGAAAGAGAGGGGCTTACTACTCAATTAGAAATAAAACAAAGAGCAATAGAAATATTAGATAGAGAAATGTTAAGTCCTGATTTATTAGAAAGCGCAATAAAAGGCGGTGAGGCAGTTACATTCCAATCAAAAATAGAAGGACCATTAGGCTCATTTAATTCTATTAGGCTAAGAAATGACTATCTTGGAGCAATAGCTCAAATAATTGTGCCATTTTATAATACATCAGTAAATCTTTTAAAATACACATACGAACATACCCCATTAAATCTTTTACCATTTACAAAGGGAACTAGAAATGCCTATAAAGATGCTTTTTCTCCAAAAGGTCAAGGTCCAAGGGCTTTGGCTGAAAATTTATCTAAAGTAACTACAGGAGCAGCATCTATATATCTATTAAATCAAATTATTGGAAAAGAATCTGCTGGTAAAATTAATGGAGACTGGTCTCAACTTTCCCCAGAAGAAAGAGACATGAAGACAGTAATGAATGAACAAGAATATTCTATTGAATTAAATGATGGCACAGTTGTTTCTTATAGGGGTTTTGAACCACTATCTTCTTATATAACATTAATACACTCTTATCATAGGACAAATGAAGAATTTGATAAAAATGTAAGAAAGGGTAAAATATCAGATACTGCTGCAAATCGCATATATAAACAAACTTATAATGGGACAAAAGAAATGCTCTTGTCATTTGCTGAGAATCCATTTTTTACAGGAGTAGGGGATATTTTTAAAATATTAGATTCTAGGCAAGATTTAGAAACTTGGGCAATAAGGACTGTATCTGGAACATTTATACCGGGATTTTCAAGGCAAATAGACAGCATTATTGACCCCGTAAGAAGAAAGTCTTTAAAGAAAAGAGATATAAACGAAAATAACACAACTTTAGACTATATAAATAGTAATATTGAAAAAAACTTACCTTGGTTTACAGAAGGAAAAACAAATTTACCAGCTCTAGATGCTTTTGGTAATGAGATACCTAAACCAGACCCTGTTGGCGGTTTATACGCTTTTAGAATTACTAAAAAAACAGAAGACCCTGTATATTCTGAAATACAAAGATTATTTTTTGACCAAGAAAAAAAGTTTACTGGCGTTAGACCAATTTTATATGGTAAAGAGCAAAGCCAAATAAATCTTACTCAAGAAGAACATTATGCTCTTATAAAAATTTCAGGACAAACAACTTACAATATTATAAATAGTTTGTTAAATGACCCCAACTACCAATCAAAAACTGATTTTCAAAAGAGAAAAGAAATAAGGCATATAAAAACTAATATTCAAAAATATGTAAGAAATAAATTGTTTAATGAATTATACAGCCCTCTTTTATTTGATTTATATGATGCAGAATTCAATGATGAAATTACAACGGAAGAAGAAAGAGTAGACTTTGTAAGAGAAGTGAAAAAGACCTTACCATCTTATAGCGTAGAGGAATTGCAAAATATGTTTTTAAATAAATACAAAGCTGAAGAAGAATATTTTTCAGATAGAGATAAAGAAGCGTTTAACAAAACTTTTAATATAGTAGATTAACTTTTTTTATTTTTAATGTAACATTATTGTAACATTTTTATTAA
>TARA_R100001443_G_scaffold950_2_pt1 | contig 12288 bp, 9 predicted proteins | sample TARA_R100001443 | Tara Oceans TARA_R100001443 (sample SAMEA2622142) | marine metagenome | biome: marine biome (ENVO:00000447); feature: deep chlorophyll maximum layer (ENVO:xxxxxxxx); material: "saline water (ENVO:00002010), including plankton (ENVO:xxxxxxxx)" | depth 50 m
TTTCAATACACTGATGGTGATAACAGTTTCCGACTTGTCGGAGATATTCTTGCTCGGTATGTATACTGGGTAAAGGGTGAAAATGACAAAAACATTCCTTTAGAGTGTTTGTCGTTTGATAGAAACAAAGAAGCATTCAACAACAAAGAAAAAGATTGGGTTCGTGAGTATTATCCTGATCTGAAATGTGGTTGGAGCTATGCAACTCAATGTATTGATAACGGTCAAGTCAAAGTTGTAAATCTAAAGAAGAAGTTGTGGGAACAGATTATTACCGCAGCAGAAGACTTAGGAGATCCCACAGACCCAGAAACAGGTTGGGATGTTCAATTTAAAAGAGTTAAGACTGGTCCTCTTCCTTACAATGTAGAGTATCAATTGCAGGCACTTAAATGCAAGCCTCGTGCTCTCACAGAGGAGCAAATGGAGCTTATAGCTGATCTTAAATCTATGGATGAAGTTATGCCTCGCCCAACAGCAGATGCGCAGAAAGAGTTACTAGATAGGCTACGAGATAGCGGATCTAATGAAATTGATGAAACCTTGGAAGATGAGTTTAACGTAGCGTGATATTATTTACTGCCGACTGGCATATAAAGCTGGGACAGAAGAATGTGCCTCTAGAATGGGCAGTAAAGCGATATAACGAGTTTTTTGATCAAGTACACAAGCAGGCTGCCACCTGTGATATGCATATTATTGGTGGCGATCTGTTTGACCGTGTCCCAAGTATGGAGGAACTAGCTTTATATTTTTCTTTTGTAAGAAATGTAAAGAAACCAACTCTTATATTTGATGGCAACCATGAAGCAACTCGGAAGAATCGTACCTTTTTCTCTCAACTAAAGCAACCGACAAGAGATATTAATCCTCTTGTAAATATCGTAGATATTTCCTATGTTGATGAAGATTTAGGTTTTGGAGTTTTACCTTACGCAGACCTACATAGAAAAGGCAGTATTGAGCACTTTGATACTAATAAACCTCTATTTACCCATGTGCGAGGAGAAATACCTCCACATGTAAAGCCAGAGGTAGACTTAGATAGATTTGCAGATTTTCCTGTAGTATTCGCAGGAGACTTACACGCTCATAGTAATACTCAAAGAAATATTATTTATCCAGGAAGTCCTATGACTACTTCATTTCATAGAAAAGAAGTAGAGACTGGATACTTACTTATAAATCCAAAAGATTGGTCTTGGAACTGGTGGCCTTTTACTCTGCCTCAACTGATAAGAAAAACAGTTACTAAAGCAGGGGACATGGTACCAACAACATATCACCATACTATTTATGAAATAGAAGGAGATATTCAAGAACTTGCTACTGTTGAAAACTCAGAACTGCTTGATAAAAAAGTAGTAAAAAGAAATACAGAAGCAAGTCTAGTTATTGACAAAGATATGACAATGGAAGATGAACTCGTAGAGTATTTGCGGTATATACTGGAGATACCAGAGGAACAAATATTTAATATTTTAGGAACGTATAATGATTACGCTAAAACAGCTCAGCTGGGATAATTGCTTTAGCTACGGGCCAAATAATAATTTAAGACTCGATACAGATACGGTAACACAAATTATCGGAACTAACGGTATGGGTAAATCATCCATACCGTTAATTATTGAGGAAGCTCTTTACAATAAGAACTCAAAAGGAATCAAGAAGGCAGATATACCTAATCGGTATATGAATAATGGATATACAATTTGGTTGCTTTTTGAAAAAGATGGTAATGAGTACTTAATTGATATTAAAAGAAGTGGCAGTATTAAGATAAAACTTACTAAAAATGGGGAAGATATATCTAGTCATACAGCTACGAATACCTATAAAACTATACAAGAAATTATAGGTATTGATTTCAAGACATTCTCTCAGCTTGTCTATCAAAATACAAATGCGAGTTTACAGTTTCTTACTGCCACCGATACAAATAGAAAAAAGTTTCTAATTGATTTGTTGCACCTAGATGATTATGTAAATTTGTTTGAGGTATTTAAAGACGCCTCTCGATTGTCTTCTAATAAGTTAATTGAGGTAAGTACAGAAATTAATACCATTGAAAAATGGTTACAAACAAATAATTTAGATGGTATGGAAGTACTAGATCTATTAGATTTTGATATTTACACGGAAGAACACGAGAAACAATTCCGTTCACTTTCGATAGAACTTGAAAATATTTCGGAAAAAAATAAAAAAATTCTAAAGAATAATCAGTACAAAAAGATGCTGGATGCTATAAGTCTTGACTATATCAATAGTATTGATGTTTCTGCAAAAGAATCCTATGACGAGCAGCAGAAAGAAATAGGACAGTTAGATGGAGAAATAAAGGCATCTAATAGTTTGTCAGAAAAATTAAAAAAACTTGGCGATGTTTGCCCTACATGCGAACAGGAAGTAGATCCAGAATTTGTGCAAAACTTATTAGATCAAGAGCTAGCAAAGATAGCATCTATGGATATAAGAAAAAGAACTAATGAAAAATTGGTTCATAGAATTAAAGAAAAGAATGCTTTATTCGATAAAAAGCAGAGAGGACAAAAAGAGTGGGAAGATCTATATAGAAATATAGATCCAGGACTACCCGTAGACTTAATAAATAAAGAAGAACTCGAAAAAAGTATTGAAGAGGTTAGTAAGCACCTCAGCGCTGCCAAACTACAGCTAGAAAAGATTGCCAAAGAGAACGAAAGGAGAACAAAGAATAATACTAAAATAGAAATTATTCAAGCTCAAACCGATGGATTCATAGAGAAGCTAAACGCGGCACAAGAAGTATTACTAGAACAGCGAGAGCTAGACTCTAACTTAGAAATATTGAAAAAAGCATTTAGTACAAATGGACTTCTTGCATACAAAATAGAAAATTTAGTAAAAGAATTAGAGGAACTGACAAACACTTATTTGGCAGAACTATCCGACGGTAGATTTACTCTTGAGTTTATTGTATCAAACGATAAATTGAATGTACAGATTACGGATAATGAGAATATTGTAGATATCCTTGCACTTTCTTCTGGAGAGCTTGCAAGAGTAAATACCGCTACTTTGATTGCTATTCGTAAACTAATGAGTAGTATATCAAAGTCAAGAATAAATATTCTTTTTCTTGATGAAGTAATCAATGTATTAGATGATAGCGGCAGAGAAAAAATGGTAGAAGTTTTGCTTCAGGAAGAACTAAATACATATGTAGTATCTCATGGATGGACTCATCCTTTGCTTCATAAAGTAGAGGTTGTAAAAGAAGGAAATGTAAGTAGGCTAGAATGGTAAGTAATAAAGAAAGAATACAACTAATTCTTAATAGCGAAGAAAAGCGACAAAGCTCTCAGATAGAACTTATTGCAAGTGAAAACTTTGCAAGTAAAGAAGTAAGAGACTTATGTGGAAGTGTATTTACTAATAAATATGCAGAGGGTTATGTGGGTGCTCGATACTATAATGGCTGTGAGTTTATGGATCAGATAGAGCTTCTTGCAAACAGATTAGTACAAGAGCTCTATGGATGTAACTATTCCAATGTACAACCTCATAGCGGGGTCAATGCAAATACAGCAGTGTATCAGGCTTTTCTAAAGCCTGGTGATACAATACTTGGAATGGATCTGGCAAGTGGAGGGCACCTTAGTCATGGTGCAAAGCCTACTCTCAGTGGCAAGGTATATAATGCGCACGCCTATGGAGTAGATGAGCGAGGCTTTCTTGACTATAATGAGATAGAAGAGCTTGCAACAGTATGCAAACCAAAGATGATTGTAGCAGGTGCAAGTGCTTATTCTCGACAGATAGAGTGGAGAAAGTTTAGGGATATTGCAGATAAGGTTGGAGCATTTCTACTGTGTGATATGGCCCACTATAGTGGCTTGATTGCAGCTAAAATGTATGCCAGTCCTTTGCCCTTTGCGGATGTAGTTACAAGTACTACTCATAAAACTCTGCGAGGGCCAAGAGGGGGCATGATTCTTTGGAATGAGAAAGATTACACTAAGAGAATAAATAGTGGCATCTTTCCAGGAACTCAGGGCGGGCCTCTTATGAATATGATTGCTGCAAAAGCTCAGTGTTTTGCAGAAGCACTTTCACCAAGTTTCATGACGTATATTGATGCAGTAATTGTAAATGCAAGAGCAATGGCAAGTGTATTTAAGAAAAATGGATACAATGTAGTTACTGGAGGCACTGAAAGTCATCTCTTTCTACTAGATTTGAGTGATAAAGAAATCAGTGGTAGAGAAGCTGCTGACAAGCTTGAAAAAGCAGGGATTACTGTAAATAAGAATGGTGTTCCAAATGATCCACGCAGCTTTATGGAAACAAGTGGTATACGAATTGGAACAGCAGCAGAAACAACAAGAGGACGATCAGCTTACTGGTTTGAAAACTTAGCGGAGTATATGATCGAGGTAATGGAGAAGTAGTGGTAGACTCAAGAGCAAAAGGAGCTAGAGGAGAGTATCTAGTACGAGATATGTTAAGAGAGCATACAGGACATCAGTTTGAACGAGTCCCAAGCTCTGGCGCTCTTGATTATTTGAAAGGAGACTTATATGTACCTCATGCAAAAAATAAGTTTTGTATTGAAGTAAAAAATTACGAGTCATCTCCTCTATCAGATAAAATATTTACAGCTCCGAAAACGAATAATTTGATAAAATGGTGGAAGAAGCTAGAGATACAAGCTGAGGGAGGTAATCAAGAGCCTTTACTATTTTTCAAGTATAACAGATCTCCTGTGTTTGTAGTTACACCAGAGCCTCCCGAAAATACAGATCATTTTATGTATATTCATTTTTTGGCGTGCTCTGTACTACTTGCAGAAGAGTGGTTGAATGAAGAAAAGGTGGAATTTTTAGATGGCATTTAATTTTACAGATAAGTTAGTAAATGATGGAAACTGTACGCTTATAGTGGATGCTTTGAATCTTGCTTTTCGTTGGAAACATCAAGGAAGGTCAGATTTTCGATATGAATATCAAAGAACAGTACAGTCTCTAGCAAAGTCTTATGACTGTAAAAATATCATAATTACAGCAGACCAAGGTTCTTCTGCATATAGGAAGAATATAAGTCCAGAGTATAAACAAAATCGAAAAGATAAATTTGCAGAGCAAACTGAAGCAGAGAAAGCCTCTTTTGAGGAGTTTATAGAAGAGTATGAAGCAACTTTAAGTCTGCTTCAAGAAGACTGTACATTATTTAGATTTAGAGGAGTAGAAGCCGATGATCTTGCTGCTCATTTAGTAAAAGAAAAAAATAAGTACGGGCTAGAATATATTTGGTTAATATCTAGCGATAGAGATTGGGATTTATTAATTCAAGAGAATGTAGGAAGATTTTCTTATGTTACTCGAAAAGAGGTAACTTTAGATAATTGGAAAGACCACTACGAAGTGAGTCCGGAAGAATATATTTCTCTTAAATGTTTGACAGGTGATAAAGGTGATAATGTACCAGGCATTCCTGGTATTGGTCCAAAAAGAGCACTAGGTCTTATTAAAGAGTATGGGGACGCATTAAATATATACGATGCGTGTCCTATTCCAGGAAAGTACAAATATATAGAATCATTAAATCAAAACTATGAGCAAATACTTCAAAACTATGAGCTTATGGATTTAGTAACATATTGTGATGATGCAATAGGGGCTGATAATATATCAGTGATAAGGGGTATAATGAATGCAGCTTAATTATAAAAGAGATAACTATCTCTCAGAGTTCAGTATAAAAACTCTAGAAGATAGATATTTAGTAGGAGATGAAAAATCTCCACAAGATGCGTTTGCACGTGCAGCTAAAACTTTTGCAGATGATGATGATCATGCGCAAAGATTGTATGACTACGCAAGTAAACTATGGTTTATGTTTTCTACTCCTGTTCTTTCAAACGGAGGAACAAGTAGAGGATTGCCTATTAGTTGTTTTTTGAATTATGTAGATGATAGTAGAGAAGGAATTACAGATCACTATACAGAAAATGCGTTTCTATCTTCAGTCGGTGGAGGCGTAGGAGGATGTTGGAGCGGGGTTCGGAGTGTAGGCTCGAAAACGAGCAATGGCTCCGAAAGTACAGGTGTAATTCCTTTTATGAAAGTTGTGGATGCAGAGATGCTTGCTTTTTCTCAGGGAGTAACAAGACGCGGAAGCTATGCTGCATATTTGGATATGTCACATCCTGAGATTGAGGAATTTTTAGATGTCAGGAAACCTACTGGTGGAGATATTAATAGGAAGTCTACTAATCTGCATCATGGCGTCGTGGTGTCTGATAATTTTATGCAAATTATTGAAAATGCTACTCGAACGTCCGGTTTCGACGATAGTTGGGATCTTATTGATCCCCATAGTAATACTGTGGTTAAAACTGTAAGTGCAAAAACACTTTGGGTAAAACTTATTCAAAATCGTGTGGAAACTGGGGAACCTTACATTATGTTTGGGGATACTGTAGACGAAGCTGTGCCAGAGTTTCAAAGAGAACTTGGATTGAAAGTTCGTCAATCAAATCTTTGTTCCGAAATTACATTACCTACAAATAAAGACCGCACAGCGGTATGTTGTTTGTCAAGTGTAAATTTGGAAGAATACGATGAGTGGAAGGACAATGATCAGTTCATTCCTGATCTCATTCGTATGCTAGACAATGTTTTGGAATATTTTATACACAATGCTCCAGACCAACTCGCTCGCGCTAAGTATAGTGCAAGTCAAGAGAGAAGTCTCGGGCTAGGTGCGATGGGATTTCACGCATATCTACAGCGTCATAATACTCCATTTGAGAGTGCGATGGCAAAAAGTAGAAATATGCAGATGTTTTCACGCATAAAATCGGAGGCAGAACGTGCAACAAGAACTTTGGCTGAAGAGAGAGGCCCATGCCCTGATGGAAAAGATTACGGTGTGCGGAATGCTCATTTGCTTGCTATTGCTCCTAACGCCAGTAGCAGTATTATCTGCGGTAATACTTCTCCTTCGATTGAGCCTTATAGGGCTAACGCTTTTACTCAGAAGACTAAAACAGGGAGCAGCTTACTTAAAAACGAATATCTTGAGAATGTCCTCCAAGATCTCGGAGAAGACACCGACGAGGTCTGGAAAAGTATTGTTACGAACAGCGGATCTGTACAACACTTGGATTTCTTGGATGATTGGACAAAAGACGTCTTTAAAACAGCGGTGGAACTCGACCAAAGATGGGTCATAGAGATGGCAGCAGATAGACAAGAACATATCTGTCAAAGCCAGTCTTTGAATGTATTTTTTCCAGCGGATGTATCAAAGCAAGAGCTTCATGCTATCCATATGATGGCATGGAAGCGTGGAGTAAAAACTCTATACTATTTGAGAAGTGAAGCAATAAAGAGAGCAGAAACAATATCAGATGAAGTGCTTCGGCAGCGAATCTTTGAGAGTATAGATGATGATGGATGTCTAGCCTGTGAGGGGTAAGATCTGGACAGTTTGGAAATACACAATCGGAAGTTTTAGCGACGAAAAAACAGCTGAGCATGATAATATTGTAGCACTGCTACGAACTCTTATTGTGCTAGTCAACTTTATGACCTGTTTTTTCATCATGGCGAACGTAGTTCATAATTGGTAGAAATATGAGTTTATTACAAGAAAGAGAATATTACAAGCCTTTTAATTATCCTTGGGCATTTGAGCACTATAAGACGCAACAGCACATGCATTGGTTGCCTGATGAAGTGCCACTTGCGGATGATTTAAAAGATTATCGGGAGAAAATGAGTGTTGGACAGAAGAAGTTGCTTTCAAGCCTTTTTCGGTTCTTTACTCAAGCGGATGTAGATGTGTGTTGTGGGTATGCAAAACACTATTTACCTACATTCAAACAACCAGAAATAAGAATGATGCTGTCTGCTTTTGCAGCTATGGAAGCTGTACATCAGGAAGCATATTCTTTACTTCTGGAAACACTTGGGTTCGGAGATGATGAGTATCAGAAATTCTTTGAACACAAGGAGATGCTTGATAAGCACGAGTATCTTCATGACTTTGGAGTCGATACACCTATGGATATTGCAAAAACCATGGCTGTATTCTCCGGATTCACAGAGGGAGTACAATTGTTTAGTAGTTTTGCTATTCTATTGAACTTTCCTCGACACAACTTGATGAAAGGTATGGGACAAATTGTAACGTGGTCTATTCGTGATGAAACACTTCACGTCGAAGGAATGTCACAGCTATTTCGTACTTACATCAAAGAAAATCCAGAACTATGGACAGACGAGTTGAAATACGAAATCTACTGCGCTGCAGAAAGAACTGTAGAGCTAGAAGATGCATTTATTGATCTTTGCTTTGAGGGAGCGGAAGTTCCGGACCTTACGCCGGAAGAAGTAAAGGCATATATTCGATATATTGCAGATCGTAGGTTACTAGGTCTTGGATTGAAAAAAATCTTTTCGAGTGAAGAGAACCCTCTTCCTTGGCTAGATTATATGTTAAACGGTGTTGAACACACCAATTTCTTTGAAAACCGTGCCACCGAGTACGCTCGAGCGAGTACTACGGGTAATTGGCAAGATATCTTTAAATAGGAGTCCTAAAATGGCGGAAGTCGCTGATAAAGCCACTCTGAACTTCAATGATAAAAACTATATTATTGAAGATATGTCAGATCAGGCTAGATATATTGTAGCACAGCTACAAGACCTGCAAACTCAAGAGGGGCAAATGAAAGCCAAACTTGATCAAATCACTGTAGCTGCAGAAGGGTTCAAAACTCTTCTCACTAATCAGATTGAGGAAGATGAAAATCCCACAGAACCTGAAGAAGTTGAAGGGGAGGTGGTGCAGTAATAAAAAGGGGCGAAAGCCCCTTTTTTATTCTCCTTTTAAAGCTTTAACTTCTGCTTGTAAAGCTTCTATTTGTGCTTGTTGCTCTTTAATTGCTTCTATTAAAAATGGAGTAATTCTGCTATAATCCATTGTGTAATATTCATCATTTTCTGAAACATCCTCCTTTACATTGTAAAGTGGATCTTTATTTAAAGTAGGAAGTTCAGAGTCTACTTCTAGCATATTTTGAGCAGTTACTCCGAATTGTTTTCCAGCATCTGCACTTCCTCTATTCTCTGGATCTATCCACTTAAACGTAACTCCATTCATTTTCTTTACTTTTGTAAGAGCATCAGAAATAGGAGTAATTTCTTTTTTCAATCTTTCATCAGAATATGTGTGAAATCCTCCACTTGCTTCACAACGTTGACCGAAATAAAATGTATTCGAAGTGCTATTTTGTATTACAAAATGATAATAACTAGTATTTAATGGACCAATACCTAAATCTGCTCCATTACTACTTTTCAGTCTAAGCACATAATTTCCACTAACCACATAATTAGTTTGTGTTGCAGCAGCATTCCACGCTACTACTTCATTTCCACCATTGCTGCCTCCCGCTGTCCAACCATAAATACTCATCTGATCTACAGCATTTCCTTGCCCCACACGAAGTTGCCACCGTTTAGCTCCAGAACCTCCCCAACTTCCAGTATTTCCTACTTGAAATCTATAATGTGCTTGTTTTGAACTCATTATAGTCATACCATCATATTCGACTCCTGAAGTAGTTTCTTGATTTTGTAGTAATATTGATGAATAGGGCTCGCTTTGATGCGTTAGACCATCGGGACGGTAAACATGTAGTAAATGATTAGCTGTATTAGTCGAAGTTGCTTCTATAGATAAAGGAGCTATTGGATTAGTTTCACCAATACCAACTTTACCGCCAGCAGTAATACGCATATGTTCAGTTTTACCACTTGCACCATTATCGCCAACTATACCAAATTGCAATTCACCAGTATTGTTAGACATATATCTAACTTTGTCTGAGTTGTTAGCATCTTGTAGAAGTATAAACGGCCCATTTGAAGAAACTGTCAATCCTGGGTTAGCATTTCCATCAAGAGCTATTGGAGCATGAGTACCAATACCAATATTGCCAAGGGCATTCATAGCGAGAGTTGTTACACTTGGCGTTCCATTTGCCGAAGAACTTCTTAAAAATTCAAGCGTCCCGTAAGCATTGTGAACGCCTGCTATTTTCCAGTTTCTATTACTAGAATTTGTATTTGTACTATAAAATTGAAGCGAAGGATATATAGGAGCTGTAATTCTTGCTATATTATCTGTAGAAACATTATTACCTGTCCATTCTACTTCAAATTTTGCATCAGGGCTGGAAGTACCAATACCAACATAGCCGTTACCTTTCACAGTAAGTACTTCATTACTATCCGCAATACCTTTCATTCTTATACCAAAGGTTGCAGAATCACTATTATAGTTATTGGCAACCCAAGTCTTTGTCGAGCCACCATCGCGATGCGCGAAGTATCCTCGTTCTCCAACTCTTACAGTTCCATCATATCCATTATTTTCTCCTGCAACATGTAGAGTGGCATTAGGACTTATACCTCCTCTTGCAGTACCAATACCAACGTTCCCGCTGGTAGCCTCAAATGTCAAACCTCGAGCATTGTCCGATCTATAGAAATACGAATTACCAACACCATCTACTAAAAATCTTGTATTAGCACTGGCATTGCATACCTCTAACCCATAAGAATTAGTAGCAGTTGAGTCTGCTCCAACACTTAGTCCAACGGCTGTATTTATTGCTTTATTAACACCCAAAGAACCAGTAAATTTAACATTACCGGCACCATTAAAACTTGTGACTAGACGTGAATCCGTAACATCATATATCTCTAAATCACCATTGACCGTTTGACCGTCTACAATTCTCCAAGACTGAGTGGTTGCATTAGTCTTAGCTATCTCAAATCCAACAATACTATTCGCGGCAACCTCTGTTTTGACTAGCGTTGTTCCTGCAGATTTTTCTAAATGTAAAAGTTCATCTACGGTATTCCCGGTGCCCCCAATACCAACTTCACCGTCTGCATTTATAAAGACTTTAGTTGCTCTTGAATTATTTGCACCTACATTAAAACTAAGTGTATGACCTGCAATAAAACAATGACCACTACTGTTGGCAAATAGATTTAACTGACTTCCTGAGTCTGTCCCAACATGACACCTAAACACATTAGCTTGTACCTGCCCACTGCTTGTAATTGCGCCACTAGCGATAGTACTAGAAAAAGTTGCAGCTCCAGTCACAGCAAACCCACCGTTTGATGTAATTTGCAGCTGACCAGTTGCATTTATAAGTTGAGTATTTGTAGTGTCGTGATAAATACGCACATCTGAGCTTGATCCCAGATAAATACTTCGGTTGTCAGGTACTACAATATTTCCTGCAAGTGTTCCTCCTCCAAGAAAAGTTTGTACTCTTGCATCAGTAAAATAAAGATTACTTGACCCTTCTGACAGTGCATCTGTGTTCGCTACACCTGTGCCACCAAGAGATACAGAACTACCTGCAAGTGTCATTGCAGAGTTCTGTAGCTTTGCATTGGTTATTGTAGGTACAGATGCAATATCAAACACACCGTTTGTGGGCGTTGTTATCTCTGCAAACTTTCTTCCTCTTGATTTTGCCATTATCTAGCCTCCTTTAAGTGCTGCCACTTCTGTCTGTAGTGCTTCAATTAGTGCTTGTTGTTCTTGTATCGCCTTGGTCAAAACGGCTGTTAGCTGAGAATATGCCACGGTTTTTGTTCCATCTTCACCCATAACCAACTCAGGTATTTCTTGCTCTAGCTCTTGAGCAATAAACCCAACGCTTTCCTCGCCAACGTATGTAACACTGTCATCAGCCATGTCCACCGTGTCTTTGAACTTAAATTTGCGAGGCTGCAATTTTTTTACAGTCTCCAGCCCATAGGTGATGTCTGAGATATTTTCTTTGTATGCGCGATCAGATCCGTTTACAAAACCGTTGCCAGGATGAACATACCCCCTCTGAGTTCCGCCACCATCGTAAAAATTGAAAGTGTTGCCACTTGTTCCCACATACCATGAGTAAGTGCCGCTGTTAAACATGTGCGTGTAAGTGCTTGCGTCACCATCTATAGTGAAATAATCATTGCCGCCAACTCGGAACGATATTGAATCAGTATCATTGCGATACATGCCGGTATCGGTATCGTTCTGCCACCAAATACCCAATGCGTATACATAATTGCTTGCGTAAATGTCCTTCCACTTATTGCTCGTCAAACCCAAATCAACTGTGCCGTTTGAGTCAGCGTTGTTGTAGCGGGGCATGATGCTTGTTGCTTGGAAACGCATTCCCGAATGGTTTGAAGGTCCCCCATTGATGTTTAG
>TARA_R100001443_G_scaffold31664_1_pt1 | contig 12247 bp, 13 predicted proteins | sample TARA_R100001443 | Tara Oceans TARA_R100001443 (sample SAMEA2622142) | marine metagenome | biome: marine biome (ENVO:00000447); feature: deep chlorophyll maximum layer (ENVO:xxxxxxxx); material: "saline water (ENVO:00002010), including plankton (ENVO:xxxxxxxx)" | depth 50 m
CTGGTTTGGCTATTGGTATAAAGTGGGTCAGATGAGTCTGCGGTTACATTCCCAGCACTAAAGCGATAATTATCTATGTAACCATTCCAATTTTTTCTGTTAGCAGATGTCCCTGTACCACCACCACCACTATAATAAGCGTTTGCTCCAATATTCATGTAATCAACTGAATTGTAACTACTTAGAGTTTTCTGTGCAGTCGATCCTGAAGCAAAACCTTGGCTTCCTAAATATTTCCCATCCTTATAAACCTTCATGGACATTGTTGTGCCTGACCAACTCAGCACAAAAAGCAGATGCATCCATGTATTTAATGCAGGAGTGTCAGTAGTTTGATCTGTTTCTGGCCCAAAAGAACTGTCCTGTATCCAGCCCCAATAACCAGTACCTCCAGAGGTTGCATTATGGTAGCCAACGTCAGTTCCGTAGGTTACCCCATCTGTTGTGCCTAATACTGAAAAACCTTTACCATCGGCAGGATAGGCATTCATGTAGAGCCAACAATCTAAACTCCAACTACCAGTGTTCCATGTGGTAGCAATATCATTCTGGGTTGATGAGTCTAAAAGATTTAAATGATCCTGATCTCCATCAAAATACATCCCAGCACTTCCAGTTGCCTTCTTGCTTGCAGGGAACGTCATCGCAGAGGCGATCCCTCCGTGGCCCTGATCGTGTCCTGCACCATTTGAGGTTATGCTATGGGTTGTCCCAGTTGTTGCACTGTCTACAATCCTATGGCTACCTGTGTATAAAAACTTAATGTTACTAGCGTTAGAAGGGAGTAATGTCGTAGCATTACTATCAGTAGAGGTGGTGTTATAACTGGATGTCATTAATGTTCCAGAGCTATCCGTATGCGTCCAGATCGATTCTCCTACAACAATTCTGAATTCAGAAATATAATTTGTGAGTGAGGCACTTCCTGCAATATGCCCAAATCTTAATACAGCACTATCAACATCAATTGATGTCATATCACTTGCAGTGCCAGTTGCATCTTGTCGTGCGCCATTTTTGTATGTAGCCAATGTTGTGCCACTTCTCATGACAGCCCAGTGTTCCCAAGTGTTGTCACCTACGCTATTAGATCCATCGTCAATTTTATAAGCATTGTTCCACCTAACGTCAGTGCCATCACCTCCATCATCTCTAAACCCAAAGAAATCTGCACCAGCCAAGGCTGTTGGAGTGCCTATACCAAAAATCCAATTGTCAGTAGTTCCAGAGCCAGTTGTTTTAATCCAAAAATCCACCATAAAATCGTTAGTACCTAACCCGATATTTCCTATAGGATATTCGTAGTATTGGACGTTAGACGATGTAACAACTTTTATTGCTCTTGCAGAAAAACTGTGACTTGAAATCGTTCCAGTGGTTCCTGCATTTTCCTGAACAGCACTAGAAGTTCTTGTGGGGTATTTATCTGTGATTTCATCAAATGTATTATTACTATGAATCAGCAACTTGGTATTATCGATTGCTGTCAGTCGGCTGGTTGGGACAGTGAAATCTGAGGTGTAAACGGCACTGCCTTTGACGATGCGGATTTCGTCCATGTAACAATTGGAATGGTTAGCCCCATCGTAACTGTCTCCAATCCTTAATTTTTCACTTGAAGCGGTTAATGTATTGTCAGTATTAGCATGACCATTTTCTTTGCCGTCTATATAAAATCTGTAGTCATCACCATTCTTTACAAATGCAATATGTCTCCAAGTATTAGAACTACCAATTCCTGCACCTGAAGAAGAGAAATTCACTTCAACAGAACTACCCCCCCACTGATTAAAATTTAATTCTGAAGAACTTCTTCTGATATTCCATCCGCTTAAACCACCAGTGGTTTGATTGGTAAACAACCCATCACCATCTGCTATCCCAATATCGTACAGCCAAAACTCAACTGTAAAATTTCCACTACCTATATCAAAATCGGTGCTATTATCTATTTCTAATAAATCATCACTCCCATCAAAGTAAATCCCTGACTTCCCATCCCCAAAAGGTGATGCTTTGATGACTGCGTTTGTTGCCGTGATTTTGTGGCCCGATCCTCCATTATTGCTTGAGTCCTCAACGTCCTGGCCTCCATTTCGGTCAAAATTCAGCAATAGTTTTGTGTTAGAATCCTGACCTCCTCCTGCGACTGTCCCTCCAAAAGATCCGACGCTTGCCGTATTGGAAATAGTTGCTGAGTTGACCGTGGTCACGGAGGTCGGGTCAGCCGAAATGACGTAGCCAGTTGCAAATAAAGATTCTCCTCCACTTGTGTAGGCTTTGACCTTTAACGTGTCTCCAGCCGATATTGATCCGACTCCATTTGGATTTATGGTAAACCTCCATTCGGTTTCAGACTGGTGAGATGCGGATGTCACACAACCCGTCAGGCCAGACTGATTATTCCCGACTATTGCATTGGATTGGGTGGTGTTAATGATCTGGACGTAAGAAGAAGTATTAAAGACCCCAGATGAACCTAAATTATTACCAGAAACTTTGAGGTATGTTGCGTCATCGATATTGATTGCTTCCGACGCACTGAGCGTGGATGAATACCCTGAATCTGAATACCATGTCAGACCCGTGATTTCTGGGGTCAACGCCACATCTCCCCAAGTAGTTCCACCGGAACCATTGGAAAGAATCACCTGAGTATTGGACCCTGTTCCTGTTGGGAATGTGAAACTCTGGGGGAGTTTCCCAGAAATGGTGTCCAGGTTCTGGTTGGAGAACTGGCCCCACTTGTCCGTTGCATTTGCCAGGATCGGCTTCTTTAACGCAACCCCCGTGGTGTTCGCAAACTCTGCACTGGTTGTGTTTGCCTGTCCACCCATTCCTGAGTGTCCACCCGTTGCACAATAGTAATAAAGTGGGTTTGTCGTTGAACTGGTTACCGCAATTTCCGTGTATGCTCCAGACGTTCCGGCTGTACCGTTGACGGTCACCCCAGTTGTGTATTCAGATCCACCTCCATGAGTCCCATCTGATGTTGTGGAAAATTTAAATAAATGTCCGTTGTTTGTGCTATCTGAGGTGTCAAATCGGTAGGTCAGATCATGACCCAGATCAACGGTCTGTTGACTGACCCCATCGATCACAAATTTAGACCCTGCGACTGTTACATAGAAGGTGTAGTTTGCCATGTCTCTAACTTGGGTAAGCGACCAGAATTATGTAGTTAATAACAACAAATGGAGCCATATTTTCATGGACGTTGTCAGACCCTGTCCCTTGTGTTGCAGACACACTCAACGAAGCATCGTTGACGGTTATTCCTGTTGTGTTGGTGGCAAGGGTGTGACTTGCGACACTGACGGTTGATGTGCTACTTGCTCCTGTTGTTGTATGTCCATTTACAGTTGGGTACATTTCAACGTCACCAGTATGATTTTCTCCAGTCCTGGCACTTGAGTTTCCAGGCTCTGTAACTGGCAAGGGGCTAGTGTAAGAATGGGTGTGATCATTCTCTGTGACATTGTGAGCATCAATGCTGTGACCGTGTGCCGATTCCGTGATGTTGTGGTTGTGGCTGGTGTCACCCAGATTATGGGTATGGTTTGCCAGTTGTGCTTCAGTCAGAGCAACATTTTCTTTCCCCCCTTTGACGTTCAGGGAACGTGTTGAAAGTTTGGTGGCATCAGTCCCTGAGATGTCGATATTTGCGTCGGTGTTGTACCCGACGGGGACTCTGGCTCTCATGTCTGGAAGATTAAATGTTGTCGTTACTCCTGACTGGTCGGTCACACCGGATGAGAATGCTGTCCCTCCGTAATTATTGGTAATGATTGCGTGAAGGTCTTTGTAGGTGTAGGTGTTGAGTGCAGAACCGTCACATACTTTCCAGTAGGAATTTGGTGAAGCTGTCCCGACAAACATCTGAATCAGACCCAGTGGGACTGTTGCTCCAAGGACTGAATCAGTCTTACTCCAATTCTGGTTTAATTTTCCACCCCACGTACTTCTGGAGCCACCAGTCTGGGGAAGGACATAGGAAAAATTCGTGGTTGTAGTGTCTGCCATAAGTTTTACCTATATCGTGTCTGTGATGTCAGTCCAGGTTCCTGTTGGGTCTGTAACCCCCTGCCACAAAATAAGGCCGGAGGACACTGATGTTGTTCCTTCATCGGAACGGAGTCCTGAAATGAAACTGGCTCTGCAAGCAGATTTCATGGCTGATAGCTCAGTCCCTCTGACTCCCAAGTCGGTTCCGGTTGCTTCAACAGTAGGGCCAACGACCATGGTCGAAGTATCACTCGATCGGAATCCTGGAAGATATTCGGCATAGTTCCCGATCCGTGTGGTACTGGTCGAAATAACGGCACCGAATTCTCCAGAAGTTCCGAAGTTTCCTGAACCCCATGCACCCAGCCCATAGGACATTTCAAGTCAGCCGTACCTGAAGGTTTCCGGCACTGATTCTGAAAATATCTCCTGTTGAAATCGTCTTCGGATTGCTGGTCGAAAAATCAGATGACAGGGTCAGTTCCGCAAACGCCAGGAAGTTACCACTACTCAGTGCGTCGTAGATTCCGGCATGGGTCACTGTCCCCCAGGATGCTGTTGAGGTCGGAAAAGTAATTTGAGCCGTGTTCGTCACACTGGACGGGTCACCGGATGTGAATGAGAATGCCACGGTTTGTCGGGCATATGATCCACCGGAGACCTCAGTCCCAGCCGTCGAATCTGACGGGGTACTGGTGAATAGCCCCACATACAATGCTGTTGGACTGGTATATGCGACGTTCCTGAAAACGTGTTCCAGGACTTTTTGTTCTAAAAAATTCGTGAAACTCATATCAACCTACTGAGGAAAATGAGATTTTAGGTGCGACCCCAGAATATTTACTCTGTTGGTCGCTATAGTTCAGGGTTTCAATTGCCGTGTTCATGAGCCGTTCCCAGACTGGTATTCTTTCATCTGCCATCAGAAAACTGGCTGAGTGATAAAGGGCTGAATAAAGATAAATATTCGGGGATTTTGACAATAACCAGTTGCTGGAATTTGAGTCAGTCAAAGCCGGAATTTCATTGTAATATGCGACCTCAACCGTGTAGGTCGTATCAGGGGCTGGCTTTACCTGGATCGCTTCACCAAGGAGGGTGAAATAGACGGGCCGACCTACTGTTGAGTAGGTCAATGCCAACTCATCCAACTCCTCTGGAGTCTTGTATTCCAACAGCCGTTGAGGGTCCGTGTTTAGCTGGATGTTTCTAATCTGAAGCATTCCAGCCGGAATCGGGACATACTCCGTGGCAAGGCTTGCCGTGGCCCGTTTGATCATCTCACGGGTACGGAGCCTGTTGTTGAAGTCAGACTCTGCTAACTGGATAAACTGGGGGATGTATTCGTCTAAATCAGAACGATTGAGCCACCCAGAAATGCTTGACTTCAGGGTTGCTAAGTTCGTTATTGTAGACATCAGACCAACCTTCCAGCATACGTCCTAAAAGGTTTGTTTTCAGGCTTATCCAACCATTTGAGTAGAGCCTTTGAGTCTCCCCAGATCCCTTCAGCGATCAGCTTCTGGACCATGACCATCGGTAATTCTGCAACGTGCCGGAAGTCCTCATGGGGCCGGACACGTTCCTGGTGTTCCTTGCAATAGTCGATGACGGGTTGAACGTCTTGCTGGGAGTGCAAGTGCGCCGTCCCGTCACCATCCTCAGTGGTGACCATGTTGGTTAGGCCACCACTATTTGAAAGGACCGTCGTTTGTCTAGGCATTAACTCAGGTCGTTATCTGCGACTAAAGCGTGGGCCTTTTCCGACGTACACTCTAACCCAAATTCCACCGTGATTTGACGCTTCTCAGCATCTCCTGCGATTGAAATTTCCTTTTGCTCAAAGGGTCTTAGATAAGCGACTTTGGCGTACTCAGGATTCACGATCCAAACATCACGGTCACGCTGAAATCGGTTCGTTACACTCTTATATGTTCCGAAGTCCCCGATATAAACGCTGACCGTCGCTTGCACTTCATCGGCCTTCGTTGGAAGGGCAACGACCTGAGTGGCTGATGCTCTACCGGAAAACCCTGACAAAACACCTTTATTATAGGGTCCAGTCATGATCATCGAAGGTTGGTCCGATGCATTGGTGTAAGCTAACTTCAGGGCATCCTTCAAACGGGTTTCCGTGAAGTTTTCCTGGGTGCCGTCATTTCGGGGATCTCCTCCAACTGCATCAGTTGGGTTCGTGCCGTCAGACGCTTTGGATACATTGGTTTTGATCCATGCACCCATTCCAGCCGTGGAACGTGTTGGGGAACCATCAGATCCTGAAGCCTTTGCTTGGTTTGCAAGCAGGACGGTTTCGACATCTCTGGCTAATGCCCTTGAGATGATAGCCATTTGATGGCTCATTTCATCTGATTTTCCGGCATTATCTACAGCCAACTGGGTTCCAGAAACGGTGGCGTTTCTTGCCAAAATTTGGGTTACATTAGAAACCCTGACCGTTGCGGTGTGAGCGTCATTTTCTGCTTGCGCTCCTTCCTCACGGGCCGTGGTCACCACGCTGGGCAAATCTTCAACTTGCCACTCAAATGTGGTATTGCTGACATCCCTCCGACCAATCGACTCCATAAAGGGTCGTTCTTCTGGAGAAAGGTTTGAAATTACATTGTTTAAATCTTCCCTGATCGCTGTTGCGTCATAGGTAGACATGTTTCCGGTTACTACTGCCATTTTTTACCTCTTTTTTTCTGCATTTAGCATGTGTTTGAAAACATCTTGTGCATCCTTCATTGACCCAGTTTTTGCCAGTTTCTGTTTTGCACGGGTGTAACTGGTTACCTTCCGTGCTTGCTGGGGAAGTGTTCCGGCACCAATCGTTGGTGTTCCTGGAGCCATCTTCTGTTGCCCAGTTTTCTGCATATTCGCCAGCAACATTCCGTTGCGTAGGGTAACGACGGCACGGCTATCATAAACTTGGGATAACTCCTGGGGAGTCCACCCAATTGACAGCGCATATTCACGGATCGCATTCTTTTCAGATGCCATCCGTTCTGGATCAGACCATTCAGGAATCAGTTTTGTGAGGTTCTGTTGCTCTGCTTGCAACTGAGCCTGAAACTGTTGCTGACGCTCCTGCTCCTGACGGTGTGTCAACATCTGTTGCTGTTGTTGCAACTGTTGTTGCTGTTCCCGTCGTTCCCGTCGAAGTTCCTTCTGGCGCATCCACTCTAACGGGTCTTGGTCGTAGAGTGCGTTCCAGTCTGGTTCTGGTTCTTCGGTCTGCACTTGTTGCAACTGTTGAAGGGCTTGCTGGTGCATGGCCCGTTCTTGTCGCAACTGTTCCTGTTCCTGCTCAAAAGCCTGACGCTGTTGCGCTAACTCCTGAGTCTTTCGGGTGTAATCAGCGTGTCTGGAATATCCAGCCAGTGCTTCATCCAGAGTTATCTCAGACGGTTCACCGTTTATATTAACGGAGTATCGTTGAGGTTCTGGTGTTGGCTCTGCTTCGTACTCTTCAGCTTCACCCTCTTCTTCGACCTCACCATATTCTTCTGGTGGAGTCTCTTCGTTTTCATCCACTTGCTGTTGTTGATCGGCATCACCGGACAACATCTGTGAAAAGGCATTTTCAGCCTGTTGGAGTCCTGTTTCCATGGTTGTTCCAACGGGTTAAAGGTTAAAAATTTCTAAGAACGCTTACGCTTCTTCGCATTTTCGATGAGGTTCTTATTAAACTCACCTCTGGAAACTATAACATTGATATGTCTCCGCAATTCACCTACAGCCCAAAAGAGTTGCCACATTGTTTCACGGGCATCCGTATCCTTCGGCTGGGTTTCTTTCCATGAATTAAAATAGATTTCTTCCAGTTCATTAAATATTTCCCCGATCAACGGGTCCGACATTAATGCTTTCGCACGTTCCGCACGTTTGATTTCTTCATTTTTATCCATGGCTCCGCATCTTTTTAATTATGAAGTATGCACCCGTAACGACGGCAAAGATGATAATGCTGTCAATTAAGTGAATACTCAGATGTTGACCAGTGGCTAACATTTCATGGGCGTATGCCATTTTAATTCAGTGGATTTTCCGGTGGCCCAGTCACCGTAGGTTGAGGTTGCGCTGACTGTTGCATCTGGGTCCGTTGCAACAGAGATTGTTGTCTCACCTCCTCCCGTTCCCGTTCCATCAATCCACGGATCGTGGCCTGATCGACGCTAGTTGAATATTTGGTTTCAAGTTCCTTGATCTTCAACTGAAGTTCTGCTTCAAACTGATCTCTGATGCGGTCATCCTCACGGATCATTTTTTCACGGTCCAGGTTCAGACGGGCTTCAGATTCTGCGATGTCTGCGACAATCTTTTGATTTTGAATCTGAGCATAGATTTCTTCAGCCGACGGTTTCGGTTCTGGAGGTGGAGGTGGCTGAAATTGTGCCGGATCGCTGAAGAATTGACTGGTGTCAGCATAGCCAGCATTTTCCAGGGTCTTAACTAAGGTCTGGTAATACTGTTGCTGGTTGACCAACGGGTTGACTGGTCCCTGTTGCTGGAGGATCTGTTCCTGTTTCTGGACGATGCTTTGAAGGAATCCCTGACGTTCTGCATCAGATGCTCCTCCCAGTGGTATGTCAACGGTGACATCCATCATGGCATCGAAGTGCCGTGGATCGATGGGGATGTATTGGTTCCGAAGCCGGACCAATTTTTCTTTGTCCTGGTATTTTTTCACCAACTGGAAAACACCCTTGTAGAGTTTCTTCAGTCCGTTCTCAGCAAAGATCCTTGCCAGGAGTTCCAGGTGCGCCTGAGAAGCCTTAACAGCCGTGTCGATTGCGACTCTGGTTGTTGACATCAGGCTTTCTACATCGGTGCCAGCCGATGCTTTTGTGATGCCTGTCCTTTTCTCAAGTGTGGAATCCAATAGCTGAATGATTGGGAGGGCTTGCCCACCTACGAATGGCTGTTGAAGCTGTTGGACGGACCCCATGTTTCGGACACGGATAATACTCCCGATTTCCTGGTTCAGAACATCGTCAATATTACAGGCATTTTCCTGCACGATTGTTCTGGGATTTAAGCTGAAACTGAGGGAATCCAATACGTTCCGCATCACATTTGTTTTGATGCGCTGGATATCTTTCACGATGTCAGTGACTCCAAAACCCCGTCCTCCCCAGTCATGGGGTTCAGGGTCTGGGGTCAGGGTGACAAACGGAATGTAGTCACATGGCTCATCACTGAAAACTTCATAGGCTGTTCCCAGACATAATACTTTTCTGAGTTCCGCAATGCCGTCCTGGTCCTTGTCGATTTTGATGTATGCTTCAATCGTCAGGACTTTTTTGTTGGAGTCATCCAGTTTGTCAGATCCACGGTTGTAGGAATCATCAAATCTGGCTAAATATTCGGAGTTTGTTTCAAAGGTTGACTGGTTCCCTGCAACCTCCAAAACGGCTTCGTAGTCGTATCCCATTGCCACCAAATCACTGACGCTGACCATGCTCCGATGAGCGACAATGGTAGCGTCCTCAAGCGACCTTGCATCCCTGTTGATCAGAAACTCTTCAGGGGGCAAGCATTCAATAGCGACTTTGCCTTCCTCTTTTCGGTACTTGATCCTGGCGTTGACTTCCGGTGGCTGTCCTTCGGCTTGTGTCTCTTCAATCTCAACGGCTTCAACACCGTCCTGTCCTGCAAGGATCGCAAGCTGTTGCTGGTCCAGCCCCGTGTATCGGCTGGTGCAGACTTCCGTGTGTTGTTTCCAGTAGAATTTCAGGATTCCGGTGCGTCGGACCAGTGCGTCCTTGAATGCCGAATAGAACGTGTTAAAGGAATCAGTCTCTTCGGTGACAATGTAATTGATATAATCGGAGCATTGTTCAGCCATAAGGCGGTCTTCGGCTGAACGGGGGGCGAAATTAATGACTCTCTTGGAGCCAAAAAACATTCGCATGAGGGAGGGCAGAATCTGTTGGACCGTGTCCCTCACATCATGAGAGACAACACGGCTCCTACCAACGTCAACATCACCTTCATAGGAACCCCGATAAAGATCGGTTGCTTCGGCACGGTCTTCACCCAGTTCAAGGTCTATGTAATCGACTGCACTTTTGATTGCAGACCCTACATACCCCTGATATTCGACTTCGTCCATTGGCTCTGGGCCGTCGAACGAATCTTCGATCTCAGCGTCTTCAGAATATTCTGCCATGGGGACAGTATATCAGAAGCCACTGATTGGAATGGATCTGAGGGAAAATAAAAAAAAAGTGAAAATAATTGAAAAAAAGTGTTGACAAGCAGATCCAATGGATCTATTATGTACTCATGGTTGATCAATTAATTAATTTCAGAAAGGCAAATATGGAAACAATCCAATACCAAAATCATCCAAGGCAAAAAGAATCATTTATTGAAAATGAAAGGGTCAGGCTTTCTAGGTTCCAAGACCCAAGGGACGGGAAATGGTATGCATTTGTAGAAACTAAGTCTGATGAGTTCCATCTATTCAGTGGACCTTGGAAACAAAAATACAAAGCTACAGAACAGATTCGGATTTGGTATGGGGATGATGACTTAATCTTCTAAGCCGAAACACCCCTTCGGGGGTGTCTGGTCTGGGATGATCTCCAGGCTACTGACGATGGCAGATCCATTGAATTTTCAGAAAGGCAATAAATGAGAATCAAAGACATGGACACGCAAAGTTTAAAAAAACAGGAATCTGATATTTCTGAGGTACTGCACTTTGCTTGTGATAGAGGTGACAAAATCGATGCATACTTTGATCGTCGCTTAAACTTAATTCGGTCTGAATTAAAAAAAAGGAGAAGCGACGCAGAAAAACAAATATCCAATCTCTAAAAACACTCAGAAAGGCAATTATGAAAAAGAAAAATTTTAATGATTCAAATGATTCCAAAAGAATCGAACTTGCCAGAAAGTTAAGGGACAGAACAGTATCAACCAATTATGAAGAAGGAATTGTTGAAAAGTATTTCAAGCCCTATGGCAAAAAAGCTGAAGCCGATTTGGAATTTGTTGAATTCAGAAAATTAGTTGATAGAAACAAAGGTCGTAAAACAGGCTGGTTGAACAGTTCAGGACATACCATCAATGGCCTGATGGAAGCAATGTTTGGATGGGCTGAAGTAGGAGAAAAATGACTGACCTAAAACACATACGGAAAGCACTGGGCATCAGCCGGACTGAGGTCTGCAAAGCCACTGGGGTTTCCTACAATACATGGAAGCACTGGGATGACGGGGATCGAAGGACTCCAGGATACGCCTGGACGCTGTTGTATCTCCATCATCTGGTGAAGACTGACCGTGTCAATCTGTTCCCGTATCCCTTTAATGGAGATCAGTCCCTGTCATGGCAATCTAAACAATCCCTCCAACGGATCGTCGCAACGGCTGATTCCAGGGCCGACTAGCCCCTGCCAACACACCGGACACGCTACCAAAGGTCAGAACAAAAGCGTCAGCGAAGTCCGGTGACCCCCTTCCTCCCAACCGTTTCCGCATTTCATCCTTCGTTTCCAGTTTGATCCTTCCGGTGGAGTCAAATGAATACCGTGGGGAGCATAATTCATACATCAGACGGTTATCACGGGGTATTTTACAGTCCCGTGCTTCAAACCATTCCTTGGCCTGATGCCACAATTCACACCTCAGATTTTTATACATCTGGTTCAGGGACGCTGATTCCCCCGTATTGATGCCGACAATCGGCATTCCTAACTCTGAGCCACGGTCACACACTGATGCGCCCAAACCGACCACATCTGCACAAATAGCATCAGGACCATCACCCTCCTGGAGTGCCTTTTCATATTCCTGGTAGACTGCGCCCGTCAACGCCATGGTGTCCTGATTCGACCAGAATTTGATGGGTTCCAGGACCGTGTTTCCCTGACGCTTGCAAAGTGCTGATTTATCAGTCCCAAAACGTGCGATGTCCAGCCCCCAGATGGTTCGACCTCCAGTCGGTTCGACATCACGGGTCACTGCACTTTCAACGATTTCATTTGAGATCAGGGTGTCCTCAGAAGTCTCAGGAAACTCTCCAAGGCAACGGATACGGAAAGTCTGGCTGTCCCTACCGTAACGGTCCTCCAGTTCTGTCACAAAGTCCTTGGAGACCCGTGGAGAGTCCTCTGAAGAAACAGTGCGGAGCCACCACTTGTCGGCAAGCCGTGTAAAAGCATCATAGAAGTATCCCTCCGGTCTGGTCGGGTTCCCCAGGAGGATCAGAGTCGCATTTTCAGAGGATAAAG
>TARA_R100001443_G_scaffold109780_1_pt1 | contig 12237 bp, 16 predicted proteins | sample TARA_R100001443 | Tara Oceans TARA_R100001443 (sample SAMEA2622142) | marine metagenome | biome: marine biome (ENVO:00000447); feature: deep chlorophyll maximum layer (ENVO:xxxxxxxx); material: "saline water (ENVO:00002010), including plankton (ENVO:xxxxxxxx)" | depth 50 m
GTTAAAGACTTTGAAGGGCTATATAGAGCATTATTTGATTATGCCTCTGAATATGCAGTAGGTAGAGAAGGTAGTGTGGCAATGATCTTGAATGAGCACCAATACCATTCAAACTTTAGAATAGATAAAGAAATTAATATAGCAAGTGCATTAGCAAAAATAATAGAAATTAAAAAACCACAAGTAATATGAGTACTTTTAAACCAGGTAAAAAAATAGTAGCTAAAAAATTTTTTGACACAAAAACTAAAATGATGTGTGAACATGCCTGGGAATGGGCAAAAAAAGATGGGGCTTTAAATGTTGGAGAAGGGGATTGTCTTTGGAGAACAGGATTAGCCTATATAACATGGAAAGAACCTTTAATGAAAGAAGGTATCTTAGAATGTTATCGTGCGTTTGGGGAGAATCACCACTTCAAAAAGAAATGGTATCAAGCATCAAGACATACTGGAAGATATGGAGAAGATGATGTATCGAGAGATCAAACAATTATGTCTCTAGCTGCTTTGAAAGTAAATAATGACTATGAAGAATTAAATGAAATAGCTAGCCATTTACCATATAAACTTTCAAGAAGATTTATAATGGGTCCCGGAATGTGGGCATGGGTTAAAACTTTAACTAACACTAAACATTATAAGTTTTTTACTAATTTAACATGTGGTTTAGGTTTAGTAGAAAAGTCCGTAGCTATCATTCTCAATAAACTTATTGCAAAAATAAACGGGTTTAAAAGAAATAAAATAAATAACAATGACTACACTTCTAGAGTACATTATGATATTAAACAGAAACATAATTGGTTTCAAAAACAATTAACAATGGCATATTGGCCTGGTTTCGCATTCCATCTATCATGTTGGGAAATTTATACTCTACCTACTGATTATAATCCTCTATTAAGAAAATTATATACAAAATTAATGTTAAGTTACTGTGAAAAAGAAAATTATCTGTGTAGACTTTTATTAGGTGATAAAACTGTAACTTGGGAAGAAGTAGAAAATTATGAAGCGAGAGAAGGTTTTAGATGGCAAGCATATCTTGATGGAAGTTGGCCTAATTATAATGGTGAAAAATCTCAAGAATGGAAAGACAAGTATTTAAAATATAACCAATTAGACAAAGATTGCTTAATAACAATCTATAATTATATAATAAAATAAAAAATAAAATATGAACAACCCACAACAACAAGGTATTAACATAGATTTTAAAAATACCACAGCAATAGAAGGATTTGATGGAGGATATTTATTTGGTCAAGCTTTTGTATTAAGGAAAGTATCAAAATTTGTAGCTGGAACTGATGAAGATGCAATGCTTCCAATACCTGTATTCTATGATTTAGAAACTAAAAAAATCATACCTGATTCTTTACCTAAAGAATTAAGAGAAGAGTATAAAGATATCTCTATTTAATGAATATTTTATCAAAACTATTTACCACCCTAAACTCACCCAGCAAGGTTAGTAGAAAAAGACATTTTTTAAAAACTATTACTTGGAGAATAGTTGGAACTTTGGATACTATTTTATTATCTTACTTAATAACTGGAAGTGTGAAAATAGGGTTTACTATAGGTTCAATAGAATTGTTTACCAAAATGCTTTTATATTATTTTCATGAAAGATTATGGTTTAGATTTTCAAGATATGGAATTAAAAAATAAGACAAAAAACATATTTGATTGGCTCCAACACATAACTCTTTACAAAACACCTGTTAAAGAGTTTACGGATAAAGATTGGGATAATTTTAATTCATACATGGTGCATAGATTTGTAAGTATGAGCCCATATTACGTTGAAGTCGCTGATTATGCGCAGAGTTTAATGCCAAATAATAAAAAAGAAATATACAATTTCTATAAAGAAATGATACCAAAACGTAAAGTTTGGTTACAATATATTAAAACCAAAAATAAACAACCCAATAAAGAATTAGTAGAGTATATATCTTCTTATTTTGAGGTTGGATCTCGGGAAGCCCTTTCGTATATTAACATAATGGATAAAAAAGTAATTACTCAAATTTTACAAAAAATGAGTTTAGAAGATAAAGAAATTAAAAAGTTATTTAAATGAAAGATCAATTTATTGAAGATTTAGTAGAATCAAGAAAACTTGATAAAGCAGAAAAGTGGAAAGCCGTATCTCAACAAAATCTTGAAATACAACATATTTTTGAAGAAGAGTATCCTGAATTGGCTAAAGAATTTTTAAAGATTCAAGATGAAATGTATACAACATTTGCTCGTAAACATATGGACTATGGTTTACAAAACATTTCATTAGGAGGAGATTTAACTAAAGAAAATGATAAAAAATTTTCATTAACTGGACTAGCAATTAGATTAACTGATAAAGTATCCAGATTAAGAAATCTATTGGTAAATGGTAAAAATTTTGTTAAAGGTGAAGGAATGGAAGACACGTTTCTAGATGTAGCCAATTATGGTATAATTGGTTTACTAGTTGGGCGTGACAAATGGAAAAAATAAATGCCTAAAATTCCTACGATAGTAAAGGAGATACAACAAACTCCCAAAAGAGAAGTTAATTATGCTTTTCAAAAGAATATCTCATATTCCCAATATTCAATGTGGAAAAAATGCCCTAAACAATGGGCGTTGCAGTATAGGGATGGTTATAAAGTTTACACACCTAGTATCCATACTGTATTTGGAAAAGCATTACATGAAGCATTTCAACATTATATTAAGGTAATGTATGAAAAAAGTGCTGCAGCAGCTGATAGAGAAGATATTTTAGAGATATTAAAGGACCAACTTAGGGAACATTATAAAGAAGAATATAATAAAAATAATAATCAACATTTTTCAAACCCAGGTGAATTAAGTGAATTTTATCAAGATGGAGTTAAAATATTAAATTATTTAAAAAAACATAGAGGTAAATATTTTACAAAACGTGGTTGGCATTTAGTAGGAATAGAAACCCCCATCACAATACCTCCTTTACATTATAATCCTAACGTTTTGTTTATAGGTTATCTTGATATTGTAATGTATCATGAAGGAACCAATAAATTCAAAATAATAGATATTAAAACTTCTACTAATGGTTGGAAATTAGATTATGTCAAAAAAGATGAAGATAAACAATTCCAACTTATTTTATACAAAAAATTCTTTGCGGAACAGTTTGATGTGCCTAAGGAAAATATAGATGTTGAGTTTTTTATAACAAGAAGAAAAATTTATACTGGTGGGGATTACCCACAAAAACGATTCCAAATGTACTCTCCCCCATCGGGTAAAATTAAAATAAGTAGAGCAACTAAAGCGTTAGAAGAATTTATGGGTGAATGTTTTACCCAAAACGAATATACAACTAAGGAAATGTTACCAAACCCATCTAAGTGGAATTGTGGTTTCTGTCCTTATAAAAATGATAAAAGTTTATGCAATGTGGGTGTATCCCTTTGAATCTGCATATATTTATATATTATTAACAAAATAAATAAAAATGACTGAAAAGAAAAAAATGACCTTAACTAGTGTAAAAGTTAAAAGTGATTTATTTGAAAATTTCAAAATTGAATGTGTTAAAAGAAAATTTTCTTTCCAAAAACTTGCCGATCGTGCAATTTATTTGTATCTTACAGATGAGGAATTTAGAAAACAAATTAATAATCAAACAAACCTAGATTTATAAATAAAAAAATAATGGATAAAAGTTTTAAATATCTTCCACCTAGTGAAAGAAAAAAAATACTTTTGATATGCGATGATATAAGAGTCCCATCAGGAGTAGCCACTGTAGCAAAAGAAATAGTTATACATACTTGCCAACACTTTAATTGGGTTCAAATAGCAGGAGCTATTAAACACCCAGATAAGGGTAAAAGATTTGATATAAGTCAAGATACAAATAAAGAATCAGGAATTACCGATTCTAGTGTCCTTCTATATCCTACTGATGGTTATGGAAATCCTGATTTAGTAAGACAACTTATTAAACTAGAAAAACCAGATGCTATTTTTATAATTACAGATCCTAGATATTTTATGTGGTTATTTGAAATGGAGGGAGAAATTAGGAAACAAATTCCAATTGTTTACCTTAATATTTGGGATGATTACCCTGCCCCCTTATATAATAAAGCGTTTTATGAGTCATGTGATGCCCTATTGGGAATTTCAAAACAAACCGTAAATATTAATAAGATTGTTTTGGGGGATAAAGCTGAGGATAAAGTTATAAAATATGTGCCCCATGGATTAAACCACAATAAATATTTCCCCATACCACCACACTCAGAAGAATTAGAAAATTTTAAATCTAAGGTATTTAAAGATGAAGAAGTAGATTTTATGTTATTTTTTAATTCTAGGAATATTAGAAGAAAACAAATCCCAGATACAATGTTTGCTTTTAAAATCTTCTTGGATTCTTTACCTAAAGAAAAAGCGGATAAGTGTAGATTTGTACTTCATACTGAAGTATCTCATGAAGCTGGTACAGACTTAATTACAGTTGAGGAATTATTATTTAGCAAAGATTATCCAAAAGCCATTGTTTTTTCAACAAATAAGCTTTCTGTTGGAGATTTAAATAGGTTGTATAACTTAGCAGATGCCCAAATTCTACTAACTTCAAATGAAGGATGGGGGTTAACATTGACAGAAGCAATGTTAGCTGGAACCCCAATTATAGCTAATGTTACAGGTGGAATGCAGGATCAAATGAGATTTGAAGATGAAAATGGAAAATGGTTTGAACCAACCCCAGAATTACCATCAAACCATACAGGAAAATATAAAAACCATGGGGAATGGGCCTTTCCAGTTTACCCCACAAATAGGTCAATTCAGGGATCTCCAGTTACTCCTTACATTTTTGATGATAGATGTAAAGCAGAAGATGCAGCTAAAAGAATCAGAGAAATATATGATATGTCTCCTCAAAAGAGGGATGAAGTAGGTTTGAAGGGTAGAGAATGGGCTTTAAGTGATGAAGCTGGGTTTACATCATCCCATCAAGGGAAAAGAGTAATAGAAGCTTTAGATGAATTATTTGATACTTGGGAACCAAGAGAAAAATATGAATTAATTAACACTAATATAGATATTAAAAAAGTACAAACACATAATTTAGTTTATTAAAATGAGCAAACCAACATTAATATTAAGTTGCCCTATAGACACATACTCAGGATATGGTTCAAGAGGTAGAGATGTAGCAAAAGCTATTATAGAGTTAGATAAGTATGATGTAAAAATATTACCCCAAAGATGGGGTAACACCCCTTGGGGATTTATTGAAGATCATTCAGAGTGGAAATTTCTAAATAAACATCTATTCTATCCCCAACCTAACCAAAAATATCCACAACCTGAAATTTGGATACAACTTACAATTCCAAATGAGTTCATGCCCCAAGGAAAATATAACATTGGAATGACAGCTGGAATAGAAACCACTTTATGCCCAGCTGAATGGATTGAGGGGTGTAACAGGATGAACTTAGTAGTAGGATCTTCAGAACATACTATAAGAGTATTAAAAGATTGTAAATTTCAAAAAGCTGATAAAAATACTAAACAAGTTGTAAGTAATATTGAATTGAATACCAAAACAGAGGTATTGTTTGAAGGGTTAAATTTAGATACCTATAAACCTGTTAAATCTACTTTAGATTTATCTAATATTAAAGAATCATTTTGTTATTTATTTGTAGGACACTGGATACAAGGGGATTTTGGACATGACAGGAAAAATGTGGGGTTACTTATTAAATCATTTTGTGAGACCTTTAAAAATAAACAACAACAACCTGCTTTGATTTTAAAAACTAGCCATGGGACTGTGTCTTATATGGATAGAGAAAGAACTTTGAAGAAGATACAAGATGTAAAAAACACCATAAAAGGTAAATGTCCTAATGTTTACTTACTCCATGGTGATTTTTCTGATCAAGAAATAAATGAGTTATATAACCATAATAAGGTTAAAGCCATGGTTAGTTTAACCAAGGGGGAAGGTTTTGGAAGACCATTACTTGAATTTACCCAAACCAAAAAACCAATTATTACCACAGGTTGGTCAGGTCATACAGATTTCTTAAAACCTGATATGAGTATACTACTCCCAGGTACTTTGGGAGACATGCACCCAAGTGCAAGAAATAATTGGTTTGTAGAGGGGGCAAAGTGGTTTGATGTAGATACTATGTCTTTAGGTAAATCTTTAAAAGATACTTATAAGAACTATAAAAAGTATATCCATAAAGCAAAACAACAAGGAAACTATTGTAAAGAAAATTTTAGTTTTGATAAAATGAAAGAAAAATTAGATTTAATTTTTACTGAAAATATTCCATCATTCCCAAAAGAGGTAAAATTACAACTTCCTAAACTTAATTCTAACCTGAAAACCAAACCACAGGATCTTCCTAAATTAAACTTACCCAAACTTCAAAAAGTATAATATAGAATTAATCCAAATAATAAAATTATGAATTCAGATAAACTAGAAATATGTACTCGATGTGGATCAGATGCCTGTTATGTAACTGAAGTAAACCAAGAAATAAGTAATTATTTCTGTTACGGGTGTGGGTTCCAATCTAATTCCTTAATGAAAGAAGGAGAATTAATTTTAAAAGAACAAATGGAATTTCTCCCAGAATTATATAAAGATTTAAAATTTGAGGATGAAGAAGGTCAAATATGGTTCCCTTCAACAATTAATCTCCCATCTCAGGGGATGGTATTTGCTAATGGCTCCACCGTTAATAATTGGAAATGGGCTGCTGTTAAATCCGTGGAGATAAAAGAAGAAGAAAAAGAAAAATATCCTAAACCTGGTAAAAAAGGAGAGTATTATGAACATAGAATGGATATGTCTACAATGAAACAATTTGTGGAAAAAGATTATATGGAAGCTCTTTCATACATAGGGGTTCTCCCTGAATAATTATAAGTATGATACCAAATATATTTCATTTTATATTTGGGTTAAGTAAAGATTTTGGGGGTAAACCTTTTAATTTATCTCACTATTTAGCCCTTAAATCGGCTATAGAAGTAAACAATCCAGATAAAGTTTATTTTTATTATCAATACCTTCCTGAAACAGAGTGGTTTAGAAAGATACAAGATAAATTAGAACTTGTTAAGGTAAATCCCCCAACAGAGATATTTAGTAATCCTTTATATCATGTTGCCCATAAAGCAGATATAATTAGACTAGAGGCTTTAAAAGATAAAGGAGGTATTTACATGGATATAGATACTATTTGTGTCAAACCTTTTACCCCACTATTAAATAATAAATTTGTTATAGGTCAACAAATTTCCCCCAATTATAAACAAATACAAGGGTTATGTAATGCTGTTATAATGTCTACTTCTGAGAGTGAATTTTTAGATATTTGGTATAATAGTTATTCTACTTTTAGAGCTAAACCTTTAAGTGAAAATTTAAATAAAGGAGGAGGTGAAAATTATGCTTATTGGGATGAACACTCAGTATATTTACCTTTATATTTATCATCACAACACCCAGATAAGTTATACATTGAAAATTTTAAAAGTTTTCATTTTCCAATTTGGGATAAAGTGGGTATAAAAATGTTATTTGAAGAAGAACATGATTTAAAAAAAGCATATTGTCACCATTTGTGGGAATCTGTATCATGGGGCTATTTAAATAATCTAACTATAGAAGATATTAAAACAAAAAATACTACTTACAACAAGATAGCAAGACGTTTTTTATGATACCTAAAATTTTATATAAAACAGGAAAATGGGAAGAAAAAGATTTACCTAAAGAGATTCAAAACCTTTTTAATAAAACATTAGAAAACAACCCAGAATATAAAATTGAATATTACAGTAATACTAGATGTAGAGAATTTATAAAAAATAATTTTCACCAAGATGTACTTATGGCTTTTGATTCCTTAAAACCAGGAGCATATAAAGCTGATTTATTTAGATATTGTATTCTTTATAAAAGAGGGGGGGTGTATGGTGATATATTGCATGAATATCTTATTCCTCTCTCAGAAATACTTGATAATAAAAAAGATAATTTAATATTAGTTCAGGATAGATATAGGCGAGAATGTAAAAGAAGTGGAATACAGATATCATTTATGGCTACGGTCCCTTATTTATTAATCTATAGTGTTAGTATAACACAAATAGTTAATAATGTCAAAAATCGATTTTACGGTGAATCTCCACTCCATCCCACAGGACCTATTTTATTTGGAGATATTTTACATAATATCCACAAAATTAAAAATTATTATCTAGATTATAGAATATCTTTATTTCAAGATGGAGATTACCATTTGAGTAGTATTAAAACCAAAAAAAAATTAATAAAAACAAAAAGTAAAGAATTATCAAATTTACTATATCCTGATAGTAAAATACCAATGAATTCAAAAACCTATTATGACACTTTATGGAGTAAAAGGGATATTTATAATAATATCTAACCCAATATTTAGTGAAAGTATTTATAAATATAACTAGTATAACTTTTATTCTATCAGATTTAGAAAGTAACTTTAACCATAATATGATTAAACCAAAATACCCCTGCATTGAAAAAATAAATAAAATGTATGATAATGGTGATGAAATTGTTTACTGGATTCCTAAGGAGTTAAATGGAGAGATAGATTGGGAAGATTTTATGTTTAAAAAATTAATGGAATGGGGTTGTAGTTTTAATGACATAACTTGTGAATCTAAAGAAAGTTTATTAGATTTAAATGTTGGGGGTGAAATCACAATAATAGAAGAAATATGAAAATGAAAAACCTAATATTTTCCTCAGTAGGGGACAATACTAATTTTGATAATACTTGGTTAGGTAAAGACCGTGAATATGATGTTTTTGTTATATATTATGGAAGTGAAGAAAAAAATTTTATAAAATATTCTAAAAAAGTAGATTACATAGAAAAAAGAAAAGGTGATAAGTGGCAAAATTTCCACCACCTATACACCACCAATTATGATAAAATACAAGAGTATGATAGAATTTTCTTTTTAGATGATGATATTATAATTACCACAGAAGATATAAACAAAATGTTTAAGTTATCTTTAGAATGTAATTTAAAAATATGCCAACCATCTTTTGCCTTAGGGAGTGAAATAGGGTGGGATATTAATACCTCAAACCCCAATTATTTTTTAAGATATACCAATTTTGTAGAAAACAATAGTTGTTTGATGACTAAAGATTCTATTAATAAGTTTATGGAAATATATGATCCTAAACTAGTAAGTTTTGGGGTTGATTACATTTACATGGTAGCTAATGGGGTTGAAGATATTAAAAACCTTAAAAAATTTGCGATAATAGATAATATTCAATGTATAAACCCCCCAGGAAAATTAAAAACAAAAGAGAAAATAAAAAATACTACAGTAGAATCTTTTCAATTACAATATAAAGATATTTCTGAAAAGTATTGGCCTAATAATGATATAACTAATTCTAAAACAAATTCTCGAGAATTTTCCAAATTAGAAAATTCTTCTAAAAGAAAAGAATTATTTTTAGAATATTGTAAAAAAAATAATTTCAATATTCACAAACCAAGGATACTTGGTATTGTTAAAAATAAGATTCAACAAATAGAACATTCCAAAAGTAATTTTTCCCCCTTTATAGATGTTAAATTTGATAAAACAATTACTTTCGAAAAAAATAATGAAGATAAAATAGCCTTTTTATTTTTAACTAGAAATAATTTAAAACAACCCCAATTGTGGTATGACTTTTTATCTGATGGGAATGGAAAGTGTAATGTATATGCCCACACTAAAGAAAGAGATAAATTAAACCAACAATTTTTAATTGACCACCAAATCCCAGAACATATTCATACAGAATGGGGGGATAGTAATTTATTAACGGCAACCAATGCTTTAATTAAAAATGCTTTAAAAGACCCAACTAATAAAAGATTTGTTTTAGTTTCTGAAAGTTGTATCCCTTTACATTTCTATAAAGTAATATATGACATACTATTTAACCAACAGGAAACAGCAGGAAAAAGCTTCTTATATACCAAATTAACCCCAACTCCTAAAGATCCAAAGCATATAAAAATAAAAGATGCAGCTTATACTCAAATTTGTAGAAATGGTGACCCTTCAAAAGAATTAGGAATAACTTGGGGAAATATGATGAGAAATTCTCAGTGGATGATCCTAAATAGAGAACATGCTGAAATAGCAAATAAATATAACCATGAAAACTTATGGAAAAATTTTAATGTTGCTGATGAATGGTATTATTATAATGTTATAAGACATTATGATCCAAAAATTGAGGAAAACATTATTGACTATTTAAAACCTACTTGGTTTGGGGTAGATATATCAAAATTCAAAACTATGGAAGATGTTGAAAAATTTCGGGAAAATCCAAATGCACATCCTAATGAATTTACTGAAGTTGAAATTATCTTAAAACAAAAAGATACCTACCCGTCTTTATTTTTACGAAAAGTATCTCAAGATGTTAAACTTGAATACAAACATCTTCACCCCAATTTTAAAAAAGAATTTTGATTATTTAAATTTTTTTCATACATTTCCCATATGAAAATAAGTTATGCAATTACGGTTTGTAATGAAATTTTAGAAATCCAACGTTTATTAGATTTTTTAATTGAGAATAAACGTGTAGAGGATGAAATAGTAGTATTATTTGATCATACTAATGGTACAGAAGAAGTTTGGAATTATTTACTTTCTGTTGAAAAACGATTAGGGGTTCTTAATAGATTACCTTTTAAAAATAATTTTGGGGAGTGGAAAAACAAATTAACTAATATGTGTACTGGAGATTATATTTTTCAGATTGATGCTGATGAAATAGTTACTCCTACAATGTTAGAAAATTTATCTAGTATATTAGAGGTAAATTCTAGTGTAGATGTTTTTTTAGTTCCAAGAATTAATACTGTAGAAGGATTAACTCAAGAACACATTAATAAATGGAGATGGAGAGTTAATGAAAAAGGATGGGTTAATTTTCCTGATCTTCAATGGAGAATTTACAAAAATAATGGTAAAATAAAATGGAAAAATAAAGTTCATGAAGTATTAGAAGCCCATACAACAATTTCTCAATTACCTCATGATGAAGAATATTGTTTATATCACCCTAAAACAATAGATAGACAAGAAAAACAAAATAAATTTTATGAAAAATTATAAATTATGAATAAGAAAATTTATATAACAGGATGTGCTAAATCAGGTACAACCTTGGTTAGAAGATTATTTAATGCCTTTGAGGGTCTCAATGTTTATAACTACCAAGAAATTACCCCCAAAGACTTCATTAACTCAGAATATGATGTAGGTAAAAGATTCCAGTCTTTATTTTCAGGAGAACTTCCTAATCCACTTATAACCCAACAATTAGAAATGTTCAAAGAAATTATAATAATAGATGTTTTAAGGAATAGAGAAGATGTTTTAAAATCCGATAATGGTTATGTTAGTGGAAATAGATACGATACTTGTTTATCTCACCGTAAAAAATATGGAAGTTTAATTGACTATACTATAATTTATGAAGATCTTTTAAAAACCCCTGACCAAATTCAACAAACTATTTCTAAATTATTTGAATTAAATATTAAACATAAATGGAGTGAATACCCTAAATTTGTAAACATTTCCCAAGAAAAACCCCAAACACAGGGAGGAATTTATAAATTAAGACCAATAGGAGCTAAAAAGTAAACGAATGAATATAACAAATAAAAATATTTTAATTTTATCCCCACACACAGACGATGAAACCCTAGGTTGTGGGGGGTTGATACATAAGTTATCCCATAATAATCAAATTAATATAATATGTTTTAGTTATTGTGGTAGAGAAGAATTAAAAGAAGAATTTACCCTAGCTTGTAATTCTCTCTGTGATAAACCTAATTTAGATATTTTGGATTTTAAAGTTCGTGAATTTGATAGACAAAGAGTTTTAGATAAACTAATTGAATTGAAAAAAGAAATTAATCCTGATATTATAATATGCCCATCAAGTTTTGATGTTCACCAAGATCATTTAACAATTTATAATGAATGTGTTAGAGCTTTTAAAGATAGATGTATTTTAGGTTATTGTCACCCCTGGAACATTGTAGGGAAAAGTGATTTAAGATTAACTGTTAAACTAACAGCTACTGATATTTTTAAAAAGGAAATAGCT
>TARA_R100001443_G_scaffold4800_3_pt1 | contig 12231 bp, 10 predicted proteins | sample TARA_R100001443 | Tara Oceans TARA_R100001443 (sample SAMEA2622142) | marine metagenome | biome: marine biome (ENVO:00000447); feature: deep chlorophyll maximum layer (ENVO:xxxxxxxx); material: "saline water (ENVO:00002010), including plankton (ENVO:xxxxxxxx)" | depth 50 m
CTTTGGGCATGATCCAATGGGGATGCATGGAGTTTATGTAGTTGTAGATAGCTCTACCGCATCACCTAGAGATAATGTTATGGTAGGCATTGTTAAAGATGGTGGTAGCGGAGACTTTACTGAGATTGCTAGTAAAGATGATCTACAAACTTATCTAGCTTCTGTGTCAGGAGATTGGACAGATCCAGATCCAACGGATGATGATCCAGATAAGACTAAAGCATTTGATAATGCAGCCCACGCTAAACTAGTATGGGATGCTTTAGACGCTTGTAACGCGACACTATAAGGAGCAAACTATGATGGGCGAGATATCACCAGTAATTTTTTGGAACGTAGTACTAACGCTGGTGATCGCACCTGCTATATGGATGTTCAGAAACCTCATGGCAGAGGTTAAGAGAATAGATATACTTCTGAATAGGACTAGAGAAGATTATTCTACTAAGCAAGAGCTAAGAGAAGACATGAGAATGGTTACAGAAGCTCTCCATAGGTTAGAGGATAAGTTAGATAAAGTATTAGAGAGAGGAAAGTAAAATGCCTATTACACCAAATTTACAAGATGCATTATTAGGGTACATATCAGGTAGAAATGCTGATGTTGGTAATAGTGCAAGAGCGCAAGCAGCTGCTACAGGGTTTGCAAATAATACTCCAGAATATATAAATGCATTTAGAAATGCAGTAATAGATCACGCTATGGCTAATGGTTTAGCAGAAAATAGACCGGGTGCAGAACAATTAGTAAACGTAGTTACAAATGAACGTAATCAAGGTTTTAATCCTGTAACTGGCCTATCTTTTGACCCTAATTTTCATTTTGATACAGTAGATGGCCCTGTTTATCCTAATAGACCACCTGAAGACGGTGGAAGTGATAATGCCAGTGGTGGTGGAATGATGTCAGGGCCAGTTGGATTAGAAGCAGGAGCATTAAATCCTGTAACTAGTTTAATTGGTACTCCAGGAACAGGACAAACAGGACCGCAAGCAACTCTTATGGGTCAAACAGCAGGATTAGCTACAGGTCAACAAGGTATAAGGGATATAGTAACTCCTTTAGGAGAACAAGTAACTGCATTAGATACAAAAGTAACTCCTTTAGCATCAGATATAGGTACTGTTAAAACAGATGTTGGTGGAATTAAAACAGATGTTGGTACTGTTAAAGCAGGTGTAGGTGATGTTCAATCAGCAATAGGTACACCTGCTGAAGGACAAACATTACTTGGTGGACAGCAAGGTATTATGTCAGGTATTGGAACTGCTGGTACAGGACAAACAGATTTATTTAAAGGTCAAGCAGATCTAACAGCAGGGCAGACAGGCATTCAATCTGCTATAGGAACTGCTGATCCTGAAATAGAACAACCTGCTACGTTATTTGAAGGACAAGCAGGATTGGCTGCAAATCAATCAGGTTTAATGTCAGGTCAAAAAGGAATAACTAGAGATTTAACAACAGAAATAGGTGATGTATCTTCTGCATTAGGTAATCAATTAGGAGCTTTCCGTACTGCTGCTGAAAATTATCAACGTGGTGCTACAACTCAACGTGGTGATATTCAAGGTACACAAAGAGCAAATCAAGCTAATATGTTGTCACAAATACAAGGTGTAGGTCAACCAATAAATAGGCAAGCAGAAGCATTGGCAAATCAAAGACAGCAAGAAGCTGCTTCCTTTGCTGCATCTCAAGCTCCTTTACAGCAACAAATTGCTACGTTAACCGCGAACAACGCTAATCAGGCTGCTAATAATCAGCCGATAGGTCCATTGGGTCCAATGGCAGCTGACCCAAGAGATGCTTTAATTCAACAATTACTTACCAGAAATGCATCTCTGATGAATAACAGGCCAGTTTAATAGGAGTTTATAATGGCAGATCCAAGAGCAGGTGATACTAGACCTAACCCAAATACAGGAATACTTGAGTATTTTGATCCTAATTTAGGATCAGCAGGAGAGTTTACTACTATTCCTCAGAATAGACTTGATGAGTTTTCAGGATCAATTGAAAACACTCTTGGTAGTATTCCAACTAATTATGCTGGTTTTGCACCTGCACCTGAAGGGCAACAAGCAACTATTGATCCTAATACAGGTCTTAAAGTATTCACTCCTATTCCAATAGATCCTGCAACTTTATCTAGTGAAGACTTACAAAGAGCAAGTAACATTGCTGCTTTAGAAAATTTTATTGATCCTGCTACAGGGCAAATTAGAGATGAGTTTACTGGTGGTGGTTTACCTAATATAGATGAGATACGTGACCAAGATCCTGCAACTTTTACACAAACAATAGAAGCACTTAAAAATAGAGAAAGAGGTAGACTAACAGGATTTAAAGGTGAGTTTACTGATTTATCTGGTGGAGAAGCATTAGAAGCATTTCAAAGTGCAGTAGGAACTAGAGCAGGTTTTGTAGATCCTTATGGTCAAAAAACTCAAATAGGTATGCAAGAAGACTTATTTAAGAATCCTCAGTCAGCTATGATACAGGGTACTTTTGATGAACAAAAATATCTTAAAGATTTTCCTGATGTTGCGGCGGCTGTTGCTGCAGGAACTATTACATCAGGTAAGGAACACTTTGATAAATTTGGCAATAAAGAACTAAGAGATGCATATTATAAGGGTGGTACTGTATTAGATTTAGAAGAGATACAAACTAAACCTGATGAGTTTTTAGATTCTGCACAATATGATTTAGATCCTACTACAGGACAATTTGATGCAGCTACAGGTACTACAGCAGATGTACCAATGCCTACTAAGACAGATGAACAAAGTTTTACTGCTGATAAAAGTTTTGCTGACGTTCAAAAAGAAAATATGGTTGCAGCAAAGCAACAAGGACTAACAGATATTGTTACAGCACAAACAGGAACAGTAGATAAACAAGCTACCGTACAAGGTCAATTAGAAGGTTTGATGGCTCAGTTTGAAGGTGGTAAGGTTCCAGCATTTGCTGCTGGTGCTATTCGATTAGCTGAACAAAGATTGGCTGCTAGAGGTATGGGTGCATCTAGTATGGCTGGGGCTGCTATCGTACAGGCTGCAATGGAAGCTTCTACACCTATAGCTGCTGCTGATGCACAAACATATCGTAGTATGCAGGAGTTAAATTTAAATAACCAACAACAAGCAGAAGTTCTTAATGCTCAGATGACTATGCAGTTAGACCTAGCTAATCTTAATAATGAACAACAAGCTAGAGTTACTAATACATCTAATAGGGTCCAAGCATTGTTTAGAGATCAAGCAGCTACAAATTCAGCTAAACAATTTAATGCATCAAGTGAACAACAGAATGACCAGTTCTTTGCATCGTTATTTAATAACGCAAATCAGTTTAAAGCTGCTCAATCAAATGCTATGGAACAATTTAATGCTGGTCAAGAAAATGCTGTAGATCAGTTCAACGCTAGTCTACAAAACACTAGAGAACAGTTTAACGCAAAGAATGCAATCTTAATAGATCAGGCAAATGCAGTATATAAACGTAACGTAAATACAGCTAATACTGCTTTAAGAAATGCAGAGAATGAATTTAATGTTCGTAATTTATTTAATATAAGTCAAACTGCTCTTAATAATCTTTTGCAAGAAGATAGAGATAAAGTTAATTTTGCAAGAGTTAATTCGTTAAACGATACCGCCTTTAAAAACCAACTGGCTTTAACTTCTTTTTCCTTTGATAGAAATTTACAAGTATCAAAAGAAATTGCAAGAGGAGCGCAAAGAACAAGAATTGTAAATACAGTTGTAGGTGGGATTGTAGATAAGGTATTTAGTTAAGGAGATAGATAATGATACCAGCAATAGGAAAAGCTGTATTAGGTAAAATAGCTATGAGTGTATTTGATAAAAGAAAAAAAAGTGGTGGTTCAGCTTTTGCTCAAATGAAAACACCTAAAGTTTCTGTAGTATCTGGTGTTAGAAACATATCAAGTGGAGCAAAATCAAGACCTGTAAGAGCATCTGGATCAACCATATCTAAAAACAAAGGATTAATTGGTAATATAGCAGGTAAAGGTTCTATTAGAATGAAAGCAGCATCAGGTCTAACCAGACTATAATAAAGGAAAATAACATGGCAATGGAAATGGAAGAAGATATCGCAGTAGAAGAAACTTCAGAAATAGAAGAGGATACTATGAGTATGTTTGATGGGCCTATACCTGGAGCTTCTTTAACAGAAGAACTGGGTACAGAGGCACATGAAAGACCACCAGTATTTACTGATCCTGATGAAGCATATGAGTTTGTAATGAATAAGATTCAATCACCAGATGCTTTTGAAAGGATTATGATATCTGCTAAATTAGATATACCAGTTGAATTAACTGTTAGGGCTATCGTATTCTCTGGTTGGGCTTTGGGTCAGTACACACATGAAATTATGATATTAATATTTGGTCCTGTATTTGATGCCGTGTTAGATCTATTAGATGAACAAGATATAAAATATATTGCTTTAGCAGAAAGAGCAGAAGATGAACAACTAGAAGAAGCTATGCAAGAATTAGAAAGATATGAAGAATTTAAATCGGATACGAATGTGGATTCTGGAGAAGCTGAGGAAGAAACCGAAATAGAGCCAGAGGAAGAATCTGAAGAAGAACCTGAAGTAGAAGTTCCTAATACAGGTTTAATGGGTAGGAGAGAATAATGGCAGAAATAAGAGAACAAAAACCACAAGGTATGATGAGTAAGCAAGAAGAGTCTGAAGATACTGGTTTTATTGCTCGTATGATACCTGATAAAAATGAAAGAAGGGCTACAGGTAGACTTATTGGTGATGCTTTAACTAGTCTTTCTACTATGTTTGGGTCTACTGCCACTCAATTAGGAGCTATGAGAGAAGAAGAAGAAATTTCTGATGAAAGACAGGCTTTAGCTGTACAAGCAGCAGAAAATAGAATTGCAGTTGTAGGGGCAGAAAATAAAAAAAGAGCAAACGAATTAGAAAAAATTCGTGATAGAAAAAAAATAGCAGAAGACAATGCAGCTATATTATTTAGCCAACCTATGTTTAAAATGGCAATACGTAAGTATGTTGAAACAACAGGTAGTACACCAGATTTATCTGAGGCTAAAATTAATCTAGGTAGAAAATGGGCAAAAATTGCTGCTATAGAAGGAAAAGATACTGCTACTGCAAGTATAGTTAATGAAATATATAACGCAAGAAAAAATCCTAAAATAGGGCTATTTGATCAATACAAAGTTCCTTTTACAAAAACAGTAAAAACTACACTTGATCAACAAACTGATCAAGCATTAGGTCAACCTAAATCTATTGCTGAAAGTATAGTTGCTAGAAAACCAGAAAATATTCCTGGTCAAATAGCTAGTAAAGTAACATTAAATCCAAAAGAAAGAATAAGTGAAATACCTGGAACAGGTAAAACATTTCCAGTACTAGATGGATCAGGTGCGTTACGATTAGAAAGAGCCGTACAAGGTTTAATAGCATCTAATAGAGGATTAAAGTTAGTTTATCCTGAAGGAGATTTTTCAACGACTGCAAAAATAGAGTCAGAAGGTACGACAGGTAGTAAAAACGATATTAGTTTTGGAACTAAAGCTATGGAATTAGCACGTTCTATGATTAATTCTGGATATAGTGAAACAGATGCAGATATACTGTACAGAGATGTTACATTAATTTTACAAAATGCTGCACCCAGAAATGAAGAAAGTGATACAGAACAAAAAGATTTTGAAAAAAGAGTAGATCAAATTAAACTTGAGTTATCAAAAATAGATAACAGATTTGAAAGAAAAGAAAAGATAGAACAATTAAAGAAAGGTGAAGGGCTACCTAAGAAAACAAAACCTGTTGTAAATAATAATACTATAGTTCGTACTGCAATAGGTACAACATCAGAAGATCCTGTAGGATCAATTTTATATAAAATACATGAATCTAATCCAAATATAAAACAAATAGATGATACTAATTATATTATAACTGTAACAAAAGATACAGGTAATTATCCAGTAGGAACTGTTTTAAATGTAAAAGTTAAAGATGGTGAAGTGTTAAGTATCGTTGATACAAAACAAAAAACAGATGCAATACCAACAACTTATGAAGAGTGGAAAGCTTTACCAGAAGGTGAAGCTAAAAGAAAGTTTGCTAAAGCATTTCGTGTTGAAGCAATACGTGAAGAAGCGATAAAACTAAAGGATAAAAAGTAATGTCAAAAGAGAAATTGACAACTGAAGAATTTCTTAAAAATGATGATTACGCTAAAGCTTTGTCTAAATATGCTGCAAGACAAGGTAAAGAATTTGGCAGTAGAGAACAAGCTTTAGAAAATTTCTTAGGTGACTACAGAGGTGTACAGTCGAATACAGGTCTTGCTGTAATGTTTGCTAATGACGTAACTAATATTAGAGATGATGAAGAAAGATTAGAGTTAGGTCGATTATATAAAGCTGTAGATGAAGATCTAGAAGATTTTGCTGGTCAACAAAGCGGAATAGCAACAACGGCAGAATATATTGGTAAGGGTATATTAGATCCACTAAACATTTTAGGTTTTGGTGTAGGATCTATTGTGGGTAGATCAATAGGTAAAGTAGCATTAAATAGAATTATAAGTAATGCGTTTAAAGGTAATATATCAAAAGAAATATCTAAAGGTGCTTTGAAAAAAACTGTTGGTTTAGGTGCAGGTATTGGAGGAGTTGAAGGTGTAGGTCAAGGATTATCTATAGAGAATGTAAAAGGTGAAGGTAAATTAGGTTATCAGGATGAAATGGGTCTTGGTAATGTTGCTTTGATGGGTGGTATAGGTGCAGTAACTGGTGGTGTGTTTGGTGGTTTAGGTGGTAGATCGGCTGCAAAACAACTAACAAAAGCAGGAGAGGTAATCCAAAAACGAGTAAAAACTATAGAAAATACAGCCCAAGGAAAGGTTGCTAGATCAGCTAATATACAAAATTTTGTTAATAAACAAAAAGGTAATTTTGATCCTTTAAGTGTTGTGGGAACATACGTTAGACCTACTAATAAAAAACAAAAACTAATAGATGAGCCTGAAAATTATGGTGAGTTTGGTCTTATTAAAGGTATTGTAGATGGTAAGGCAGAAGTAGAGTTTTTACCTACTACTTTTGGTCAAACAAAAAATCCAAAAACAGGATTGTTTGATGAAAGAAAAACAACATTAGTAGAATTTAATAAAATTAAAGGTGTGAGTGAAGCAAATAAAAGAGCATACCAGAAAAAATTTGTAGATAATTATGGTTTGTTTTTTAGTAAAGCTGACATTGAAAAAGGAAAAGAACTACTTAGAACAAATTCTAATATATCTATTCCTGAATTAGATACTATTTTTGAAGTAGGTTTAAAACAAGAAGACTTTGAAAACGTATCATCTCTTGTTTTTGATACAGCTCAAAACTTTTTAAAAAATACTAAGATTGATCCAAATACTGCTTCAACAATAAGAGTAATTATGGATGATCCTATGAAAAGGATTTCTGAAAAGTTTGGTGAATTAATACGTCTTGGAAATAAAGATAGAAATCTTTTAAGTAGTAGTATAGCAAATAATTTAGTTAGGTATAATCTAACACAAGAACAATTTTCTCATGCACTTTTAGCAGACATAAGTATAAGTATGACTAAAGGTTCACAAATGTCTAGTATTAAAAAACTAGTAGATACCAACAATCGTATTGGTAACAAACTAGAACAAATGAGAAAAAATTTAACACCTTCTCAAGCAAAAGTCTTTGAAGCAGTAAAAGTGCAAAGAGAAGCAGAAAGAGCTATGGCAAAAAAATTTGGTATTTTTGTTGACATATGGAGATCTTTTTTAGTTACACAACCTGCTACAACATTTCGTAACGTGTTTGGTTCTGCATTACGAGTACCAGGTGAAACATTAGATATTAGTTTACAAAGTAGTAAATTTTTTACACAGTTTGAATCTAAAGCATTAGGTATGGATATACCAGAGCCAGATTTAAAAAATGAAAGTCTTTTACTAAGTAAAAATTTACTTAATCCCTTAGAGCAAATTGAATTAGCAACTATTATCGCTAAAGAGTTTCCTGAAGCTAAACGTAAAGTGTTTGATGTTTTTGATGATTACTTTGCTGTTACTTTAGGAGATGATAGCAAGGCAGGTGGGTTTCTAAAGAAACTTAGTTTTGCATCTAAATTAGCTAACGTAGCTAACAGAGCGCAAGATAGAGCAATTAAATCTGCTGGTTTAATGACAGAGTTAGACAATCAAGTTAAAACTGCTATTCGTAGAGGTGAGATTACAGATCCAAAAGTAAAAGGTATTATTGATTTAATTGAACAAAATAAATTAAATTTAGTAAACGATGAGATGCTATCTAAATCATTACAGTTTGCATATAAATTAACCTATCAATCACGTAATGCTGGTGATGAAGTACTTGGTGTAGGCGGTTTAATAAATATTGCACAAAACACTCTTAACAGAATTGCAATAGCAAAATTAGGTGTACCTTTTCCTAACTTCCTTATTAATGGTTTTGTGTATACGTTAAATAGAGGTATGGGTGGTGGTGCATTAAAAATGCTTTATAAAGGCGCACAAACTATTGGGTCTTCAAAACAAGTAGCTAAAAATGAAAGAGAAAAAATAAATGATCTTACAGGAAAAATAAATGCTGCTGTAAAAAAAGGTATTAAAAGCCAAAAACAAAAAAATGATGTAGCTACTATGAGAAAAGAAGTATCAGCCTTAGAAGCTAAGGCAGGTAAGCGATTAAAAAATGTAGAACAATTTAGAAAAGGTTTTGTTGAGAGTGCTGAAGGTGCAGCTTTAATATTTGCAGGATATGGTATAAGAGAAACAATGGGTGGTGCTAGATATGATGAACTAAAAATTGGTAATACTACTATTGATGTAGGGCCATTGTTTCCTTTAACACCATTTTTATGGTGGGGTGAAGTAATAAGAAGAAAACTTAATGATGAACCTATAGATGGAAAAATTATATCAGAAGGAGTGCAAGCTTTATCTGGACTTCAAGCAGATAGAGCAGGTCCATTTGCTAAATTTCTTGGGGGAACTTACCAATTTCTTAGAGATTTAAATACTGAAGATCCATTAGCAGCTAAAAAAACTGGTGAATTAGTAGGAGGGGCGATTGGATATATAGTTAAAGGATTTTACACTCCCTTTAAAGCAATTGATGACCTTGCTAAAGATTTAGGACCAGCAGAATTACGGCAAAATTTTGAGAAAGGTTTTCAAGAGTTTATTACCGAAGAAGGTGATACGTATACAAAAGAAATGGCAAGAGGTGCATTCAATGAATTTACTAGACAAATGTTTAGGGGTACTATTTTTCAAACTGGTGTCTTTGGAGAAGAGTCTGCATCACGACCATTGCAATCTGTAACTGGACTGCAACCAAAAACAAGAGTATTAACTTCTAGAAAACAACTCTCAGGTACAGCAGAAGCTCTTCCTAGAGGAAATTTAGGAGATGAAGTAGCAAGAGTAGGTATAGATGCCTATAATTTAGAAGTTAGATCAGAAGTACCTGAATATACTTTTCAATATAAGAAAATACTAGGAGAGTTAGCTGAAAAAAATATCAAACCTTTAATTCAAACAGAGATATATAAAAAATTACCTATAGATGCACAAAAGGCTGCAATACTAGCTGAGTATAAAGGAGTAACTGGATTAAACGATGAAGAAAAACGTGCTTTAAGAGGTTTAGGTTTTAAATTTGATAATTTAAAAAAGGTTACTTCTGAAATAATAAAAACTAAGATGCCTTTCTTACATAATATGCATAACTTTAGAAAAACATACACTAAAGAAGAAATTAGAAAACTTTATAGAGATAGAAAAGCAGCAGGTGATCCTGTACCACAATTAAAATACGTAGGTGAAGAAACTACAGATAGAGGTATTAACTATGCAGCAAAGGCACAAAATGATAAACTTAATGAATATAGAGCATTAATTAATGAAGATAGAAAACGTAGAAGTTTATTAGGAGGACGTTATACAATAGAAGGACAATCTTCAGGAATGAGAGAAGGTGGTTACGTAACTCAAATGAATCGTTTAGGTTTTGCTGAAGGTGGTAATGTAGGAATGAAGGGTGGTACTGTATTAGGCAAAATGGCAGATCCTAATTATCCTATGACGGAAGCTGAAAAAGAAACAGGTAGAAGAAGTGTTACTGGAAGTAGAGTTTTAAAAGCAGTTCCTGTAACAGAGTATGCAACAGAAGCAGTAAAAGAAATGGCCTCTGGTAGAAACCCTACTAAAGCTGCTGAAGTTGCATCTGATTTAGGTAGAGATAGATTATCTAACAGAATAAAAAAATTTATTACAGAAATGTATAGTGAACCTAATAAAACATCTAAAATTGCTAAAGAAAATTTTGGTTTTCGACATGAAAATCGTGCATTAGATAGTGGTTCTTACGGTGTAGATTGGTTAAAATCTAATCAAAAATATACTTTAGAACAAACAAAACGTGATAAAACACTAACAAGACAAGCAAAAGAAACGGCTGCATTAGGTGATTCATATACTCAACCAAATACTGAAATGTTTTTACCTACAAAAATATTAAAATCTATGAAAGGTGTTATGGGAGAAAGAAGATTTAGAGGAGATAGTGGATATGATCAATTAAAAAAAGAAATTGGTAGTAATTTTGATATAGATCAAAGAGGAACAGGAAAGTATGATAGTAAAATTACTGTAGTGGTAAATCAAAAAGGAGAAGGGTTTATCTGGGAAGGAAACACTCGTACTGCCATAGCTGATAAATTAAAAATTCCTTATGTAAAAGCTAAAGTTGTATATCTTAACGGTGGAGAGCTAGTAGATGGACCTTTTTCAGTTAAAAATATTGTTAAAGTAGCTAAAACTAGAAAAGGTGCAGAGGAAAGTATAGAATTTGAAAAAGAATATGGAGATTATATTAAAGAAAATATAGAAACTTCTAGAAAACCATATCAAAATATTGAAGAAGTTATAGATGAATTTAAACAGTTTAAAAAAGGTGGAATTATGATGAGGAGAGCATAATGGGTGGATTTCCAATGGAAATATTTACACTTTTAGCATCAACCGTGTTAGGTGGTGTTATGAGTATATGGGGGCAGAACATCAAGTCTAAACAAGAGGCTAACAAAATGTATATCGCTGCCCTAACAGAAGAAAGCAAAATCGTTGCTTCTGCAAGAGAACACGGTGTAAAAGATGTACACTTTGCATGGACCAGGAGAATCATAGCATTGGCTGCTGTATTTTCTATTATCGTGCTACCTAAGATAGTACCACTAATATATCCAGAGCATCCTTGGATGGTTACTGTAGGTTATGCAGAGCTACAAGGTGGGTTTATGAATTGGATGTTTGGCCCAGATAAGGCTATGATGTGGAAATCATTTCAAGGCTTTGTAATTACCCCATTAGATACAAACTTAGTCGCTGCAATCACTGGCTTGTATTTCGGTGCAGGGTTCACCAAAAGATAAAGGGGGAAATTAATCCCCCCAAGTCTTACTTACGCGAGTTAGCATTTAACTTTAATATTAACTCCGTATCTTTTTGAGTTTGTTTATCTCCTAGAGAACCTAATCTGTCCTGCACGATCTTGGGTAGTAATCCAAGAAATGCACAATTAGATGCAGTTTCCATAGTTCCATAAGCATACTGATTACCTTTGCTATCTATATAGTTACCTGTAACATTATCGTATGGGCATGAACTGTCATGTACCCATTTCTTAGCATCTGCATAACTAAAACCTATAGCAGTAATCAGCATTAATGCAGTTATAGATATACCTATTAGTAATTTTACTTTAGGACTATTTTCATTAATCATTTCTTACTCCAATCTTCAACAATATAATCATACAACATATTTATCTCATCCTGATTCTCTTCTATTATCTGGACTCGATCATTAGGCCAAGAATACTTTCTAGCATACTTCTTGGCATCTCTTAACAAAGCAAAACCATTACTGATTTTATTACCTTCTGGTTTTGTTACTACAACTTTATGGTACATATCACATTCTCCCTACATTGTCAAGTGTATTCTGAATAAACTTGTCAGTAGTGTAGCTAGAGCAAACGCATTTATAACCATCAATGCTCTATCATTCCATAACATCCCTACAATTAACCAACCACCAATACCTATTGAATGGAAATACAGGTTTAATGGAAAGATGTTATTAG
>TARA_R100001443_G_scaffold89571_2_pt1 | contig 12156 bp, 7 predicted proteins | sample TARA_R100001443 | Tara Oceans TARA_R100001443 (sample SAMEA2622142) | marine metagenome | biome: marine biome (ENVO:00000447); feature: deep chlorophyll maximum layer (ENVO:xxxxxxxx); material: "saline water (ENVO:00002010), including plankton (ENVO:xxxxxxxx)" | depth 50 m
AAAGCACCGGAGGTAACGGTGGATACATCGGTTGAACCGGCTGTTGGCAGTCCAGCTAATCCTGCTCCAGCAGAGGAAGAGACGAGCGAAGAGGAAGAATCGTCTAGCGAATAATGTCACCTATTCAAGCGGCTAAAGCCTCTCACGATGAAGACAGTCAATCTACATTTGAGCAAGACTTGGTTTGGCATTTGCACAACGCCTATGTTTGGAGCGGCAAAGACGCTTTTATCATGGGTAGGCCAATGCCTAAAAGTAAAGTTGAGGAAGAAGCCGCAAGCCGGACAACGTATTCTTTGGCAGAATCAGACACTTGGTTTGTTTGGAGAGGTGCGGGAAAGTTTGCACTTAAAAGATTCTTGGAAGTTGCCCCCTTTAAGCTACCATACGTTGCGTGGCATAGACGAGGCGACAAGTTAAAAATATATACGTGGGAAGACTACGAAAAAAAGGTAAATAAATATGGGAACAAAAATTAAAGCCCCGCCAGCTAGAGACTACGGAAAAGAAACTCGTGACACTTTGCAAGCGCAGATTGATCTTGCGCCCGATTTGTATGCTGCCGAAGAAAAGTTTAGAGGTAAATATGCACAACTAGATTTGGACATAGCTAAACAGCTTGCTCCAGATCTATTAAATTTATATGAAACTTCTCAGCGTAGACTTGGCGCATTAGACCGTGAAACTTTAGCAGCGCAACGCGAGGCAGATATTTCTGCAATTGAGGATTATGGCACTCGCGCAATGCAAGGATATAGGGCTGCCGCAGATGCCGCAAATCCAGAGCAAGCTGCTTTAATGGCCGAGTTAAACAAACAGGCTTTATCTGACCTACAACTTGGAGGCCAATTAAATGCTTCAGAGCAGCGAGATTTACAACAAGCTGCCAGAGGAGCGCAAGCTGCGAGAGGTTTTGGATACGGCATAAACGATGCGGCAATAGAGTCATGGGCGCAAATGCAGGGAAGCGATCAAAAGAGAAGACAGCGTCAAGGGTTTGCTCAGTCAATGGCTGGATTAAATCAAAGCAATTCAGTTGATCCGTTTATGGCAATCCTTGGAAGACCGTCTTCTATGACTCCAGCGATGACTGGTTCATTTGTAGGACAAGCTCAAGGGTTTAATCCCGGTGCAATGTTTAGTCCAGAAAGTCAGTATGCGGCAGATATTTATAATCAGAATTATCAAGGTCAACTTGCCGCACGTACCGCAACTGCCAAAAATAGAGCGTCTATGATTGGTGCTGGTATTGGGGCATTTGGAAAAATGACAGGAAGTTCTGTAGCAGCAGGAAAAGGAATGTTTGGTGGATTGTTTGGATAAAAGATAAAGGATATAAAAATGGCAGAATCACCTTATTTTAGTAAGTACAGAGGAAGAGGCGGCCCAGCATTAGCTCCCGGCATTGTCCAAATGATGGGCAGCATTGGAGACGAATACGCAAAAGGAATAACTTCGTTTGCTGATTCAGTAGTCCAAGGAGTTAAAGAGAAAAAACAGCGAGAACAGCTAGAAGAAGAAACTAAATTATGGAAAGACCTTATTGCTGGCCCCAAAAACGTAGACGATACCGAAAAATACGAAGAGTATTTAGAAGATAACGAAGAACAACGAGAATCTTTAGAAGAAGAAATTAGGGTTACTACTCAGCAGTTTGAAAACGAAGTATCTGCTAGCGAAAAAGCTGAAAACACTTTAGACAGTCTAGTTTTAAACCAACCAAAAAAACTTTCTAGTGATATAGAAAAGTTTACAAAAGTAATTGGCGATAAAGAAAATCGACAGAAAAAACTAGCTAATCAAATTAGTGAATTAGATGCTCGAATAGCCGAGATAGACGATCCGGGTCATTATATTACAGACACGCCAGATGTAGATTATCTTGCGAGCATAGCAAAAGAAAGAAAAAGCATTGTTAATAGAAAAAAAGCTATTGAGGCTTCGCTAAACAATCTGCAAAAATCGCAAGACAATGAAATCCTTTATGGCCATTTAGAAAAATTAAAAAATTTAAAAGGATTAGAATTAGAAATACCGGGGTCAACTCTTGGATACGCAGAATTAATTCGCGACGATAGTGGAGATTGGGTTCAAGCTTCAAAAGACCCTAATGTCGATTACGTAGTGAGCGAAAGGGCCAGAGTGTTTTCTGAAATATCTCAAAGCCCAGAATACGAAATGCGACGAAGGGAACAAGGAGTGTCTAAAGTAAGTCCAGAAGGATTCTTATATACTCAAACTCCCGGTTTTAAAGAACAGTTTTTAAACGAGCAAACTATGTCTGCTTATGGCGTTAAGCCAGAACACATAAGCGCAATGCTGGTTTTGCCGGAAACAACTATCGGAGCTAAAGCAGAAGCGGCTAGGCAAAAAATGGCAGTTGCTAATACAAAGCTAGAAGAGTTTTTAGCTAGACCAGTTAAAACGCAATTCGATTTTACTAGAAAACAAACTCCTCAAGAATTAGGCAGAGAAGTGTTGGATAAAGTAGATACTAAACAGCTACGTCCAAGTGTGCTTCCTGCCGTTGCTGCCTATTTAGAAAAGACTAAAGGGCCGGAATATCAAATTGCAAAAATTGACGGAAACACTATTCTTCTTTCTAACCCAACAAAAACGACAATTACGCAAATGAATAAAGGAGATTTGTCTACTGCATTAAGCGTTAAAAGATTTGCTGAAGATGTCGCTAAAACAAAATACACTAATATAAAAGATTTAGATCAAGACTTTAGCAGCACACTTGAAGAGTTGGATAGCCAGATTTACCTATTTAATTCTGCTAAATCTGGAGGCTATTCTCCTTCTGACAAAGATAAAATAGAAGCTTGGTCAGAACAAGACGAGGAAAGGTTAGAGCAGTTGTTAACAAAGAAAAAAGACCTTGAGCGTCAGTATAAAATTAAGCGATCTAAATTAGACGGCAAACCTTCAGTTTCTTCTGAAGTAATCGAAATGTAAAATGCCTACAGTCAAAGTTAACAATCCTTTTGGTCAAGGGACTGAATCTGAAACCGTTGAGTTTCCAGATTTTTACACTACTTCCATGATGGAAGATGAAGTCCGAGAAAAATATCCAAATAAATATTGGGGAGAAGAAACAGACCAAGAAACAAAAGCGCATCCTCCGGGTTTGCTAACAGAATTTTCTGAAGCTTTTGGAGATTCTTGGACTCAAGCTAGTGAAGATTTAGCTATTGGTAGTGCTATATTACGTTCTGACGATAGCGAAGCTTTTTCTTTATTGGAGGAAGAATATCAAAATTGGAAAAAATCTCCAGACGATGTTAAAGATTATGAAATTTTATCTGGAGGTTTTGTAGGCCAAGCTTTTGGAGGAGTTGCTAGAGATGTAATGGCTGGATTAGGTGTTGGCGTTGCAGCATCTACTTTTTCTACTCCAGTTGGAGGTTTGTATGTAGGTGCTTCTACAGTAGCAACTTTACAAGGCATGACTGCCAAAGGAGGCTCAATGCGAAACACGTACATTGCAGTACGCAATGAAATGGATCGCAATGGAGACGTAGATTTTGACAAAGCTTATGAAACAGCAAGACGTGTTTCTAATGCTGATGCCGCTTTTGCGGTAGGTGAAGCTGGACTAGCTACGCTAGTTCCTGTTGCACGCATGACTCCCGGTTTAGGCACTAGGGCATTATCTCAAGCAGCAACAAAAGGAGCAGCAGAACTTGGCTTTGATGCAACAATTGGTGCAACGGGTTCGGTTTTATCAGATGTATATGCTGAGTCGGAAGGCATAGACCGAGGTGACATTTTAGAAAATTCATTACGGTCAGCACTACAAGAAATGGTTGTTGGAGGTATTCCTGCTGGATTGCGAACATATAGTGAGTACCAAAACATTAGGCAAGAACAAACAGATTTTGTAAATCAAAGATTAAGGGAAGGAGAAGATGTTCTTCGACTGCCCGATCCAACGCCTAAAGCCAGACTAGCTCACACGCCTTGGATAGAACACGCCGAAACTCCTGACGAAGTTATTTATCCTGCTGTTAGAACTAGAAAAGCCGGAGATAATTTTGATTGGACGCAAGAAGATTTAGACAACAATTGGGAATTTTTAGAAGCTCCAGAAAACAGACCAGAAAATCCGACTGTCCGAGAACTACAAGCAGAGAGAATTAGACAAGCAACAATTAACAGCCCAAACAAAAAAGTTGTAATTGTTCCTGTTTTTTCTGAAGACGGTCAACTTGTAGGCGTAAGAAAAGCTACTCGGGCAGAAGTAGATCAATTAAAACAAGAAGGGAAAAATCCAGTAGTACATCAAGATAATTTTGAAAACATTATAATAGACCAACCCGGAGGAGCCGGAGGACAAGTTCTGTTTTCAAAAGGTGGCGGCGTTTTTTACGAGATGAATCCAGATGGAAGTCTTGTAAGTTTAGACCCGGTAAACCGCAGCGACTATATGGCGGCAAGCGGCGAGTTGCTTCCCTTTAATGAGGCGTTTGTTCCAGACGTAGAAATTGACGAAGGTAATTTAACTTGGAGAGACGTATTAAAATATTTTCCAGAAGAAGTTTTAGCTAAACCAGAAAACCTTGAAGTAATGACAGGAGGTTTAGGTGAAATTGGAAAAATATTAAAACGAGAATTAGACAACAATTTAAAACGGCAAGTAGCTTTAGGTAGAGAAACAGAAGTAACTTCTGGACAATTATCAAAAGAAGCAAAAGAAAAACTATTAGACCAACCAATACCTAATGATCTAGACGCTTTTGTAAAAGACCGAATTACTTCAACTCATCCAGAAGCTCCAGACAATAAAAAGCAAAGGTATTTTGCAGTAGAAGGAGATGGAAAATCTAAAGTCGCAGTCAATGTTTCTAAATTTGGGCATTCAGTAGAAAGAGTTGTTGACGCAGATAAAAGTTTAGCTAGTCAAATTGGAACATTTGAAAGGCTAGTTGAATTACGGACAGCAGCTAACAATCGAATTGAAAGATTAAAGCGAGAAACAATTAAAAAAATAAAAGATTCTGATGCTACAATTTATACTAAAGGCGGCCAATGGACAACGCCAGCTACAGCAGAAGACAACATTAATAAATGGCAGGCTCAATTAGCAGACGCGAACAAACAGCTAGAAACCGCCAAAGCTAAAGGCTCACTAAATGCGAAAATTAAAAGACTAACGAAACAGATTGCAGAGTGGCGAGCTTTATTAGACAAAGCAGCAAAAACATTACCTACTACAAAACTCACTCCTCTACCTAAAGCCGAAGACGCTATTTTGTTTGAATTTTTAAGTAGCCCAACTTCTCCTAGTATTGGCCCGTATGCGTGGGATATACACAGAGATACTCAAACAAAAGGCATAAACGGCAAAGAGTATCTTGTAGATTCTGGAGAAATGGACGCTTTGCTTAAACTTAAAAGCGCATTAGACGGGGTTCAGTTTGAAGTTGGCAATAGTCAAATAGAAACGATAGATGGTTTGTTGTCTGATGGAAAAATAACTCCAGATCAAGCTATGGAAATAGCAAACAAAAATGCGTTTATTCAAGAAGGGCAATTAGAAACTCAGGTAGACATACAAGAAGGAATAGCTGCGGAAACAGCAGTTACAAAAGTAACAAACACAACTAAATCGTATGATAGTAAACTTCCAGTAATAGATTTAGAACGATTTGCCGATCTTGCAAAAAACGATTTAGGTCATTACAACCCAGATAAAGGATACCAGTTATCTGGCGGGACATTTACTAAAAACACAGACGAAGCAATTTTTGACAAAGCTTTACAAAAAGCGTTAGCTGACGATATTAGAACAGTCCAATATCGGGTTAAGCAGATAGAAAAATACAAATGGCTAAAAGCTCAAGTATACATACCTAACAAAAACAACCCTTCGTTTTTAAAAGGCATAGAAGACGTTTTTCCTAAACTGTTTGATGACGCAACTATTGAAACCGCAAAAGATTTAGACAATCGTATAAATGAAATTATTGCTGTTTTAGCTACAAAACGACTTAAAGGAAAAACATTAAAAGCGTTAGATGACTATGTGTACGAAATATCTGAAGCAAACAACAAAGAAATTGAAGATAAAGCAGCCGGTTATTTTAAAACGTACAATTTAAAACCTAAAACATCAACGCACACTTTAGATATAACTACTAGTTTTACTAGTTTATTACAAGATTCAAAAACTAAAGAAGAAGGCATAGAACTAGAAGGAAACCATTTTAACAAAGCACGTAGAGCTTTTCGCGAAGTGCTTACTGCTTTACAAAATTTAGGCAAACTAGAAGGAACACTATATGCAAACGGGTTTGTTAATTTTTCAGCAATTCCACAGCTATACAAAGCCCTTGTTAAATTAGCCATTGCTGCAACTAGCATGGGGATTGGAACAGTTAAGGATTTTGCAAATGCGATTCGTCAACCCGCCGACAATGCCGCAGTCAAAGAAGCTTTTGAAGATGCAAAAGGAGCAAAGATAAGAACTGGCCCAGCGTTTTCTGAGCGAGTATTGCAGGGGTTACTAGAGATACTTAAAAAACGGCAAATCAATAAAGCTGAACAAAAGCAAGCAGTTGCTATGGACGGTTGGGTAAAAGCAAGCTGGGATAGTTTTTTAGATCGGCACAGTCTTGAGCAGTACAAAGAAAAGGGAGAGATTTTACCTCCAGTTAAAACTTTATTTAAACGCACATTTTTAAATGAGTACGTAGATTTGTCGTACATAATGGCTAAAATAGCTAAAGGAGGAGAAGTTTCTACAACACCAGAAATAGAAGACATACTTCGCAAAATTCCAGATTCGCAAAATGCGGCTTATCTTATTGATGCATTAGAAACTGTTGTGGCAGAAAAAGGATTAAACATAGACAAACTGCAAGATAAATTAAAACAAGAATTGCTAGACAACAAAGTTGACGTTAAAAAATTTACTGATTATTTAATAGCTAAACACGCTAGTGAACGAAACGATCACGCAGCTAAAATAAATCCAGATGAGTTTAGTGATGTAAATAACAAAGGCGGTTCTGGTATGGGCAATATAAAAGCGCGAGAAATTCTTAAAGAAGCGCAACGGAACGGAACTCAAAACATCTACGAAAGACTGTATAAAGAATACATAAAGCCGACTAACGACAAAACTTTAGACATAGCTTTTGAATCTGGATTAATAGACCAAGAAAACTACAACAGATTAAAATCGTTTTATCAATTTTACGTTCCGTTAAGAGGCAAAGAAGGCGTTGATGCTTTTATGCAAGCTACTGGAAACGGGGTAGATATACGAGGAGACGAGTTTAAAAGAGCATTAGGTAGGTTTGAAAAGCCAACAGACGTAATTCCATACGTTTTTCAGCAGCACAATAATATGTTGTTGCGTGCCGAAAAAGCCAAAGTGATGCAAGCTTTGGCTGAGTTTGTAGCAAAAAATCCAAACCCAGATATAAAACTTGCTGAACCAGATTATGTGCGTCGAGTAAAAAACATTAAAGGCGTGCCTAAAGTTAAGTGGATACGAAATCCACATTGGACTAACGATACTGATTTGGTGGGTTTTAAAATTGAAGGTAAACAATATTATTTACGGTTTAAAAACAAAGCGTTAGCCCATCGTTTGCGAAACCAAGGTGCTGCTTCTTCTGGAGTGTTTTTAAGACAAGTAGGCAAGTTTACTAAATTAATGTCTAGGTTAAACACTCAATATAATATTGGGTTTACTTTGCCTAACTTTATTAGGGACGTAATGTTTGCAAAAATAAATTTGCAAGCAATGGGGCATGAAAAATTAGCTACTGAATTAGCAAATATTTGGAATATGCCGGGAATGCCAGCGACAATTGCTGGAAAAAAACAAGGCGCAATTATGAAAGCTTTGGCAGCAACTAGCAGAGCAGAACAACCTGAGTTGCTTGGAAGAGTGTTTACTAGATTGTATGGCGACGAAAAAACTAATACTGAATGGGATTCTGCTTATGAAGAAATGAAACAATATGGCGGCAGAATACAATTTAGAGGCATTTACGACATAAGTGATCGCATAACTGAATTAGAAAAACTGTCCCACAAAATTTCTGCGATAAACGGAACTAAAAACCCTTCGTCAAAAAAACAAGCAATTGGAAAATTAACAAAAGGGTTAATTGAATTTATTGAAGATGCAAACTCTGCTTTTGAATCTGCTTCTCGATTAGCTACATATAAAGTAGCAAGAGAAAACGGAGCTACTCCACAACAAGCTGCGTATTTAAGTAGAAACATTTCTATTAACTTTACTAAAAGAGGAACTGCGGGTGCTGGTTTAAACAATTTGTTTATGTTCTACAATGCGTCAGCCCAAGGTAGCTATCAAGTATTAAACAATTTAAAGAACACTAAAAAAGGAAAAGAAATTGCGTTTCAAATTATTTTTACTGGTTTTACATTGGAATGGTTAAACCAAGCTTTGTCTGGAGAAGACGAAAACGGCATTTCTTATTATGAGCAAATTCCAGATTGGAAAAAATCTAGCAACATAATAATTATGAATCCCGTTACTGGAAAAGACGCTTTAACTATTCCTATGCCTTATGGGTACAATGTTTTACATTATGTAGGACACAAAGCAGCTAAAGTAGCTAAAGGAGGATATTTAGGATCAGATCAAATTCCGGGTACTCAAAATCCAGCTTCAGCAATATGGGACATTGGCGAAGCAACTATGGCAGCGTTTAATCCAATTGGAGGTTCTACTAGTGTAGCAAGAGCCATGACTCCAGACGTAGCTGATGTTGTTGTAGATTTAGCGTCTAACACAGATTGGAAAGGCGATAAAATTATGCCCGAAGCAAGTCCATTTGAAGCATACCCTAAACCAGATTCACAACAATATTGGTCAACAGTAAATCCTTGGATAAAAGATTTAACTACGTCTTTAAATTCTATAACAGGAGGCAACACAATTGAATCTGGATTTGTTGACGTTTCTCCAGAAACAGTAGAAACGATTTTGTCGCAGTTTACTGGAGGAGCAGGAAACACTATTATTCGTTTAACAGATTTAGTAAGACCAGATACTTGGAAAGACGGAGTACCCGAAGGTAACGATTGGCCTGTTGTGCGAAGATTTGTAGCAGCACCTAACAGTTTTTACGGATTAGAAAAATACAAAAAAGTGCGAGAGCTTTCAGAAAGAGCAGTCGCAGTACATAAAATGTACGTACAAGAAAGACGTAGAGATTTAGCCAGCGAATTTAAAAGCAAAAACGAAGCTTTGTTTAAAATAAACCCAAGGGTCAAAGCCACTAACTCTAAAATAAGAAGCATCAATAAAAGTATGCGACAAGTTTCGGCTTCGCGAGCTTTGTCAAACGAAGAAAAAGCAATTAAGCTATCTAAATTAAAAATAGAAAAAAACAACGCTATGAAAACTACATACAGCAAATTCATAGAATTGTTTGAAGCAGAATAAAGGTTGCGAGAGGTTTCTCATGGACGTAGAAAAAATACAAAACTACTCGGAGCAATCTAGGTACGATATGCCTAGTAGGAAAAGCGTTTTAGATATTGAAACCTTTAAATCTAGGTTAAGGTTAGAAGAGGGAAAAGGCAAAGAAGGTAGGCCGGGGTATTCTTACCGTGATACTGCCGGACATTTGACTATTGGGTTTGGGCACAAGATCGTGCCGGGGGATGAAAAGATTTTGCCGAAAGGGGCGATAGCGGGAAGAACAGCTTTGACAGATAAGCAGATGGAAAATTTGCTAACTAGAGATGTTGGAGCAAAACTAGAATTAGCTAACAAACTTTTTCCTAAATTTAACAGCTACAATACTGAATTAAAGGGAGCGATATTTGACGGCATATATAGAGGAGATTTGTCTGGAAGTCCAAACACCATAGGATTAATCAACGAAGGCAAATTCGCCTTGGCAGCCAAAGAATATTTAGATCACGATGGATACCGAGAATCACTAGAAGAGGATACTGGCATCCACGAACGAATGGAAAGAAACGCCGCTATATTCAAAAAACAGCAGTTTTTGAGGCGTAAAAAATAATTTAAAAAAATTTGTTGACATGAAAACGCCTTGTGATATTCTCATTTGCACATGGCCAAGAGCGTCACAATTACCTTTGAGATTCCGCTTGATTTGCGGAACCGAATCCTTGAGCAATCCAAGTCTACGGGCATTCGGCTAAAGCAAAATTACCAAAACATTTTCCTCAATGGGTGCGAGTCCACAACCAAGGAGCCAACTGGAGACAAGGTTCTTGAATTTGTGGAAGAAGCTACACGGGCCTGACCTTATTGAAGAACACAAATTTCACCCTGACCGCAAATGGAGATTTGATTTTGCTGACCTTGACACAAAAATTGCAATCGAGATTGAAGGAGGCATCTGGAACCAGAGCCGACATACTCGACCAGCAGGGTTTATCAAGGACTGCGAAAAATACAATACTGGCACTATGTTGGGTTGGAGAATATTCCGTTTACCCGGAGTTTGGATCAACCTCGAAACACTAGAAAAAATAAAAGAGTACATAGAATGCCAGAGAAACACGCAAAGCACTCACCAAGCCAACTAAAATATAAATCCTTCTGTCCTAACTGGGACAACGATAAAGATCAACCAACTTTTGCCGCCGATCTAGGCACTAAACTCCATTTTGGAATGGAACAATATGTTGAGTATTTAATTGGCGATATTAAGGAGTTTGATTTACACGCCTATCCTGCCGAAGAACAAGCACTACTAGCTTGGTGCATGAAAATCGTAGAACCGTATGTTCGTCAGGCAGAGGAAACACACGTAGAATGTGAGGTTCATATTCCAGAAGTAACTTGGGGAACGTGTGATCTTATTTTAAGAACTGGCAGTCACTTGACTATGATGGATTATAAATTTGGTCAAGGCATCATCGACCATCCATCTGAAAATTACCAAGCCAGAGCATACGCACTTGGAGCAGTACACGAGTTTAAAGACATAGAAACCGTAGAGTTTCACTTCCTTATTCCTAAACGTGATGAACACCTTCAACACTCTTGGGAAGCAAGAGAGATATTTTTATGGTTTGATGAGTTTGATGAAATAGTTCAAAAAGCAGATGACCCAAACGCTTCAAATAATCCGTCATTAGACACTTGTGTTTATTGTGGGAACAAAGCAGTTTGCCCGAATGTTATGAGTACAGCAGTTGAAGTAGCTAATAGATATGAAGGTTTGCCCCTTCCAGTTGAACCTAATTTAAACGCCTTGACTTCCCCGGAAGACATGGGACGTGCCTTACAGATTGCTGCCGTGATGGAACGGTTTAGTCGCAGCGTAAAAGCAAGAGCGTTAGAAATGGCATTGGATGGAGAACAGATTCCCGGCTACGAATTAAAGGTCAGAAAAGGGGCGAGGAAAGTAGACGATTTATTGGCAGCGTTCGCAGCGTTAAGTCCGAACGTACTACAACTGGAGGATTTTCTTCCTGCTTGTAAAATTTCAATTACTGAATTGGAACGTGCCGTTAAGGATGTTGCTCCAAGAGGAGAGAAACAAAAATTTGCTGATGCGGTTTTAGGCGACCTAGCGAGTGCTGGGATTGTCTCGCAGAGCAATGAAATCCCATATTTGGGTAAAACAAAATAAACATATAATCGTGTCAAAAAATAAAACTGACAAAACAGAAAAGGAAACGACTGAGATAATGGAAGCTCCCGCTATGCCGGTAGCCTCAGTCGAGATCGCTAACAGTAGTGTCAGCGGAGAAATCTGCCGGACTGATCTGCAAGTGCCAACACTTAAACTGGCTCAAAGAGTCGGGGATTTGGGGGAGGTATTTCCTCCGGGTAGCTTTGTGCTACAAAACGAATTCTCGTTAAGTGAAGGAGACGCACCGATCAAGCTAACTGTCGGTCATTGGAACAAGTACTACTTGGAAAACCTCGAATACGGAGGCGACTCAATTCCTAGACAAGCTAAAGACTTGAGGGAAGTTGCTGAGTTGGGGGGCACAACCGAGTGGTTGGACAACGAACCTCCGACATGGGTTCCAGTTGGAGTAGCAACGTGCGTAATTGAAGGCGAAGACGAAGCTTTCTTTCCGTTTGATTACAACGACAAACGGTACGCAATGGCGTTGTGGACAATGCGGAACACCGCATACAAACGTGCCGGAAGGGTTATTATGACTGCC
>TARA_R100001443_G_scaffold86619_1_pt1 | contig 12144 bp, 17 predicted proteins | sample TARA_R100001443 | Tara Oceans TARA_R100001443 (sample SAMEA2622142) | marine metagenome | biome: marine biome (ENVO:00000447); feature: deep chlorophyll maximum layer (ENVO:xxxxxxxx); material: "saline water (ENVO:00002010), including plankton (ENVO:xxxxxxxx)" | depth 50 m
AAATGGGAAGAAGAAGACGAGATGAATATCAAAGTGGTGTTCCTCGAATAGGTAAATAGGAGAAAATAAATATGGCTATAACTCAAGCAATTGCAAACAACTTTAAAAAGTTATTGCTCGAAGGTGACGCAAACTTTTCAAACTCAAGTGGTGATAAGTTTAAGTTAGCTCTTTATACTTCTTCAGCTACTCTAAACTCAGCAACAACTTCATACACAACTGGTAACGAAGTTTCTAACACTGGAACTTACACAGCAGGCGGTGGAGCTCTTGTTAATGCAGGAACTTCTATAACAGCAGGTGTAGCCAGAGTTGATTTTGGCGACCTTTCTTTTACAGGTGTTACACTGACAGCTAGAGGAGCTTTAATCTACAATACATCATCAACAACTACAAAGTCAGCGGTGTGTGTTTTAGATTTTGGAGGAGATAAAACAGCAACTTCTGGTACATTCACAGTTCAATTTCCAGCAGCAACTTCAACAGCAGCGATACTAAGAATATCGGGCTAGTAGGGAGGTAACTTCCTATGGCATCGGGAACTTGGAATACTGGCTTTTGGGGACAAAACCAATGGGGTGATAATGCTAACTCTACAGTTATTCCTACAGGAATTGCACTTACATTAACTCAAGGTGATGAAACTTCAGCTGGTGAAATAAATACTGGTTGGGGTAGAGACGCCTGGGGCTTAAATGCTTGGGGTGAATATGGTGACGCTATACCAACAGGTATAGCAATGACAGCGGCATTAGGAACCGGAATTGGTTTTACTGATGTTGTCGCTACAAATTCTACAAATAATAATCAAACATTAACTGTAACACTAGCAAGTGTAGTAATTGAGGCAACTAGTGATGCTCCTACTACTGGAATAGCAATGACGGCTGCTCAAGGAGCAGCGGACGCTGGCCCTGACGCAATGTTAACTGGTAATGCAGCTACTATGGCTCTTGGCAGTGTATCAGCTTTCAACCAAACCGGTTGGGGTAGACAACATTGGGGTGATAATGGATGGGGAGTTGAAGGAACTTGGATATCTGTTAGCGTAACTGGTCAAGCTTTAACTACTGCAATAGGAACTGAAACAGTTAGTGGTGATTCTAACATAACTGCAAATACTTTAAACGTTGCACAATTAACTTTAGGTAATGTAGACCCTGCACCTGATGCAATGATTCAAGGTAATTTCATGATTGCCGCTTTAGGTACTTTAGGTCAAGGAAGTGCCAAAACTGTAACAGGTCAAGCTATGACAATGGCCTTAGCTTCTGTTGTTGCAGATTTAAATCAAGAAGTAAGTGTAACTGGTATTTCTATGAATGCACAATTAGCTAGTGCATCTGGAAAAACAGATATTGACGTTATTCCTACTGGTTTTGGGTTGACTATAGCTCTAGGATCTGGTAGTGCTTTAATCTGGGATGAAGTAGATACTGGCTCAGCACCAATAGATCCCCCTGGATGGCAGGATGTAGCTGCATAAATAGGTTTGACAGCAATCTTATTTTTTAATAATATGAATACATAAGGAATTAAAAATGGCTAACTCGACATCAGCAAGTTTAAAACTTACAGTTCAAGCAACCGGTGAAAATTCGGGAACTTGGGGACAAATTACAAATACTAACTTATTAATCCTAGAACAGGCAATTGGTGGTTATGATGCGTTTAACGTAACAGACGCTAGTAGAGCATTAACTTTTACTAATGGCGCAGTTTCTAATGGAAAAAACGAAGTTATAAAATTAACAGGTACATTAGCTGCAAACGTTAATGTTACTATTCCAGATTCTGTAGAAAAAACATATACAGTTTTAGATAGCTGCGATCATGCAGGTTATACTTTAACTTTTAAAACTACTTCTGGAACAGGAATTCTTTTATGTGAAGGTCATACATATCAATTATGGTCTGATGGAACTAATGTATACAAAGGTTCAGAATTAAAAGTATGGAGAGCAATTTCTGCAGCTGAAACAGTTCAAGCAGGTGCTCAACTTTTAGTAAATACAAATGGTGGAGGAGTGACGGTTACACTTCCAGCCTCTCCATCTTTAGGAGATATGGTTACATTTGTTGATCAAGGTTATGATTTTAATTCAAATGCTTTAGTTGTTGGTAGAAATAGTTCTAACATTGCTAATGCAGCATCTAATTTAACAGTTAATACTCAAGGAGCAGCTTTTACATTAGTTTTTTCTGGTGATGCTACTACTGGGTGGACTTACACGGAGAAATAGGAGATAATATATTATGTCAAATTACGAAGCTACAAAATACGATTTTTCTGGTGCAAACCTTACAGGTATCGAAGGAATTCCTACAGGTACTATTGTTCCATGGTCTACTTCTTCAGTGCCATCAGGTTTCTTAGAGTGTAATGGTCAAGCAGTTTCAAGATCAACTTACTCAGCTTTATTTGCAATTGTTTCTACTAATTATGGAACGGGTGATGGAGCATCAACTTTTAACTTACCTAATTTAGCAGACAACGTAGCAGTTTCTAAATCTAACAACAAAGCAATGTTTTCTACAGGTGGAGCAAACACAGTTCAATCAACTGGTAACGTTGGTGGATCAACAGGATCTCATACATTAACAGCTCCCGAAATACCTGCTCACAGTCACCCAGGAGGAGCAAGTAGTGCGGCACAATATAACGTAGGTCCTCCGTTTCAAGGTGGAGCTGCTGCTGGAACTACAGGAAATACAGGAGGTGATGGTGGTCACTCTCACAACATGAGTGCAACTTTTACAGGGGATTCAACATCAGTGTTACAACCATACTTAACAGTGATGTATGTAATTAAGACTTAAGGAGATTAAATATGGCAAATGCAAATGTAAAATGGACAGTTCTTTTCCCGGAAAAAAGAATAACTTGTCAAGGAGTTAAAAACCCTGCAGGTTGGCCGGTAACATATAAAATTGACAACGATTCATTTTGGAGTGATTCAAAATGGCAAGATATTCACGTAATTCAATTTATAGATGACAGCAACGATCACAATGATTGTGTAGAAATGGTACCAGGTACTTTTGGAAGAAATAAAACTTGGGCTGAATCTAGTTTAGGAGATTTCAGATCTCAATTTATAGATAAATGGGATGTTGCACACTTAGCTCAATTACAAGCTGATTGGGATGCAGATGGCGAAAACTTAACTGATGAAGCTGGTAATCCTATTTCTGAAACAGAAGCTGAGAAAATTTCTAGAATAGGTGCAAGACCTACTTCTTATACATCACCATAATTTTTAACAAGAATATTACACGTTAATCTCTGCCAATTATATGTCTGAGATAAAACATCTTCACCTTGATGATATTCGTTTGAATTAAAAATTACAGCACTACCTGGTTTAAATTTAAATTCTTCCCCATCGACATAGAAAGACCCTCTCCAATCAGGTTGCCAAAGAGGTGTTAAAAATAAAACAATTGATTTAGTTTGAGAAGACTCTGAATCGGTATGTAATCCATGTTGACTTTTTTCTCCACTGTTAGTTACATTAAACCACATTCTTTCTATGGTAGTGGGTATTCCTATTTTTTTATCTGCCAATAACTTAGCAATTCTAAATACTATAGATTGTCCATAAAGAAAAAGAGGATAATGTATAACGTTTTGTTTATCTTCTTTTACTACTAACATTGGCCCTCTCTTAAACATTTCGTAAAAACCATTAACAGATGCACCACTTATTATCCAATTAGGTGTATTAATTATTTCTTTATACATAAAGAATAATTCTTTTTCTGAAAATAAATTGTCTAATAAAACTGGTTTCATACTAAATTTAACCATGAAGTTAATAAATATTTTTCTCCGCTTAACGGAGGATTTCCTCTATGCACGTATGGAAAACCAGCTGGCCAAACAACTATTCTTCCTTTTTTAGGTTTTACTCTTTTAGAAAAATGTAAAAATTCTGTTTCCCCTCCTTCTTCAACATCATTTAAATAAATTCCAAAAGCCAAACCTCGTTTAGAATTATTATAATCACCATTATGTTCTACATGCCACACATGATAACCTTCCGTAGGAAGAGTCTTTTGAATTTTTAAGTGTGTATAAAAAACGTTGTCAATTCCATAAGCTTCAAGAAAACCTGTATTTTTAAGATAATGTTTTAATGCTATATCAAAATTTAACATGAGGGGTTTTAATGATTCCCACCAAATATTTATATTTCCTCCATCAACAAAATACTGTTGATCTTCTTTTTGTAAAACACTAGACTTTTCGGATGATAACCTGTTAAGTGTTCTTTTTAATTTATCTTCATGTTCAAATAAATCTATGGCTTTCTTACATTCAAAATCTAGAATATAATTATCATAGACGCCTATAAAATTTGATATACTACCTATTTTTTCCATCATTCTTTTTATATTCTTTAATAAGATTTTTTTTAATTGTCAAATCTTCCGGAGATTCATAAACAGAATCTGGTAAATTATTAATTCTAAATCTATCATGAGCATGTGCGGTAAAAGGTCCGTTTTGATCTACGTAATGAAAAAAAGCTTGAGCCATTCCTTCTCCTTTATAAATACCGGGTCTTCCATGAAGTTGAACACAACCTGCATATAATACACCATCACCTTCTTCTAATTCTAAAGATTCATTCTCTATTACTAGAGGCCAGTCATCATATTTTTTAAGACAAGCTGTAACAGAAACTTCACATGCTGGTCTATCTCTATGTGGTTTTAATGAGCCTCCAAAAATATAATATCTCCAATAAGCATAAGTAGGAAGTAATTTTAAATTAGATTCTTTTTCTACTTTAGATTTTTTTATATCTAAAAAAGAAAACATTACTTCATCATTATCAAAAGCAGGTGAGAAAGATTGATGATCAATAACATAATCTTTATCAGTATCTAATTTTCGATTACAATAGTTTTGTAAAAACAATACTTCTTCTTTAGAAAGAAAATTTTTTATTAATTTATAATCTACTGTAGCCATGTTACTATACTATATCTGTTTCCCTTAGTTATAGGTTTTATAAAATGAGGATATAAAAAACAACTAGGAAAAAATAAGATGTCCCCTGTCCCTAATTTATATTGTGCTATTTCATTTTCTTTTTGATCTCCAAAAGCTAACTCACCTCCTTCATAAGAATTATTAAGATTAAGAATAGCTGTAAGTGTTCTTGGAGTTAAGGCATGGTGATCAGTGTGCACTTTATATTCTCCCCCTGGCCCATATTTTAAGAGATCCATTTGATTAACTGTAGTAGATTTTATAAGAGGAAATTTAATTTTATAATATACATATAATCGTTGAATTTCTTTTTTAATTATATTCCAATAAAACATATTAGAAGGAGTTTTAGTATCAAGGTGATATCCCTTCACACTCCTGTAATCTTTATGACTATCACCACTTATAACAGAAAGTTTTTGAATGGCTTTATGGTCTATGAATTTAATAACTTTTTCTAATAAGAAAGGATTTATTACACCTTTAATATGTACAACAGCCTCTAGGATCTGCATTTTCGCTCTTTCATTATTTCCATAAGTATTATATAAACTACTATATGCTACAAAAATTAAATTTCAAGCCTGGATTTAATAAACAAGCTACCGAATCAGGGGCTGAAAGCCAATGGGTAGATGGAGATTTTGTTAGATTTAGATATGGCTTACCAGAAAAGATAGGTGGTTGGAATCAATTAACAGCTGCTCAAGAAACTTTACCAGGTCCCGCTAGAGCACAACATGCTTTTACTAGTTTAGCTGGAGAAAAATATACTGCTATTGGAACTAGTAAAGGGTTATTTCTTTTTTATGGAGATGCTTGGTTTGATATTACTCCTTTGGATACAGCTATAACAGGGTTTACTATAACAACTACAAATAATTCTAATGTCGTTCGATTTAACAAAGCTTCTCATGGTTTAACTCAAGGAGAATATATTGTCGTTACAGCTGTGACAGTTACAGGTGCTTCTGCTTATACTGCATCTGATTTAGAAAAAACTTACGAAATTATAGCCGTAGATTCTGGAGGCGATTGGCTAGAAGTACAAGCATCAAGTAATGAAACTGGAGCAGGGATGAGTGCTGTAGGTGCAGCTACTCTTACTCCTTATGTTACAGTAGGACCTACTACTCAAACATTAGGTTATGGTTGGGGTACAGCTTTATGGGGAGGTTCTACATGGGGAACGGCAAGAACAACAAGTTCCGTAATTCTGGATCCAGGAAACTGGAGTCTAGATAACTATGGTCAAGTTTTAGTTGCCACAATATTTAACGGAAAAACTTACACGTGGGATGCGGGTGCGACGAGTCCAAGAGCTGTTAGAGCTTCTACAACCACAACCAATTATCAAACTACCAATAACCCTACGGCATCTATAATGACTATTGTGTCTGATAGAGATAGACATTTATTTCATTTAGGCACAGAAACTACTATTGGAGATACCGCAACTCAAGATCCAATGTTTATTAGATTCTCGGATCAAGAAGATTTAAATACTTATACTCCCACAGCAACAAATACTGCAGGTACTTTTAGATTAGATAATGGAAATGAGATTCGAGCAGCAGTTACAGGTAAAGATTATCTTTTAATTTTAACAGATACCGCAGCTTATGTAGCACAGTTTGTAGGTCCACCTTTTACATTTAGTATTAAATTAGCAGGCACCAATTGTGGTTGCATCGGGCAACATGCAGCTGTTGCAGCGGATGGAGCTGTATATTGGATGGGTGATGCTGGTGGATTTTTTAAATACGACGGTACCGTTAAATATCTTCCATGCTTAGTAGAAGATTTTGTATTCAATAGTAATGGAAATAATTTAGGAATTAATTACGCTTCTAACAGATTAGTAGCCGCTGGTCATAATAATTTATACAACGAAATAAATTTTTTCTACCCTAAAGATGGTAGTGAACAAATTGATAGATGTGTTACATATAATTACGGAGAGGAAGTATGGACAACAAGTTCTTTAGATAGAACAACTTGGATTGATGCAAATGTGTTTAGTAATCCATACGCAACTGACTATACTTCAACGGCAACCCCTGTATTTCCATCTATATTAGGAATTACTAATAAGTATGGAGCGACCATGTATTATTCTCAAGAAGAGGGAACTGATCAAGTTAATAGCGCAGGGACTACTTCTATTAATGCTTTTATTAGATCTGGAGATTATGATATTACCACAAGAAAAACAGCTTTAGGTCAAGCTACTGGTGTAGTTGATTATAGAGGGGATGGTGAATATTTTATGTCGGTTAGAAGATTTTTACCTGATTTTAAGCTCTTAACAGGAAATGCTAAGGTTACTTTGTTTATTAGTTCTTATCCAGATACGACGGCTGTAAGTTCTCCATTAGGACCCTTTACAGTTACCTCAACTACTGATAAGGTAGATACTCGAGCCAGAGGAAGATTGGTTTCACTTAATATTGCTAATGATTCTACAGGAGAAACTTGGCGATATGGAACATTAAGATTAGACGCGCAAGCGGACGGAAGAAGATAATGACACAAGAAGAATTTTTAATAGCCTTAGCAAATAATCAAGGAATGAGTCCAAATCCTAATAAGGGTATGTCAGGAGGGATAACAACAATAGACCAACCCTATAATTATGATCTCATAGATGCCCAGACAATTGACGAACAAAATAGTGGTTATTTTGTCCCTGAAGAACAGAAACCAGGTTTTTTAAAGCAGCTTCTAAGCTATATTAGTGGTGGTGGAATTTTAGGTGGCCTTTTCACAGGGATAAAGGATAGAGTTGTTAATACTCCAAGTATGCAAGCATGGAGAAATTTTAGTGCACCTCAACGTACTGCAGCAGCAGGGATGTATCAACCTGGTGGAATTTTACAGGGATATAATCCAGTGTCTATGTTTGGTGAAGGACCAATGGGTACTTTACAAAACAGAGCTGATGCTATGATTAAAAGAATGAATGAAGGAAAAAGCTATTCTCAAGCAAATTTAGATAAAGTAATGAGCGCTATGGATAAATTAGAAAGTAACCCGGCGAATGTAGGAAGAGCCCCTGGTGCACCACGACATAGTACACGAGACGATTTAATGGCTAAGGGTGGAATAGCAGGATTACGTGGCTAAGATCACTATATATATTCCTGAGCCTAAGGAAGAATACGAAGTCAATAATCAAAGATTGATTTTAGAATCTTTAGATAATATGAAACAACAATTAAATTTTTCTTTTCAACAAGATTTAAAAAATGAACAAGATGCTTTTAACTACTTTTTATCATAATGACTATACGATATAAAAATCAAGGTTTTAAACAAGCCGATGTAAACAAAGCTACGGTGCTTACTTGTCCTACCGATGGAGTAATTATAGTTAAAAGTGTGTATTGTGCAAACAACGATGCATCATCATCTATTGTGGTAAATATGAATTTAGTTGATTCATCTGATTCAAGCACTGAGTATGAATTTTTTAGAGATGATTTAGCTGCTAAATCACAAGTAAATGCTTCACCTCAAGGCTTGAATTTAGAAGCAGGTGATGCTATAACTGTACAAGCAGCTACAGGCAGTAATAAAATACAAGGCCTGATAAGTTATGCTTTGATAACAAGAGAGAATGAAAACGGATAATATATATAGAATTAATTGTACTACTATAACTACTTATAGAAATACAAAAACTGGAGAAACATTTAAAGAAAAGAAAGAAGGACCTGATATAGTTGAGGATGTAGTTGTACAAGTTTCACCTAAAGGTCTAGACATAATGCAGAAAGTATTAGCACAAAATGACAAATCAAAACCCTAAGGGTGGAACAGAATTACAATTTGATTACTTACGAAAGTATGTAGATCCAAAATTATTAGATCAAGTACAAATTACTACATCTGTCCCTGAAAAAATTCCATTACATCCAACTAAGATGAATATTCTTTGGCAAAAGAATTCATATGATCAACCGAATCTTGCACCATGGTTTAAAGATAAATCTAATCATAAAAAATATGATTGGTATGTTTTTAATTCCCACTGGACTTATGAAAAGTATAGACAGTTTTTTGATATTCCTACAGACAAATCTGTTGTTATTAAAAATGGTATAGATAGAATTAAACAAGCTCCTAAGTATGAGCTTGGTAAACCTATAAAAATAATTCATCAAAATACTCCATGGAGAGGTTTATCTCTTTTGCTTGGAGCTATGCAGTTAGTTAAAAATCCATTAATTAGTTTAGATGTTTATTCATCATGTGAAGTATATGGTAAAGAGTTTTATGACTTAAATGATAAACATTACACAGCTTTATATGAGCAAGCAAAACAACTTCCTAATGTAAATTACATTGGTTATAAACCCAATGAGTACATTAAGGATAATCTACATAAATATAATATGTATGTCTATCCTAGTATATTTGAAGAAACGTTTTGCATATCTTTATTAGAATGTATGGCCGCAGGGTTATATTGTATTACAACTAATCTAGGAGCTTTATATGAAACAGGTGCGGAGTTTCCAATGTATATCCCTGTAGATAAAGACTATAAAGCATTAGCCTCTAAATTTGCATTTGGAATTGAAGCTGCTGCTAAAACCTTACAAGACACACAGATATCTAATCATTTAGATTGTCAATCAGCTTATGCTAACTCTTATTACAACTGGAATAAAATTGGAAGACAATGGGAAACATTTTTAAAAGGAGCCTTAGATGCAATATCCAAATGAGCCTATATGGTTTAATAAAGAAGAAACAAAAGATAAATCAGACTTGAGCGTAACTAATATAAATTTAGGACGTTCTCCTTATAAAATAATGATATGTACTCCCGTACATAGCGATGTTTCTATGCATTATTGTCAAGCAGTATTAAAGATGCAACAAGAATGTATGAGAAGAAATATCTTAATTAGTTTTACTATAATGAAATCATCTTTAGTAACTCAAGGGAGAAACTTATGTGTAGCTGAATTTTTAAATCATGAAGACAATTATACTCATTTATTATTTATAGATTCAGATATTGACTTTAATTTTTCTACTATAGAAAAAATGTTGGAGGCAGATAAAGATATTGTATCTTGTCCCTACCCTATGAAACAATTTAGTTGGGATAAAGCTTGGGCAAGACTTACCGAAAAAGATGATGCTATTACCGACGCTAATGATTTTGCTAAAGCTGGTTATACTTTTCCTATTAAATTAGAAAAGAAAGCTGAGATAATAGTAGATAAAGGTTTAATAGAAGCTACCCATGCTCCTACAGGATGTATGTTAATTAAAAGAAAAGTAATTACGGATCTCATAGAAGCTCACCCTGAACTAGAAATATTTCAACCTACCAATATGAATGGCAAAGAAGTTAAAAAAGAAAACTTTTATAACTTATTTGATACTTTACATGAACCAGATACTAAGCGTTATTTTGGTGAAGACTTTGGTTTTTGTGAAAGATGGCGTCAATTAGGTGGTAAAGTATATCTATTTGTAACAGATTATATTACACATATTGGAGAATATCAGTATTGTGGAAGATTCTTAGATGATCTGAAACAAGGAGAAGCACCGTCAAAACCTATTGACGGCAGTAAAAAAATCAAATAAAGTCTTAAAATACAGGATTTCTACGCCTGCCTTAAACTTTAAATTTAGACAAAATTATGGCAATAACAGATATAGATATTTCAGAAACATTAGAAGCAGGGGCTCCAAGTATTAAATATACTGGGAACAGAGATCCCAATCAAATGATGATGACGTCTCAGCCAAATCCCGAAGCTGAAATGAATGATTTATCTATATTTTTCTTTGGCAAATCATTAAATGAATTAACTGACGACGAATTAGAATATTTAAATATACAGATGCAAGACCGATATGGTTCAAGAAAAAAAGAAAACTCAATGATGATGGCTTCTATGGACGCTAACGAAAGAGCGTTAGAAAGAATATACGAAGACCTTTTAGAAGAAGGTATGTCCCCTGAAGAAGCTGCAAAAAGAGCTAGAGAAATATTTAATGAAAGAGCAATGGCCGATGGTGGTAGAGTGCAATACGGTTTAGGTAGTCTTGTTAAAAAAATAGGTAAAGGTATTAAAAAAATTGTTAAGTCACCAGTAGGTAAAACTGCATTATTAGCGGCAGCAGGGTTTGGTATACCTGGAACAAGTTTTGGTGGTTTGTTTGGTAGAGCTGCAATTGGAGGACAAGCAACAGGGTTATTGGGAAAAGCAGGAATACAAGCTGCTCTTCCAAGTATATTTGGTGTGCCAGGAGGATCTCCAAATATGCCTGGATCTAAAAGTATTTTTGGTAAAATATTAGGTGGTAGCAAAATGGGTATGGGTAGTAAGATAGGAATAGGTACCGCACTAGCTACTTATCTTGGAAGTCAAGGTATGGAAGAAGAACAAATTGAAGAAGTTCAAAGAGATCCAAATAAACTAAGACCTTACTTAAGAGACTTATTTAAAAAATTAAATCCTAATTTACCTGATGGACAAATAGAAGAAATGGTTGAAACAAATGTATCTGAATACGCGACTGGTGGAAGAGTAGGTTTAGCTGATGGCTTTCCTAACATGGACGAGTACATGTACAGAAGAAAAATGATGGAGTTGATGAATCGCGATAATAAGATGAGAGAAGAATATGAAGAGGATAAAAGGAGACATAAGGTAAAAGAACAAAAAACCATGGTAGCTGATGGCGGAAGAATTGGATTAGCTTTAGGATCTGAAGACACGGCTCAGGCAGCAAGCATTCTAGGTAATTTACCTCTTAGACAAAATGCAGGGGGTATTACTGAATTAGATCTTAGAGAAACAGGTGGATTTATTCCTCCAGTTGGGGTAAAAGAAAAAGCAGATGATGTCCCAGCGATGTTATCTAATAATGAATTTGTATTTACTGCTGATGCAGTTAGGGCTGCAGGGGGTGGTAGCGTTAATAAAGGTGCACAAATATTGTACGATAAAATGAAACAATTAGAGAGTAAGGTAGTTTAATGGCTGAAGTAACATCAACACGAGTATTACCACCAGAGTTTATAGAAGCTGCTGGTAAAACATTTTTAAGTGATCTAGCAACAGCAACAGGTCAATTTAAAACAGCCGATTTAAGTAAGGCATATGGTC
>TARA_R100001443_G_scaffold6700_3_pt1 | contig 12138 bp, 23 predicted proteins | sample TARA_R100001443 | Tara Oceans TARA_R100001443 (sample SAMEA2622142) | marine metagenome | biome: marine biome (ENVO:00000447); feature: deep chlorophyll maximum layer (ENVO:xxxxxxxx); material: "saline water (ENVO:00002010), including plankton (ENVO:xxxxxxxx)" | depth 50 m
TTTTGATTAAATAGCTTTGATATTTGAGCCACTATTGATTCAATATCTTTTGCCTTAATCTGCATTACTTGTTTCAGCGTTACACCACAGAATATTTCTATCATCTTCTGCTGTAGGAAGTTGTCTAAATCTTTGCCTTCTGCAACTTTTAACCATTGTTGGTACTGATTTAAAGTAACTTCGCTTAGTGATTCAGGGATGTTTAATGTTAGCTTCATATTATTAAGTCGTTAAAATGTTTAAAATGATATCCACGTTTTCAATATAAATGATAAGTTCCCCTATTAGGATTTTCTAATTCCATCATCATTGCATATCTAGCCGCGTCAATAATATGGTCTCCAGTCATAGGATTTGGCTTCTGCAAACTATTGCCTTGTTTGTCTTTCATCCAGATGTAGCCCTCTAATTCTTTCTTTAGGTTTTTGCTTCTTGATGTTACAAATACTTCATTCTGATTTATTAGGTTAATACCATATACAATAGAATCTCTGCCTTTAGTTACTGGATAAACATCTACACCACTAAGTCTTATTTCTGCTATTGATTTAGGTTCTGCTGAATCTGCATAGATGTAGCAATCAATATTATTATTCTTTATAAAGTTGGATATGTCTCTATTTAGCATTCCTGTTTTATAAAGCACTTCATCAAATATGTAGCTGTCATTGTATTTGTATAGTAAGCACATAGCAGAACTATCTACACTATACCCAAAGTCTAATCCAGCACAAAGCAATCTAGCTTCATCTGGTATTATGTCAATCTCTTTCCAGTCTGGAATACAAGCACCTTCTAAACTTCCTACTTCACCATCTAAATAAACTCTGCACCAATTCTTCCAATAGCTAGAAGTTTTTGCTTTTACTCTTGCCTTTTCTAATTCTTTAACTATTGATTCTGGTAGTGATTCATTGTCTTTGTAAGTAAGTGTGATAAAATCTGTATCAGATTGACCTATCAATTCTTTGTCTACCCAGAATAAAGAAGTTGGATTATAATCTAGCCATACACTTTCAGATGTTCTTATTGCTAATTCTTGATAACTACTAAATGGTACATTGTTACACTCATTGATATAAAGGTCTGTTCTTCTAGCTCCTCTTAGTTTGTCTGGTTGATCTGTAGAAAAGAACTCTATATATGAACCTGTGTCAAATGTGTATTTTAAAGTGCTTCTATTAAATTTCTTTTCTTGATACCTATTTAAGGCTTTTAAGATGCTTAGGAAGTCTTTTAAAGCACCCCTACGCAAATGTGGGATAGATTCACTTACTATACTTATTTCTTTGTTTTTATTTGTTCCAGCATAGTGAATAAGCAAGCATAAAATAGCAATAGTTTTACCAGCAGATGAACCACCTCTTACTATTCTAATTCTTTCGTTAAGTTCTTTAAGTTTATAAAATGCTGTAGTTCTTCTTGGCTTCATTCCATAAATAGTGGACCGTCTTTGTTGACGTTGATGTCATTAGTTTGTACTGCCTTTCCAAATGCTGAATCCATTAAAGAATCATAAGCTCTAACATCACCAGAACGCATCTTTTTAATTAACGCTAGTGTTCCTATGTCCTCCTGTGTTAGTTCTTCAATTTCACCTGTTATAGGGTTTTTAAATTTCTCTGGAGTTTCTAGCCACTTCTTCGCTATTGTGCTTCTGCTCTTTCTTCCAACTGGTCTGCCTTTAGGATTTCCAGACTGCCCTTTTTTGAAAGGATTTAAGTTTTGTTCATTTGCCATAACTTTTGCCATTTATTTTTATTTCGAGGGTGTCATCTAGCTTTTGCATTCTGTCAATTATTACTTGACAGTATTTAGGGTCAAGCTCCATTCCATAACATTTTCTTTTAAGTTGGTGTGCTGCTACCATTGTTGAACCACTTCCAAGAAAAGCATCATAGATTTTCTTTTTATCATTATTATCGTTTAATGCCATTTCAATTAATGATATAGGTTTCATTGTAGGATGTACAGTATTTCTTTCTCTTTTAGTTTGCCATACATCTCCTCTTATGGTTTTCTGTCCTCCAAACTTTCCGTGATATAATATTATTTCGTGCTGTTTAAAATATTTATCTAAATGTTGTGCTGGATTTATTTTATCCCATACTATAAATGATTTTACTGGTTTTAGTAAATCTTCTAATGCTTTTCTAAATAAATGAGAATATTGCCAAGAACAGCATACATAAAAAGTGTCGCAATTTATGTTTAACGAATCATAAAGAAATTTTATAAAATCTTCATCACTCATTTTATCATTTTTTATTTTACTGTGATTACCTTTTTTAACTCCTTCATAATCTATATTATAAGGAGGGTCTGTAAATACCATATCTGCTTTCTCTCCATTCATCAACTTTGCCACTTGGTCTGAATCTGTACTATCTCCACATAACAACCTATGCTCTCCAATCTCTATTAAATCACCAAGCACAACGTCAACCTTTAAATTGTCTGGTTCTGTATAATCATCTTCTTCTGCTTCTTCTTCAACTACATTAAAATCAACAGGTAAATCTAAACCCCAATCATCAAGCTGTTCAGTATCCCATTCATTAGCAATCATATTCCAATCCCATTCACCAAAACCAACATTGTCCTTAATTATAAATTCTCTCTGTTTCTTCACTGTTAATTCACTTGCTTTAATAATTGGAACTTCTTTTAATCCAGCTTCTTTACAAGCTTTTAACCTCATGTTTCCACCAAGAACAACCAACTCATCATTTACTACAATTGGTCTTAGTTTAAGCATTTCAGGAAATTCTTTTATTGACTTAACTAACTTGTGAAATTTGTCATCCTTTATCAATCTTGGATTGTTAGGATTGTTTTTAATTTTATATAGTTTAACAATTTCTGTTTTCATGATCCACAGCTAATACAATCTTCATCGTCAATATCACAAGTTCTTTCTGGTGTTTCCATTTCTTCCATTGCAGAACTGTAAGCTGCTCTTATCTTTGCTCCTAAATCTTGATCATTAGGAGTTATAGCGCATAAGAATGATATTTGATTAAGTAGATTGTTTTCCATTTTGTTTATTGTCTTTAAATATTTTACTTAATTCTTGTTTGTGTTTAGTTAGGTATTCTAGTAGTTTGGCTTTGGGTTGTTCTCTAACTTTCCTGTTCATAAGCTTTATATAATTTGTTTAATGTGTTGTATAGTTCTTTTACGCATGAGCCACAAGAAGAAGATTGTTTGTTTGCTTCAAACACCCTGTTGTATATCTCTAGCATCTTGTGTTGTTCATCTCTGCTAATAACTTGTCTATGTGTTGACATGTAATTATGTAGCCAGTTGTATTCTTCTTCTACTAAGCAGTTCTGTTTGGTAGTGTAAGGAAAGAGCTTATTCAGGGCAATTTGACGTTCCAAACAGCCGCAGTCTTCTCCAGCTATCCACTTAACTACTTTTTTAATTCCTGTAGCTGTAGTGATTTTATCTATAGTATCTCCTAAACCTTTACTTTTCATTTTTAATTTGTTTTCTTATTTCTTCTTTACATTCTTTAACAGTTTTAAATACTGTCTTGTAACTTATCTTCGTGGCATTAGAAAGTTTCCTAATTGATCTAAACTCTTTACTATAAAGCTTAAAAAGCTTCTTATGAAACCATTGAAAATTCTCAATAACACCATCAATCTTTTCATAAAATTCTGCTGCACTTTCTACTTCTTTATCTTCTATGTCTGTGCTTAGTGGAATGCTAGACTTCTCAGAACGCATCATATCAGCTATAATATTTCTGATTCTCAAGTATACTATTGCATAGTTTGGTTGTCCGTCTATTATTATAGTCGTGGATTTTAGCTTTTTGCTACCTAATTCTTGATAAATTTTTAAATAAACTTCTTGAACTACATCTTCAGCAGTCATTGAATAGTACAAAGGCATCATTCTTTCTGCCATTAAAACCCATGAAGTATGTTTTCTATATAGTTTACTTAATATTTCGTCATCACTCATTTAACTAATATTAAACTTGTAGTGTCAGGGTGTTCTCCATCTATCTTACCAGCATAGAGAAGTGATTCTGTTAGCTTCCATTTTAATCGCCATAAATCAGTTTCAAATCCCTTTACTTCTATTAGTTCGGTGGTGTTGTCAAAGTTTGTTACTTTGAAATCTATGTAGTAATTGCATATTAGTTTGCCTTCTACATAGAGCTGTAGTCTGTGTTGTGGTTTGATGTGTTTGATTTCACCAGCTAGTTTTCTTAGTTCTAACTGTGCTGCATAAGCAGCTTCCTTTTTTGAATGATAGGTTCTGCCATTAAACTTTTGCTTAATAGCTTTGTATTTATTTCCCCTATTTTGGTATTGTTTTGAGTATGCCATCGCTATATACGATGACCAAGCAGAACAATTTTATGTAATTAATTTTAGATAGAAAGTATAATTATTTAAAAAGTATTAACAATTTGTCATTCTGTTATTATCTGCCATATCCTAACAATGCATATCCCAAGCACTACTGCTAATGCATGGGATATAACAAATGTTATTACAAAATCTTCCATTAAAATGGTAAATCAGATTGTTCATCTCCTACAGGAACAAATCCTTTTTCTTGCTTTTTTTCCCCTTCTGGGTTAAGTTGTTTTACCCCCCAGCAATCTAAATTGTTGTAGTATTTTCCTTTCCACTCATTACAGTATAAATTCACCATAAATTCAAAAACATATCCTTCTTGAAGTTTATTTACAAAGTCGGTGTTGTCTCCTTTAAATGTTAGCTTAACATCAGGGTTAACTTTTTGATCTGTTGTAATTACAACGTCTTGAACGAGAAAACCTTTTTCTCCTTTTTTTTCTAAGTCAAGTATTTTTTTGACTCTACCAGTAATTGATCTCATTTTTTTTATTTGTTGATTTATATTCTACAGGTTTGTAATAGTCTCCACCCTGTACTCCTATTTTTTTCATTGTTATTTATTTATTTGATTTAAGTTATTTCCGTTATTGCTTTGAAATGGGTTAAGACGTTGAAAAAAAGTATTTCTGATTTGTATTTTATCTGTTTGAGAATTTGCCCTGTCTTTATTGTTTTGATCCATTTCTTCTTTAAGTCTTTCATCTTCTTTAGTAGGCGGTTCATTGCACATTTTCCAAAACAAGGTTTTATTTGAATATCTACATTTTACTGGGGTTTCAGAGGGTTTTTTACATACCAATAAAAGATGACCTTTTTCTTTTATAAGCTCTGTTACTTTATACATTGTGTTATGAATATTACTAACATGCTCTTTATAAACAGATTCAGCTTGTTTAGGATAATCTTTTAGTAAATTTGAATGAAATAATTTCATGTATTCATTTTGAATTGTTTCTGGATTCCATCTTGTATCCCAAGAATCATTTTCTAAAATCATTTCCGCTATATTTTGAATAGCTGTTGTTTTTTTTGTTTTTCTTTTCATTTTGATATATTTAGTTGGTTATTATATTTTTTAGTAATTATTGTTTCAGCGTTTTGTATTTGATTTTTTAAAACTTTCATTTCTTCTATTGCAGCACCAGCAGCATAATATATTTTAGTTTCAGAAAGATTTTCTTGTTGTAAAAACTTTTCTAATATTTCAGCTTGTGATGTAGCTTGGATAAAAGATGATTTTATCTTTATAATTTCATGTGTAACTTCTTTTGGCAAATTGTTTTTTTCTATTTTGACAGATGGATATTTTAAATCAAACAACCTGTTTTTTGTGTATTCTGCAACATCATAATGAGACAAATCTTTATTTATTACTTCTTTAGCAATTGTTTTTATATGTTCTTTTTTTGCTCCATTTATAGAATTAACAAACCTTGTTGCAATAGATGATTGTTTAATACTATTTAAAGTTTCTCTATTAATTTTGCCATTCTTAACTGCGTTAATTCTTGTTAATGCATCTTTAGCTTTACCATGAAGCCATCCTAAAAAGTCCTGTAAATTTTTAGCTGTAACTTTTTCTTCTTTTTTATTATATTTTATAGCAAGAAACTTTATAGCTTGTTCTGCTGCTTCATCAATGTTCGATACTGAATCATACCATGAATCATTTTCATTAACCATGATTTTAAACATTGTTTCATCATTTATATTTTTTACAGTAAGATCTATCTCAAAATCATTTCCATGAATATTTTTAAGAGCTTCAAGTCTGTGATGTCCATAAGCAAGTTCTATGTTATCATTTATATTTCTTGCCAGTAGATTATCCCAGAAATCCGTATCTTCTATAGATTTTTCTAATTTTTTTACTTTTTCTTGATCTATAGGAAATTTATTTAAATCTCTATAAGGATTCTTCTTTATATTTTTTAATTTAATTTTCATTGTTTTAGTGTTATTGGGTTTTAAATCTGACATCCAATGCCATTCTTTTTTTAGCACTTAATTGTGTAATAATGTTCAGGTGCGCCATAGATTCCAGTCTTTGTATCTGTGGTTTTAACTAGCTTTTGTTCTTGTTGTAGGTTGCTTATAGCTCTTCTAATGCTTGTTATTGGAACTTGCTTAGGAAACTTGTAAAGAACTTCTGATGCTGTTAGCGTAGGATGATTTTTAAATAAATCATACACTAAAGATTCTTGAGTTTTGTTTTTAGCTTTTCTTTTGTTTACATAATCAATATCTTGATTTGTAGTATTGAAATAGGTGTTTGAATTTTTCATTTTTATTTATTTATGAATTATGAGCTTGTCTCAGAGTTTCAGCTCTACTTACTCTTTTGCTTTGTTTGTTATCAGCTTCTTTAATTTTTTTCTCCCATTCTTTTTTCTGTTCTGCCAGTTTGCCAAATGCTAAGTCATCAATAGTAACTGCAACCTTTTTTCTAGGTTCTGGTGCTTTGTGTTTTTTCGCTGGTGTAAAAGGAATTTGTTTTTTATCTGGATATATTGGTTTTAAAAATGGAAGTGTGTTGTTTAGTACATTCTTCCAATTTTTTATCTTTTTACCATGTGCAGTTTTCCAGCCATCTTCTTTCCAAGTATTATATTTTGATGTAATAGAATGCTCATAATACTGAGCATCTTTATTTTGATAAGCTAGTTTAGTAAAGCCATGATCTAAAAATTCTTTAAGTGTGGGTATATTTATATTATTATCTTTTACTATAACTGTATCTGTTACTGTAACTGTATCAGGTTTTCTGGGTTTTGAATTAACCTGCTGGGTTTTCTGGGTTTTAGGTCTACCACCTTTTTTCCCATTTTCTCTGCTTCTATCAGCTCTACATTCATACTTTTTTAAATCTCTTTTTAATTGTAGTTTAATAGGAGTAAACACGAGGTTTATTATAACATCATCTGTTACTGGATTTTCATCATTTACATAGCTTAAAATATGCTTAAACAGTTCACCAGTTTTTTCATTATCTAACTGCTTAACAGTCTCTATAATGTCAGTATAAAGAACAAATGCTTTTTTATTTGTTGCCATCAGTTGTTATTTTTTTTAAGTAATTTTTAACTCTTAATAGTTTAGTGTGATCGCACTTTAATAATTCATCATTTATATCTTCAATAGCTTTTACTTTAGGTTGTTCAAACCCTTCTTCTGTAAAGTGTTTAGACAAGCATTCATCTGCAATTGATCTAAATTCTTTATCTGTTGTATATAAACTTGAATAAGAGTTTTTAGCTATTAAAATTGTAGCATGATTTCTGTTAACCATGTTGCCAATTTCTTTAAATCCATTCCTTGTGAACTTTCTAGCCATGTATGAATAAATTTTAATAGCATCAGCTACTTCTCTTAGATTAGTTTTTTGTGTTATATCAAACCCTGTTACTCTAACAACAGTAGCAATGATTCTTTGTAATTCTTTTCTTTTTTTATACTTAGCAGTCTCTTTGTTACTAGCTATTATTGTCTGAATGTTTTCTAAAAATTGTTCTGGTGTTTCCATATTTAATAATTTAAAGGGAGCTTTAGTTGCTTGGTCATCTGCTCCCTATGTTTATAATTTCTTAGTAGTAATTGAATCTTTTCTATATTTCCAGCTTGGTTTGTTTACTAGCTCACCATCACTTAAAACCATCTGTTCACCAGAAAGCATTGTAGTACCTTTTTCTAGTCCTTCAAAAGCATGTTTTAATGATTCTTTAAGTGTTTTTAATTCTGTTTCTTTTACAGATACTTCTGGTACATTAGAAAAGTCTATTGATCTACCACCATTTCTTTTTTGAATTTCAAAATTTGCATTAGTGAAAGGTGTGTTGTTAGGAGAATGCAAATCGCATTTGTCCATTGCTAAAGGTTCTATTTGCTTTATAGCTTCGTCAAGTATTTTTCTTAACTCTTTAAGTGTGCAGTAGCTTTCTAATTCACAACCTTCTTCTGCTTTGTCTACTAATTCACAAACAATGTTCTCATGTTGTTCAATAGTTAGTTGCCACTCATCCATTTCTCTTTGAGCTAACCATGTTGTTGGTACTTCATCTAAGTCTGCCATATATCCGTTGTATTGATTTTCTCTGTATTGTTCTAAGTCTCTATCGTGAAACTCTTCAAAACTTTTTTTACTATATCCCATAATTTTTATCGTTTATTTCAGTTAGTGATTCTATTCCTTGAGATTTCATTTTTTTATCTATCTCTATTTTCTTATTGTAGATGTGGTTTAGTTCTTTAAACCATTCTGTTAACTTGTCTTTTTTCTCCATGATTAATTTCTTTTAAATGTTTCTGATTCATCTTCTCCAAAAACTCCTAGTTCATAGAAGCCAGTCATTTTTAAAACTGCTCTGCTCATTGCTCTTTTCTCAGCCATCTCAGCTACATACCAAGTGTTGGTGTTTCCATCCTTGTAACCTTCTCCTTTTAGTGCAGAACCAAATGTTTCTAGGGTGTGTTCTTTACCACTTGCTTTTGCTTTAAATACTGCAAAGTGTGGTTCACAATTAATTACTTCATAGTTTATAGCTATGCCTTCTATTGCTTGTATTTTTTCAATACCAGCTCTTGTTATAATTGTGTAGTGTTGATGCTTAAAGAAGTCATCTTTCTCTAAGTTATACTTCTTGTATAGGGTGTTTAGTTTATCTCTTTTCATAGATATTTTTTTAGTTGGTTTAAGGTGATTTTATATTGATAGCCATCAGCAGTAAATTCATACTTACCACTATGGATTCTGTTTAGTAAGGTTCTGTAATTGATCCTTAACATGTCTGCTGCTTCATAAGCAGTTAGAACTGTTGTCTTATCTTTTTCTTCTTGGAAGTATTCGGATATAGCTTCCTTGATTAATTCTTTATTCATGTTAGTGAGTTATTAATTGTGATTGTTCTACTTTGATAAAATTTTGCATAATTCTTATGCATCTATCTTGATGTTTTTCAGGCACTTGATAAAATCCAGACAGCCAATGATTCTTAACTGACAATGGATTCATATTAAAAGATTCAGCTAAAAGGATGATTAATCCCCTTTTATTACTAGCTTTACTGTATAAGTTTTTAATATTATTTTGGTACATATTGGTTATAATTATGGTACAAATATAACCAATATTATAACAATAACAACAATTTATACCAAAAAATATAACTTTTTATTTAATAACAGAAAAGAATTTGTTAATAATTTTTTTTATAAATACCCTTTTTATGGTATTTTATATGTAACTTTTTTGTATATAAACACCCAAAATGCCCACAAATAATAGACTTCAAGGTTTAATTAATGCATTGAATTTAAATCCTAGATCATTTGCAGTAGAGCTTGGCTATGAACAAGCCACTACTATTTATAATATTATAAAAAGGCAATCTACCCCATCAAGATCAACTCTTGATAAAATATGTAATAGGTTTCCGCAAGTAAATAGAGAGTGGTTATTGACTGGTCAGGGTACAATGTTTAATACTCCTACTGCATCATCAGATGATCTAACAGTAACAGCTAAGCAAGTTATAGAACACATATCTAATCTAATACCAGATTTAAGTCTGGTAGAGAATTTTGCAGAAGAGTTACACCAATTAAAAAAGGAAAGCGCAGAAATTCATGAAAAGATTACTTCTATTGAATTTTTAGAAGCATTAAAGCTTATTAAAGAAAAAAAGAAAGAAAAAAACGGCAACGGAAAAACAAACGGAGTTCACTAAAAAAAAGTCCTTTTTTACTTTATTTTTATTTAAAAATTATTTGCATTACGTAATAAAATTACTACACAATTATTATATTGTAGTTGATATGAATGTACACCAATTTGCAAAATTAATTAATGAATGTAGCGATTCAATGACTGAGGAAGAACTTGATGTATTAACCGATCAATGGTTGGAAGATTATGAGCTATATTTATTAAAGAAAGTAAAGAAATTTACAACTACTAAAATATAGTTTCTACATAATTTTCTAGTACATTAGGGTTAAACTTTTTATACGTTTTTAAAGTCTTAGAATCTCTTATTCCACAAATTGCCATAATCACATGATCTGGCACATTAGCATTAGCAGCAAGCGTAATAAAAGTACGTCTGGCTGTATGTGAACCAACTCTTTTATAGAATGGTTCTATGCTCTCTATTTTCTTATTTCCTATGTAAGTAGTTTTAGTAACTTCATCTGTAAATCCAGCTATCTCACAAACTTTTTTAATATTCTGATTAAACTTCTGGTTGCTTACTTTTGGCAATCTCCACTCCCACTTATTTAATAATGTTTCTAATTTTTTAGAAATAGGAATATAACTTTTGTAATCTGTTTTTTCAGCTCTTTTTTCTATTCTACCATTAACAACATCAGACTTTTTAAACACAGTATAATCTGAAAACCTTTGCCCAGAATAAACTCCAATTAAAAACAACTCTCTGTATTTATTTAAAGTTTTATTTAAAATTAAGTTTTCTAAAGTACGTACCTGTTCTTTACTTAAGTGAACATGGTCTGCATCTCTTGTAGATACTGTTACTTGATTGTAGGTTTCATCTAGTTTTATACCAGAATACCTACACCACTTTAAAAAAGTCTTTAAATAACCTATGTTTCTATTTAAAGTAATGTCAGTCATATTATGCTTTAATCTTAAAAAGTTAATAAAATCAATCATAAACTTTTTATTGATGTCAGTCAGTTTTGCATCCTTTTTAAAATAAATAATTTTATTTTTTAATGCGTTGTACTTATCAATAGTTCTATTTTGATATTTACCAAAACTTACTTTTTCTTCAATAAATGCATCTAAATGGTCTAAAAGTGTTGTTTTTTTGACAAAAACATGCTTAAAACGTTGATTTAATCGTTTTTTTAATTCTTCTCTAGTTACTGGTTTATCTTCTGATTCTATATTGTTAATAGAAGTGTGCAGTTCTTCTACATATCTATTTAACTGACTAGTTATTTGCTTTAATTCAAAACCAGCAACTCCAGCTTTAGCTTTAGGCATCCTATTTTCTTTGTTCCAGTTCTTAGGATCAATAGAAATACCAGTAGAATAATTAAAAATCTTTTTTTCAGATTTTATATAATATCTTAATCTAATTGGTGATATATTGCTATTTGGTTTATTTAAAAAGAAATACAAAGTGGCAAGTATAGTGGCAAGTTTTTATGTGTTTATTTTACATTGCTAGTGTAATCTTGGTACAATGATAGTAAAAATTAACCTGTAATTTTATCTTTAAATACAAAAGTAAGTGAAATTAGTGTAAAAAGGTTATAGTCCCTTCCTCTCTGCAACTATTATCCGTAACTATTTTATTTACAGATAGTTATAGTTTTTTTATTTTTAAAGTGGCAAAGATAGTGGCAAGTTTTACAGCTCCATTAAGCAATTAATAGCTGTTTTACCACCAATGACCACGCCACAACCTACTGCTGGTTTTTTACCAGCTTTAGCATATGCCATAGCATAAGAACTAAAATCTATACCACAACCTACTTGCATCCCAAATATTTTAAAGTTTCGACCACAAGAAAACTCTGTGTAACTCTGGGTATGTAAATGGCCTTGTACTGTACTTTGCATATCGGCTTTAGATTTAGTTCTAGCAGTTCCAGCTTCTCCATGTATATATTGTACGTTATCATAAACCACACGTTCTGTAAAATTCCAGTTTGGGGTTTCTAATACATCTTTATAAGCTTTAATCCATTTAGTAGGTATAGAAGAAGTTTGTGCTTTACGCATAATCAT
>TARA_R100001443_G_scaffold859_3_pt1 | contig 12113 bp, 22 predicted proteins | sample TARA_R100001443 | Tara Oceans TARA_R100001443 (sample SAMEA2622142) | marine metagenome | biome: marine biome (ENVO:00000447); feature: deep chlorophyll maximum layer (ENVO:xxxxxxxx); material: "saline water (ENVO:00002010), including plankton (ENVO:xxxxxxxx)" | depth 50 m
GAATACACAAACTAACACTTTTAATCATACTGCTCAAGAAAGAACAGAAAGCTGGGGAACTAAAAACTAATGGCTTGGTTTTATCTACATTGTACAGTCGCAGTAATAGTTTTAATAGCAGATGCTCAAGGTACGTTTGAACCTTTTATGCATAAGTGGGAAAAGAAATTAGGAATCCCAGTACCAGAAGAAGTTGTAAAGGAAGAAATTAATGGCTAAAGAATTAAGTGAAGAAAAGATATTAGGATCTAAGTTTACTTTATCCTTACAGACAATGATCGCTGCTGGAACTGGTTTAGCATCTTTGATCGGAATGTGGTATGCCCTCCAAGCAGATATACAGGAAGCCAAAGAACTACCTGTCCCTGTATCTTTGTTTTCTCAAGAATATCCAAGTAAAGGCATTAGCGATTATAACTGGAGTCCTTCATACGAACAATATAAACAGCAAGTTGGAGACTTAGGTGAAAATCAAGACGAGATTTTTGAAATGGTTGAAGAATTACAAGAAGAAATTGAAAAACTAAAACAACAAGTTATTGACTTGAGGATTGCAGTACAATGAGGTGGCTACTATTACTAACATTGGCTTTTAGTCAACAAAAGGTAACAGACTCTAATTTTTACGGAGCTATTTACAAAGGGATGCACTTAGTAAGATTTACTGCTGAGTGGTCAAACGATAACAAACAAAACTTTTATCAAGGTAAGTTTATCGTAACTGGTGATAGTGCTTACTTAGGAACGCAGATGATGATCTTGCCTGCAAAAAACGTAAGTGAGACTGTTAGAAAACTAAGATTAAGAAATTTTCCAAGTGTAGTTTTATTTAAGAATGGCAAAAAAGTAAAAGCTTGGAAAGCAGATTTTGATGGTAAACTTGAATTAACCACAGACGATGTTAAAAAATCTATTGATTGGCATTCAAGAGGAAATGATTAAAAAAGATAAAGTAGAAAACTTTTTAAACACATTACTTAACCTTACTGGCATCGTTGGTATTGTTTATGTGTTTATGATCGTGTCGTCTTGCGATGACAATACTTATATAGCTGGATATAATAAAGATTTTGAAGAGATTAATCAGCAAATATTTGAAGTTGACTCACTATTAATGAGAATAGAAATGGAATTGGATTCGTTGTATGAAAGCAATTAGCGAAGATGCTCAAGTACATATCTCCGTTGCTTTCTTAATTAAAGCCATGTTAGCGGTAGGTGTAGTTACAGGATCTTGGTATCAAGCTCAAATGAAGTTTCAAGAAATATCTATAAGGCTTAATGATATTGAAGATAGAGTTACAGTATTAGCTACTGATGTTCAAGGAATGAAACAAGAACATCTTAATGAATTAGAAGAAGAAGTTAAAGAGCAACGAAGCTTATTACAAAAAATGGGATTGAAGAAACCATAATGGCAATCACTTATAGAGGACAAAAATTTAGAGGCTATAATAAGCCAAAGAGAACACCAGGACACAAAACAAAGAGTCATGCGGTACTAGCTAAAGTAGGGAAAAAGGTAAAATTAATAAGATTTGGTCAACAAGGCGTTAAAGGCGCTGGTAGTAATCCAAAGACAGCTAGAGGAAAGGCCAGAAGAAGGTCTTTCTTGGCAAGACACAGGGCGAATATCAGAAGAGGAAAATTCTCTGCTGCATATTGGTCAGCAAAAGTAAAATGGTAAAAAGGAGTTCAAATGTCAAAAAAAGAAAAACAAAACGAACCGACTCTTGTTCTTGATGATAAAGAATACAAGATCAACGACCTAGGTGATGACGAAAAGCTAATTGTAGCACACATCAATGATCTAAATCGTAAGGTAGATAGCGCACGCTTTAACCTTCAGCAGATCGAGGTAGGTCGTCAGGCTTTTGTTAATAGCTTAAAGGCTAAACTGGAAGAACCAGCAGTCGAGGCATAAATCGTTTTAGGGGGAATATGGAAAAACTACTGATACAAGAGTGGGGTATTGTTGGTTGTCTTTTGGCCTTATTTTTTGGTCAAATCATGTTCCTCCAAAAAACGCTAATGAAAAAATTAAATGAGACAGATGAAAAGGTCATAGCGCTCATTAATAGATGGAATCGCTCGGATGAATCTCGTGACAGAAGGCACGAGGATATTATAAAAGAGATCAATGATATTTCAGATGATCTTAATTTTTTAAAAGGTAAAAGCGAAAAATGAAAAGAGCTGAAGTAGATAGTTATCGTGATGAAGTATTAGAGCGTATGACACGCCTAGAAGAGAAGCATCAAGCACACTTCGAGGTGACAAAAGAGATCAGAGTTGATGTAAAGGCTCAGAATGGTCGAGTACGTTCTTTAGAGAACAAACAACAATGGTTTACTGGCATACTGGCAGCAATCACTTTTGTTTTTAGTAGTCTAATCGCATGGATTAAAGGAGCTAGTTAATATGGAAGAATTTGTAAAAGTTTTAGTAGAAAATTGGGAATATGCAATAATTGCTATTCTTGCAATCGATAAAGCAGTTGCCCTATCACCCTCTACTTGGGATGATCTTTTATGGACAAGTGTTAAAAAAAGTATTTATAAAATAGCAGGAAAATGATATGTTAAAAAAGTTAGTAAGAAGTCTTGTACGCAAACATGGTATGAAAGGTCTTTTAATAAAGATCGGTGACTGGGCGGTATCAGCTAGTAAGAATGAAAAAGATGATGAAGCCTGGGAATTAGTCGTAAAGCCTTTTATTGAAGAAAACTTCTAAATGGTAAGCATTAAGCAAATGCGCTCACTTATTGAACGTACTTGCAACGTAATGGGTGAAAAATATGCCTCTAAAAGTGCGGTAGATATGGTACTGGCCACAGGCATTATTGAATCACGCTACGAGTATATTACGCAAATGAATGATGGCCCAGCGAAATCTTTCTTTCAAGTAGAACCAGCAACCGCAGTAGATAATCTTGCCCACTATCTAAAGCATCGACCAGAATTAATGCAGAAGTGTGCTGAAGCAAGTGTAGTAGATCTAAAGTATTGGCAAACTTATGATGAAAAGCTATGGGCGGATATACTTGAAAAGAATATTGCTGCTGGCATAGTGCATTGTCGTATTAAATACTGGAGAATACCTAAACGTATGCCAACAAGTGTAGAGGGAATGTCGCATTATTGGAAAGATTATTATAATGCTGGTGGAAAAGGAAATTCAGAAGAATTTGTTGAGCAAGTAACTAAATGGCTACGATAAGTAGTCGAAAAGGGTTTAAGTAATGACATTATCCGAACAGATGCAGGCTATGATGGATGAGATGAGAGCAATAAAATTATTAACAAAAAGTATTGCTAGAGATATGGATAATGATATATCCATCAATGGTGTAAAGAAGATTGCAAACCTAATGACGATGATCGAGGGTTTACATATTCCAGATATAGTCTGTTCATTTGAAGAGGTTAATAGCATGGAATATTTTGATGACACACAAAGTGGAATGGCATAATGGCAACATATTTAGAAGCATTTTGTAATATTACAACTGACCTAATGGGCGTAGAGCCTAATATCGACAACTATGATCGCAAGCGTTTAATTCAGAACTTTCAAAGTCACGCATCGAATGTTTATGTGGCTTTTAACAGCGGTTATGTATCGCAAAGTTATATTGATGGTAAAGAGATGAATATGCAAACTTCATTGGGAGCTGTAGATTCTTCAGATGATGCGTATTTTGATTCTGCTGCTGATGCTTTATATGTTTATAGTTCTGTAGACCCAGATAATTTAGTCTATGAAGCAGCAGAGGACTGGGCCACCATTAAACAGCGAGTGGTCAATGAGCAAGCAGACCGCATTCGCTCTTATATCAATCGACCAATATTTAAACGTACAAAGGCAGAAGATCAAGGTGCATCTAGTCGTGACTATGATTTTGTACTGATCAATGCCAATGCAGGGTTAGCCTGTGCAGATTTAATGCGAGCAGTAGACCCAGAACGGTCTAAAGACATCGAAGAGCGCTATATCTCACCTGATGGTGATGGAATGTTAGACTTATTAAAAAGAGGCGATTATGCGCTTTGGCACGAAGCAACCTATGAGAAGAATGAAGGAATGCTTAGACCGATAAGTTTGAACGCCAATACTACAGGCGGTATCCTGGATACTAAAATGACAGCTTTACCTTCTGTAGATTACGATGATGTGCGTGTAAAAATTACTGCTGGGGGTACATTTACTTCTGGTACAGCGAATACATCCGTAAAATATTCAGTATTTGTTAAGAATGATACTGGACTTGCCATAGATGAGGTTGTGCAATCTGAAGAGATCAATGGCGATTATCAAGGGTTGGCTTACGGAATGTATATAAGATTTGGAGAGGGTGTCTATACTACTAATGACCAATGGGGTATTATTGTAGTAGGACAACCAGAGGAGTATGGGTCAGTTAAATCAGAGCAAGTAAGTAGGAGATAGGAATGCCAAAAGGTAAAGGTTACGGTTACGCAACCACAAAGAAAAAGAAGAAAAAGAAGAAAGTTCGTGTTATAAAACGTAAGTAATGTTTTATGGCAACACAGTACACTTCAGTCCTTCGAGCCAATGTTATTGAACCACTAGAGTCCTTAATTAAGGGCGAGTTCAATAAACTTCCAGTATATTACGATAAAGATTTTCAAAACAGAGGAAACTTCTTCCTAAGATTTATCCCTGTGCAAGATCAATTAGACCAACCCACCACCGAAGATCAAATTAGAGTCTATGGTATATTACTGCGATTGTATCGAAGGACACCTGGTGTATTTAGCAGACGTAATAATCTTGAGCAATTAATGAACTATGCAGATAGAGTAAAGCGTTTGATCGGTAATAATTCAAACTACAGTCCTTCATCAAGCTATAAATGGAATGATGCAGTAATAAGTTTTGTGAATTATGAGCCAGAATTAGAAGATGAAGAGATGGATTATCAAGTAGCAGACATCATGTTTAATTGTAATGTGCTAGTATGATCACTTATAATAAAACTTATAATGAAAATGTATTAGATAACTTGAGGTTATTGGTAGCTCAAGAATTTAGAAATGTACCTATTCGTTATGATAAGGTCTATCGTGGTAACTCATTTTTCCAACTTACACCTCAAAGAGATGAAATTGTAGAATTGCGCTCAGATGGAGCGATTAGAGAATACTCGATACTTTTAACCTATAATGAAAAAGAACGTGGTAGGTACACCAAAAAACGCAGTTTAGATACACGCATTGACACTATAGAGCGACTGAAAGAAGTATTGAGAACAAATGTGGCAAGTATTGATGAGTTTTCTAATTTTATCACTTCTGCTGGTAGGAATTTCATTACGAGTGATGGTGATGAATTAAGATTGATCAGAAGACCAATATTAATTACAAGCTTAGATCGGTTTGTTATTGATGCAAATGGACTAGCGTTTACAGTGTTTCCAGCAGCCAATTCTTACAGTTGGCACAACGCAAGATTGGATTCTGTAAACTATGATTTAGAAAGTGAACACCCTTCTTATTTAACTGCGACTTTAGAGTTTAAATGTTTAGTGGAAGAGGTCTATGCGTAAACGATTAAGGTATTAATGATGGCAAAATATAAAGCAATAAAACCAATAGATCAGTTTGGAAGCTATAAAGGTTTAAAAACCGAGGATTGGAACGCACTTAATAATGGTAAATCTGTAGAACTTGATGAAGTCCCAGAAGCAGCCAAAGATTTTTTAGAAAAAGCAACATATAGTAAGAAGGAGTCTAAGTAATGGCTTTAGACGGACAAGCATTTAGCCCAAAACAATTTCAATTAGCAATACAGGGTGAGGCTGTAATAGGTACAGCAGATATAGATGGCCCAATGAATCTAGTTAATATAGATAGTATTGAAATGCCTAATCTTAACCTAACGCAAGTGTTTGATGTGCGGAGTGGATCAAGTGGTAGGGTTGCAGATGCGGACGATGTGCTTATAGATGAAAAAGGTGTTGTAAAGGAAATTACTTTTTCTGGAGTATTTGATCAAACAGTTGCTCCAATATTACTTGGTAACGTATTAGGTGGTGCGACTGTAGCTAGCGATTTAATAACTGTACCTTATAATTACACACCAGATGAATTGCAAACTGGCGCAAGTGGAGACGCTACTAAAACATTAACATTCGCTGTAGTAAACCCAAAAACAAATGATGGGTCAAGCGATGAAAATAGATCTATGATTTTTCCAGGCTGTACGATTACTAGCCTCTCCATTACTGGTGATATGTCAAATGAGTCTGGCAGATTAAAATTTACAGCAACAGCTAGGACTGGATATATATCTAATTTTGATGAAGCAGATCCAAGTGTAGCTAATGCTTTTACAGCTTACGGATCAAGCTACTATTCACTTGCTACAATGAGCGCAGGCGTAAAAAGAACTATAGCTGGCGCTGAAAATTCTGTTATACAAAGTTTTAGTTTGAATATAGAAAATCCAGCAGAATTTGTAGGACAAAGCACAAATGGTAACCCAGATGCTATTGTCAGAGCTGTTCCAGAACTTTCAGTAACCTTAGATGCAACCGTTAAATATGATAGCAATACAGCAGATTATTTTGAAGCACATAAGGCTAATTCTCATTTAGTATCAAATGTAGCAGATAACGCTACGATAGCTAATGCTAGTAGTTTTGGCTTTATTGGAAGTTATGGAAGAATAACAAGTGTTGCTTATAACGAAGCAAACGCTATGATGCTTGATGTATCGACTAAGTTCTTTGCATCATCAACTAATCCTCTTATTGCTATTACAACTTAATAAAGAATTATGATAAAAACCCCACATGGTGAATTTGAAATTCGCCCTATCACCTTTGGTGAACGTAGAGAATTACATCGATTGGAAATGAAAGTGTTTTGGGATGATGAAATAGAACGAGATGCTTACTTTGATCTTCTAAACTGGTGTATGACTAAAGCCTTCCAAGATCCAGAAGAAACCCTAAAAGACCTAGACGATGCACAGATAGATGAAGTGCTTAATGAAGTCTATTTAGAATATAAAGGTCTTACTAAAAAAAAGACCAAATCAAAGTCAGGGTAGCTACCTGGTGTAACTTCTTCGGCTGGGGAAACAGTCTTTACCCAGTCAAATTCGAGTCTTACGAAGCACAAAGTCCAACTTTATCTAAAGTAATTACCTTTACTGAAGATGAGATATGGGATGAGTGTCAGCGTATTATTGAAGAAGATAAACACAATAAATTCTCTTTAGGTCAAAACTTATATTATAATCTCAATTTCTTTTGTAACCCTAAGTTCTTTATGGATAGGGAGATAGAAGGATATATAGACGATTACTTTGTATCCACTAAATTTAATTTACCTCTCGCAAAAACCTTACATGAAGCCGATGCTAAGACCATTGACATCTTTCGTCTTATTAGTGAGGAGATTAGTGCTTGCGAGAAACGATCAAGGGAAATGAATAATGGCAAATAAATTTGTAATTGAAGTCAGAGCTAAAGGGTTTACGAACCTAGAGACTCAACTTAAAAAAGCTGATGCAGCGACTAAAGGGTATACAAAATCCACTAAACAATTAAGAGGTGCAACTTCTGGATTAAGAAGAAATATTGGGGCATTAAGGAATAATATACTTCTATTTACATTTGCTCTAGGCGCAGCAGCTAAGATGACTAGTACTTTTGTTCGTAATGCTTCAAAATTTGAACAAGTTAGAACACGATTAGTAGGTTTAACTGGATCGGTAGTAAAAGCAAATCAAGCTTTTGACACTTTTAATGCAGTAGCAGCAACTACACCTTTTAGCTTAGAAGATGTAGTAAATGCTGGTGCGCAGTTAAAAGCATTTGGATCAGATGCGGAAGCATTAATTAAGCCAGTTACAGACCTTGCAGCATTTATGGGTACAACTGCTACAGAAGCTGCTAATTCTTTTGGCCGAGCTTTTGCTGGTGGCGCTGGCGCTGCTGATATTTTGCGAGAGCGTGGTATATTAAATATAATAAAATCTTCTCAAGGTTTAACTGACTTATCTACTACTACTTTACCAGAATTTAGAAAGGCTTTAATAAGTTCATTACAAGATCCAGCAGTCGGAATTGCTGGTAGTACCGATCGGATGTCAAGAACATTTGAAGGTGCGATGTCTAATATGAAAGACAGCTTAACTAGACTATCTGCTGAAGTAGGCGCTGTAATGCTACCAGCTTTAAAAGGATTTTCACGCCAACTTAAAGAATTATCAGACGATGCAATTACTTTTTTCCAGCAATTTACTGGAACTGAAGCTCAAAAAATGCTTGCGCATTTAAAGCAAATTGGAGTTGACTCAAAAGCTCTATCAGCTTTAGAGGCTATAGTTTTTACAGAAAAAACAGAAGAAAATATTGATAACATAAATCAAGCTATGGTAAGGTTATTACAAGGGAATAAGGGTTTAACTAAACAATTTAAAGATTTTGGTGGAGAGGTTAAGACAATTCAAGAATTCCTTTTTGGAAAGCCTATTGGAGAGCCAAGAATTGATGATGTTAGTATAAGCGTTGAAAATGCAGCATTGTTATTAGATGTGCTAAAGCAAGAAATGAATGCAGTTCAAGCTGGAGCTTTAGGTATGGCAAACTCTATAGGCACTAACAATCAAGCAACTTCAGAAGCATCTAAAGAAGCCGCAGAACACTTCCTTGCTTTAGCTTCTCTAGTTGCCATGCTTACTGAGCAAGATAATTTATATAAAAGACTTACCGAGACTATAGCTGAATTAAGCGCCACCGCACCACTTGTGCAAATAGACCCACCTGACCCAGCAAGGATTCTAGCTTCAGCAAGAGCTTTTAAACAATTTAGTGATAATATCGCTAAAGCTACTTTAGAAGGTCAGAATTTTGGAGATGCTGTAGTGAATGCGTTAGAATCTATTGGAATTGAATTAGCAGCTCAAGCAATTTCATTTTCGTTATTAAGTATTTTTGCTAAAGGCCCACTGTCAGCCTCTAAAGCTGGATTTGGATTGCTAGATACAGTATTTACTAGCATATTTGGCAAAGCTCACACTGGTGGAGCAATTACAAATAAAGGCGTACAAGCTTTTGCTGGGGGTGGTATGGTTCAAGGTAGAGATAATGTACCTATACTAGCTCAAGCAGGCGAGTTTGTTATGCGCAGAGAGGCGGTGCAAAGTATTGGCTTAGACCAACTACATCAAATGAATCAATCAGGTCAGAGTAATAATATGACTGTTAATATTTCTGCACCAATGGTAGATGAAACAGTTGTAGATCATATTATTCCAGCCATTGAAAAAGCAGCAAGGTTTAATTTAGCATGAGCCTAAGTTTTAACGGTTCTCAAAATGCACATGGGATTGAAGAGAATTGGCTTTTCAATATTACACACTCTGGCGGTAATTTATATTTAGCACTAGCCGATGTGACTTATAGCTCTAATTTTTATTATGGTGCTATAACCAATAATCCAAGTATTCGTGAAAGCCTTGATATTGTCAGATCAAAAGCCAACACATCAAATATCACACTAACAATAGCTGATTTTGAATACAATGGTAGTCCTATCTCTGAAGAGTTCTTTGGTGGGTCTAATCACTACATTAATAGAAGTGTATCTACCTCTATAAAAATTGGTGCTGATAATCCAGTAGTGGTTGGTACGTTTCGTATCTTAGATCTAAGTTATGACGGTGATGCCATTACAATGCAAATGGCTGCTAAAAGACCCTGGGATGGTATAGAATTACCAGTAGACAAAAGTACCACTGGTGTCTATGTGCCAGTAGTTTATGGTGACTATACAGGAACTATAGCAACTTCAGTTACCGCAAATAATAATGTATTTATGACTGATAAGGCAGTCTTTCCATCACCTAGAACAAGTAACTCTGGCAACAATCTTTACTTCTTAGCTCCTAAAAGCTACGGAAGTGGATCTGTCGTTAATTATTATGATTCAAGAGCAGATGTCTACACACACCTTGAAGAAAATAATGCAGCAACGGTTACAAGAGATGGTAAAGATGCTTTTGAGATAAAAGGAAAATTAAAAAGAACTTATAAGTTTAGACCAAAGGCTGTTTCTTCTTCAACAAACTTTTCTAATACTGGAAATTCAATAAACACCAACCAGTCTGATGGAGCTACCTCATCTACTTTTACTGCTAATGGTGGTGCGCAAACTGCTGATCTAAACTATGAGTTACCTTCAATCAGTGGTCATTTTACATCTGCTAGTTTAAGAGTAGCAGCAACAATTACAGTGGCTAATCACGCTGCTGGTGTCGAGTCGGTTTTATATCATCGCTCTTTTGGTTCTGACACAACTATTTTATCGCAAGGGTCTAATGGCACAGGAACTTTAACTGTAAGCACTAACACTAATATTTTATCAGCTATACAGTCCAATAATGATAGACTGCCTGACGACCTTAATCTTAGGTTTCAATTTAGCAGTCTTTCGTCTGGCTCTACGCAAGCAACTTGTGTGATTAATGATGTGTATCTTTACTTTACAATAGAAGAAGATTTTGGCTCTGAACCTATGGCTGCTGGTTTAGCTGAATTAAGTTTAGATACAATATACTCTGGTAATGATGGCTTAACTAATTCTTGGGATGATTCAGCTATAACTTACATTCACGATATACATCGAGATATGTTAATAAGATATGCTGGCGTTACTACTTCTACACCAGATAATTATTCTGATTTAAATACAGCTCGATCACAATCTAATAAAGAATGGTATGCACGATTTTGGCAATTAGAACCAAAGTTACTTAAAGATACCTTAGAGAAGATTCAGTTTGAAGGTGGCTTTGCTTTTCGCTTTAAAGCAGATGATAGTCCACAATATATTTATGTAAAAGATTCATATAGTAGCGCTGATTATACATTAGCAAAAGATGACCTGGCTAATATTAAAGTCAGTAATACTTCTATTGGTGATCTGGTGAGCAAGTTTGAAGTAAATTATGAAAGAAACCCAGGTAAAGGTACTTATATAAATTCTCAGACTTGTACGAATGGCACTACTAGGACTAATTATAATATTGCAGCAAAAGAAAATATTGAACAAGTCAGCTTAGACTATATTGTGCAAAATGATGCTGGTACAGTAGGCGCTACCGATCTTACTGGTGGCAGTCCGAATGATGGATTCGCTAATTATTACGGATATTTAGTATCTAATGTAAAGCTGATGATAGAAGCAGAGGTAATTAACCCAGCGCATATAGGTATTGAGGTAGGGGATATAGTCACATTTGATAATAGTGATATGTATCCAGAGAAAGCTTTTGGATCTGCCTGGACTAATAAAGCTTTTATGGTTATTTATTTATCACGCACTCCAGGTAAACTAAAAATTAAGGTAAGGGAAGTAGGCGCTATTTCTTAAAGAGGTATAATTATGGCAAAGTATTTTATTTATCCAACCGAAGGTCGTGAGACATCTGCATCTGTAGACAGTGGTTCTATTCCTGATAGTGGTGGGTCTTACACTTCTAACTCAGGTAAAGTAACCAATGATGAGCGATTGGTTGATGGGAACTTAGGTGCAGCAGCGAATTTTACTGCGCAACATGCTACAATTAGAGTAGATAAAGGAAGTGGATCAATCGATAAAATCGATAGTATCGCTTATTACTCTACCGCAGCCGATGATGGTGGATTTAGAATATATACAAATAGCGCATCTAATAATTCTTCTACTACAGAAAGAGCGACCTTTAACGCTACTACCGCTGGATGGAATGTTGATGTCGATATGACATTAGGAAATGCTGAACGATATTGGTATATGTCAGCGCACGAAGAGGCGGTAGCTACAGTAACGCAAGTAATACTTGGTACAAAACTAAATTTAACCAATGTAGAATTATCTGGAACAGAGGGTAAGATACATGGGAATAAGATACTTACCAGTCAAGGTGGTGTAGAGTATTCAAATAAAAGACATGATGGTAAGAAGTTTTGGAATTTTAATCTAAAGTTTGTTAGTTCTAGTTATAAAACAAGCTTAGAAACAATGAGAACTGCTCTATATGGCCCACACGATAAATTCTTATATTATGATGATTCTGCCTATTACTATGTGCGAAT
>TARA_R100001443_G_scaffold15093_2_pt1 | contig 12064 bp, 6 predicted proteins | sample TARA_R100001443 | Tara Oceans TARA_R100001443 (sample SAMEA2622142) | marine metagenome | biome: marine biome (ENVO:00000447); feature: deep chlorophyll maximum layer (ENVO:xxxxxxxx); material: "saline water (ENVO:00002010), including plankton (ENVO:xxxxxxxx)" | depth 50 m
AGAGCTATCCGCAATAATGTAATGGGAATTGAGGGTTTTAACCGTTTCAACACCAGCCGTAGAACGTACAATAACTTTTAAATCGGATGCAGCGAAAATCTTAAAGGTAAAGGCAAAACTGTGCGTAGAGCCATCAGCCGATAAAATAACAACATTGGTGCTGGATGATACGGTCATAAGTTATCCCTTCTGTCTTCGTAGGCGTATCTAAGGTTTTCATTGCCCTCTAGGTTTAAAAAATCATCCAAAGCTTGATCATAAAATCTTGTATTAAGCTTTTCGATAATACTAATTTTTTTAGCGGTCGTTGTGTCAGGATGATGGTATTCACGCGACTGGAACCGTCTTCCTTTAGCCGTATCATTAATAAGGGCTTCCAGTGCTTCATAGAAATAAAGGCCATGAACCTCAACGGCATTATCCTCTAGCTTTTTGCCTTTGGCTAATCGTGTATAATCTGACTGCTGCCCAGGCGATAACGTAATGCCATTAACCTCTTTTTTATTACTTAATGGATAATTGTCCGTACCTGAGAGACTAGTTAAAATTAACAGTTCTTTTTCTACAGCATCTAAATCCTTAGACGATTTAAGATTTAATCCAGTCCAAAAGTTCCAGTGGGCTTTTTTCGGTGATGATGAAAATGAATACCCATCTTCCCCCACAACATTTCCCAGGGGATCAAATTGCTCTACTAACCCTTCTGTATCCTTAAAGGAAGTACGTTTTAATAACATACTATTGGCCCAATTAGACCAGTCAGACCAGACATCATCGTTAAGTTCAGACGGCATTCCTAACATATTATAATTAACTTCTCCGTTAGCTAAACGGTAATCATTTATATTTTTTAGGGTAATAAGGGTTTTATCGTCACGGGCTGTTAGCTTTCTCGGATCTCGCCCTCTTTCAATAGCTCCGGTCAAAGAGCTGTAAACAAAGGGAACATTTTCAGCAATGGTTCTTCCCAGCATTTTGTTAGTAAATTCCAAAACATTTTGCAAGCCTACCCCATCTTCCTCGTTCTCCAAGGCTGTCTCCATAGCTGTAAAAAAATTATCGACACTTTGAAGAGTAGGTAATTCTCTGTAATATTGAAGCGTTGCATAAATAGACCCCCAACCAAGTTCCATAAATGTCTGCATGTCATCTTTATTAGTCATTTTTGATTGCAGCATTGTTTCGGCAGCCGTTCCATAAATCGCCAGTAAGGATGCCATAGGCCCAAAGCCTTGGATTGATACATACTCTATCGGCCCATTAGGAACACCAAAATCATCGAACAAAGGCATGTCTTTAGGAAACCCATCCCCTTTAAAAGCAAAACTAAAAGGCTGTTTTTTCTGCGCATAGAAAGCATCTCTAGCATTTTTATTTCTAGGAGCAGGGCCAATAAAACGACCTTCCTCTACCATTTCATATACGTGATACGCTACCATACCCCCAAATGCCATTTTACCCATTGCTGCTTGATGTTCTGCGGGTCCAGATTTGCCTAGCAACGCATCGCGTGTTTTAGGCCGTAACATATTTAAAATTGGAATAAATTCTGTGGTATTAAGAATGTCGTTGGTGGGTGCTGTGGAAAACGCTACTAGAAAACGTCCAACTAAAGTCTTTTGGAATTTCTGAACGGTTTTACCATAATCCCCTAACTCAGTCGTTAAGGTAACGTAGGCTGCTTCCGTATCAAGTTTCTCATCGATAGACCTGGGGTCTAAATAAACCATTAATCCGGCATCAACAGCATCATCATAATCTTGATCACTTAATTTACCATCTATCTCATAGCTTCTTTGCCTTAGAAACTGTCTGTACCTTCTATGAGCTTGAACCCCCAATTCGCCCCTGGCAGCCAATGTTTTAAAGAACTCATCTCCAGCTAGTAATAAGCGAAATGGAATACCCATAGCCTTTGAAACAAAATCAACAGATTTACCCGCAATAGTTTGTTTAACCGTTGTCTGCTGCATAGACGCTGTTAGATCAAGCTTTGATCCTCTTGCCGGTAAGTTTGTCACAGCAGCTATTCTTCCAGCTTCCAGGGCATCTCTAAAAGCCCCCTTCCATGCGCCCAGCCTGTATACAAAATCCATTGTGGATACATTGTCCATAGACTTGGCAAATTTTGCGTTAGGGGCCACAGTTCTTAATATATCGCCATAAATACCAGCAAGCATTTCAGCTGGAAGCTTGCCTAGCATAAAGGTAGCATTTCCAATAACATTCTTAAATTGCGTTGCTGGCGCACTTAATATGCTTGCCATAAACGCTTTATGAACTTCATCTTTTGCCTTTATATGCCAGGCCTTCTCTGCAAAGGTATTAACCGTTTGTAAGATGTCTGACGGATCACCACCATGTTTGGTAATAAGGTCTTTTGCTTTGACTAGTCTTTCCGCTAATTCTTCAACAACGCCAGTATTTAAATCTTCACGCTGTGCCTGGTTAAGCACAGCCTTAACAGCTTGATCAGACATTTGCTCATCAATAGTCTGCCCTACCCTGAGATTATACGACTGCAATGCCCTTGCTGCTTCTGTTTGCGCCCCTTTCATTTGGGCTTGTATCGCAGAGTGAATAGATAATTGTCTTCTAAACTGCAACTTCATTAAGTCTGTCGCTACACTAGGATTTCCTATGGCTGCTGCTAATTTAGTCAGTTTTTTTGCGCTATGAATTAAAAGCTGTCTACCGGCAACAAGCTGGGCAGAGCCGAAAGTCTCACCTTTTTTCCTTTTAATAATAGATCGCGTTAACCCCACCTCATCTTTCAGTAATTCAATAGCCTTTTCCATTGTTTCCTGGTTTGTAACCGTACCACCGGTAAAACCAGCCATGTCGGCTTCTAACATCTTAGACATAGCCTGGATAGTTTGGGTTAGGTCTTCCCCTGTTTCTATCCGCTCAAAATTAAAGTCATCAACTTTCTTTACATCGTTTTTTAAATAATTAAGGAGTTGCGCTGCTTTGTTAGGGGAAGCTGCACCCATTTCAGTTTGAAACCCGCCCTTTTCAGCTGTGACTGCTTTTCCCGCTGCATCAATGATTTCTGTAGCTTTATCAGGATTATTAGCCTCATCTAATATATCCAGTGCTTCAGCTGCTATTCTATCCTGAACGTCTGGTAATCCTTGAAACCCACGATTTTTAAATGCATCAAAACCCTCTTGGGTTAATACCCCTCGCTCAAGAAGCTTGTTTGCTACTTCTTCCTGGGTTTGCTTATAAGAAAAATTACCACGATCAGGAATGATATTGGTTTCTTGACCAGTAGGAACATTACTAGGCTGCTGTGAAAGAACGCCTGGAGCCACAAGGTTGTCATCACCATAAGCTTGACCACCATCAAAAGGTTTAAATACCCTTGAAGGTTCCCGCACGGGGCCAGGTGGGGAAAGCAATGTTTTAAGAAGTTTAACGCTGCTGCCAACATTCATGGCAAGCTCCAAAGGGTTACCGGCCACTTCTCTTGGTGGGCCAGCTACGTCCATGCTTTGGGTAATCGTATTCGTTTCCGCAATTTTCTGCGGATCAATCCTAGGATCTATTGCCATGATTTATTGCCTTGTTTCTTTACCTGATAATGCTAAAGATGCACCCCCAGCCGTTGCAACTGCCGGTGTGAATAAGGATTGCCCTTTTGAAACTGCTTCTTTGAGTTTAGGCGTTAATATAATAGTAAAACTAACTTTATCTTTAAGAATTACTTTAGGCAAACGCCCTATGCTATCAGTTATTGGCAAAGACCCAATTGCATTTTTATCCATTTTATTAATTATTTTCTTTATTCTTGCAGGGATAATTTCATCATAAAATTTTACATTACCTTCTGCGCCATATCTATCTTTCTGAATATGACCAGGACTAAATGATATGTAATCGTACCCTTCTTCATTAGCTATAGCTAACAATCGTTTAATAGTTAAATCTGTCCATTGGCTTGTACTTGTTACAAATGGTGCTTTTTGAGGTTTACCATCATTCTGTGTAATAAATTGAGCAGTTTCTCTAAGGTAGTTAGCAGCCATATTCGCTTCATCTAGCTCTTTTCCTTTAAGGTCTTCCCCAGTTTTTTCTACTTTTTCTTTATATTTATCAAGCAATGCTTGGGCTTCTTTTCTTTTTGCAGAAATTTCTTTTAATTCTTCTTCTGATTTACTAAAACCGCTTTTTCTGCCAGTTTGCGCCCAATCTGATTGTATTTCCTCAACATAAAGAATTTTACCACCATCTACAGCTTTTCGGTCTGTGGTTCTTATATGTGCTATTATATCTTCTTCTGGAAAATGATCGCTTTGAAAAACTGCATTTTCTAATGCCGGACTTCTATTTTCATCTGATAACGATAATGTAAACTCACGATAATTTTCACCACCAGGAATAGTATAACCTTTAAATAAAGTTGCTTCGTAGTCAGGGGCAATCAAATCGTTTTCCATAGCGTGTTGCTGTACCTGTATTTTTGCTTCATTAAGATTGAAAACATAATCATCTTCATTGATAGCATTTTTATTATTTGTAGCATCAGCTCTACTTGCAAAAAATAACCACCCAATACTATCATTACCTGTTAAAACTAGACCAGTATTTGAATCTTCCAATATTCTTATTGGATCACTGTAATATTCATTTAAAGCCTCTTGTTCTAGTGTTGATCCTTTTGGTCTAGGATCAGTATCATCTTTTAGTTCATCAGCTCTATTTGCAATATATTCTGGCCCAAAAGCTTCTTCCGGTGTCATTGTTGCTTTTAATTTGTCTGGTATAACCCCTTTGTCTATTGCAAGATCATCAAGACGTATATCATCAGTATTCCAATTTAAATATAATTCACTTTCGTCACGATCTCTAACGTGTTCTCTTATTTCAATTTTATTTAAATCAAGATGTTCAACAATTTCCTGTTTTGTAACATTATCCTTTTTTAATACCTCATCCAGACCCGTCCATTCAATTTCATCCTTTTTAACGCCGGCATTAATTAACATATTTTTAAATTGTTCTCCCATACCCTTTTCCTGGGTAAGCTTTAAAGCTTCATCCTGTGCCTTAGAGAAAAAACCTAAATAATCCAGACCTGCTTTTATCAATGGCTTAATTCCTGCTGCATCCGCTTCTTCCTGTGTGGCTGCCGCCCCAAATCCACCAGCAATAGTAGCTTTTCCTAGAGTTGATGCAAGAATTTTAGCAGCTGCTAAAAAGGATGCGTAAATCACTCCACCAGCACCAATCGTATCTGTGGCAACGCCTTTTAATCCAGCCTTTAATCTTTCAAAAGCAGATACATCGTCAGGGTCTTCTAGCTTTGCATTGAGAAAAGCTACCCATTCGTTTTCAACGCCTAGTTCCTGGGCTAGAGTAGCAATATTGCCAATCTCAGGAGTGACTGACATATCGGCCCCAGTTCCCTTCATCAACCCCTTTACAAGATTTGAGCCTTTGGCCGGAGTTATTGAGGCAGCAACAATATACATTGTTAAATCTCGACCTACCTGACCCAACTCTGTTCCCGGTTCTACACTTTTTAAGGCATTGTCAAAGTCATTAGAAGTTAGACCCAAAACAGGCATAATCATGTCAACAACATCAACATTATCAAAAGACATGCCATACAGTTCTTGATACTTTTGCTGAAGCATTGCATTGCCTATTGGATCTAAAACAGACCCCACAACACTGGTTAAATCTTTAAAGGCATTTAAGCCACTTTCAACACCCTTGATAGTTCCGCTTGCGATAGCCTTCCCATATTCAGGCCCAGCTGGTGTTTTGTTTATTTCTTCACCGGACTGGATCAATGCTTGACCTTGAGTGTTAACGCCTGGAGAAAACCTGGATAATGTTGAGAAAACACTTTCCATAAGACTTGTTTGTTCGACACGCTCATCCGTATCCAAATCATCTAATTTTTCTAAATTAGTTAATACATAATTTTCTAATAGTGGGTCCACGGTATTTCCTTAGAAATTCATACCAAAGTTTTTGGCAGCACGTTTAAAATATTCTAATTGTTTTTTTAGCTCGTTTATTAACGCAACCTCTCCTGGGGCAACATCAATAACGTGATTAAGCCTAGTTCTTGAAACTTTATAAGCTTGCCTTACATACTCCAATAATTGATCCCCATCAGCACCATCAATATTATCAACCACCTCAAGATCAGCGAATGCCCGTGTCCAATTTGGCGCAGTTTCTCCATCCTCTGACCTTAGTTCTGCAAGTGGGGTTTCTATTCTAGCTCTTCTCTCAAATTCAGCTATTCGATCCCTCATATCTTTTGCAACATTGCTTTGAAACTCGCTTTCTGCTGTTGCCTTGTACTTTTGGTATTCATCTTGGATTTCTTGTGTCGTGACCTGTCTGTCATTTAGGTCTGGACTAGTTCTTTTCAAACGTACAAATTCCCGTAATCTTGCTTCAAGATCATTAACAAACTTAGCAGCAGCAATGTATAAAGTATCTTCCTGTAGACCCTGGCTTCTTAACTCAAGTAAACTTGCACCGGTTCTATTCTTTTCTTCTTTTATAATATTGGTAATTGTGGTGTACGCATTATTATCTTCTTTTTGCAGCTTAATTTTTTCTGCATATTCTTTAAGAATATCGCGTTGATCAAAGCGATCAAGACTCTTGCCACCAAATGTGTAATCTTCCACCATTTTTCTTAAAAGTGTATTGGTTAATGCGCCATCTTCTAATAGCGCATCTAAATCTTCTTTAATTGGAGTAAAATAAGCTACCCTTAAATCTGGACGATATCCACTTAACCCTCTAGTCACTCTAAACGCATATTCTTCAACATTAGGATCAATAGCTTCGTTAATATTCTTTTGTTCTGCATCCGTTATGCGCAACGATCTTAGCAGCTCTGGGTCATTAAGAAAATTAACAATCTTTCTTTTTACATCAACAGTAAAAACCGTCCTTGCAGTTAAAGTATCTATTAAACCTACTCGACCATTTCTTATAGTTGGATGATTTTCTAAGCCAGTACCTTCTAAAAATTGATCAAAAGCTTTGTTTATCGCGTCTTTAGTCCCTAATTTCCCATTACCAGGAATTACTTGAAGCCGTGTAATTAAAGTGGACTTGTTTTCTGATACTTCAGCTTCTTTTCTTTTTGTAAAGTCATCAAACTTTTTTCTGCTTTGTGAGGCATCATCTAGCAATTTATTAAGTAGTTCTGTACCATCAGCGTCCGTCATTTGCGATAAGGCAAATAGAACTTCGGGCGGATTTTCTAGCATAAAAGCTTTTTTTTGTGCATCATCAAAACCAAGGTTAGCAAGCTTTTTATCAATCGTATTTCCTTCAGCATTATGAAAAGCTATGAGATCAAATACTCTGGCATCTCCCTTACTGGGGTCGTCTTTTATAAAATCTGAAGTAATTTTCACTCCATATGTTTGATGATAAGTCTGTAAGGCAATTTTACCTTTTTCCGTTATGACCATCTCACCAGCTTCATTGCGGGTAAAATTCCCTGATGAGGTCTTTAGAAGAGCATTTTTAGAAGTTATCTGTTCTACAATTGTTGTCCGGCTATTTAAATTATCAAATACTGCATTTTCTTTTTGCTTTTTTGCCAATGCAGCCCTGGCAGCTATAGCCGTATCTATCTTAGAGCGTAGCCTTAATCTTGCGCCCTGTTCAGCAATATTAAACTTGCTTTCAAATTTCATTACGGAATTAACATTGGTTCCGATATTATTGCGCAGTGTAGCCTTAATTTCAGCAACCCTCTGCTGCCAGCGTGGGTTATCGCCATCGAGTACGGAATAAATATTACTATCCCGACCCATATCATATTCTAGCTGTCTAAGCTGGTCACTCGCTGCCAATAGGTTTTCATCAAGCTTTAATTCTTCAGCCACACGATAACGCTGTAAAGCAACTTCCCGTACCTGGTTTACAAATTCGTTAACAGGGGCTGCTTTATCCAGTTCAGCCTTTGCTACACTAAAGCTTTTTCTTGCCCGTATAGAAGCTCCTGGAGCGCGGTTGGAAGGATTAAAACTTGCTGTGTAAGTTGGAATACGCATTTATTTTCCTATGTCTTTCCCACCGTACATTTCATAGCCCATTTGAGCTGACTGGCCTAAACTGCTAATTAATGATTTGGTTCCTTGCGCCTGTAAGCTGGCTGCTTGTGCGCCACCTTCCATACGCGATAATTCTGCCTGTAATCGGGCATCTTCCTGTTTATCGCTGATTTCCATATTAATCATTTCATTTTCAAACTCCATTTGGGATAGAGTAAAATCAAATTCCCTTGCGCTTTCCAAACCCACAAAGATAGGCGTACCCTGGGAAAGATCTACACCCGCATAGGCAAATCCGGCACGTTGCTCACCACGCAAGGCATCAAAGTCCTTTCTGGATCTTTTCTTGGCCGTAATCAGGTTTTGATTAATAATCCCCCGTTGTTTTTCCAGGAGATCAATATCTCGTTCGATCAAACCGGCATTAAACTCGCCAACTTCCCTGGCTGCTTTCGCTGCACTGTCAGCAGCACGTTTTTGGGTTAATCCCCCTAGGATTGATAACCCCACACTTACTGCTGGATTAGCTAAAAAAGTAAAAATGCCCATATTAAATATCAAATGTTGTTAATCGTGGATAAATCGCCAACACAGTGAGTGGTAAAGCTTGCGTTTGCCTTATAAACACCGTGTCGTTGTCATAAAATGTGCCTGTAAATTCCACCTCTTTATCTCCTGTAAATAAAGGTACAGCTTCACTAGCTGCCATAGAACTATCCCTAAAAGGAACACTTTCCAGTGTGGAACTATTTGGACCTACGTCCAGCCCTACCGTATTCAACAATCGAACCGTTACACCATGTAATCTCTTGGGCTTACCCTGGCTTGTGCCATCCACACTGCCAGCTTCTAAACGTAGGGTTTTCATATTGGAATTATAGCCTAAACCCATTACAGCCAAGGTGCTGTCATAGCTTAAAGTAACATCACCACCGCTTACTGTTCTCACAGCATGAGCCGCACCATTTGCCGTAATAGAAATAATTTGACCCTCTAAATGCCATAATCCTGTCATGGCTGTCGTTCTTGCTGTGGAATAGTCCACAGGCGTAGGCCAAGCATCAGGGCCAGGAAACGTTAAAGCACTATCGCAGAAAAAAGCTTCTTCCGTTGTCGTTCCAAATTCTATTGATTTTAATCTTTCTATATACCTTTTTGTGGCCCCATTAATTGTTCTTTTAACAATTAAATATAATTCATCTTCCCCATCACTTGATGGTAAGGTTGCAATACTTTCTACAACGGCGTTTGTTTGTGATGCACATCTTAAATTGTTGTCATCTGAGGATGTTGCTGTAACCACCTGACCAATGGACGATTTAATTGTTACAGCTGCTGAACTGGCTGTCGCTGTGAAATCACTATGGTTATTGATCGTTGTTGCTAGATTTGTAGCCGTTGTATTACTATCATTAAGAACGGGAATAAAATGCAGCGTGGATGTTGCTGACGTTGTTCCTGGGGGATCAGATGTAAAAGTTACACTTGTTCCATCCCCTTTTGCTAATGTTATTGTTTTCCCACCAAAAGAAGAAGTGACACTACCCACATTTACCGTTGTTGTTCCTATGACCCCGCCAATAACGTGCTTGGACCACGCAACCACCTGTTCTTCCCGCCTATACGTCATGGAAAGAAGTGTACCGTCTGATCTTAACGCCCAGACAATACTATCTGGTTCTTGTTGATAGGCAAATTCCGTAATACCACCTTTTGTAATATGCTCAGAAAGTATGGTCATATCAGGGGCTTGGTACCCAAACTCATCGACATCACCAACATACTTAAACTCTCGGACTTTTCGCCCATTACGCTGCAAAAACAAGGTAACATCAGCGACCTGTACAGGAGCTACCGTGGCAGAACCGTAATTACTGTATTTTCTAATGAGCGTTGTGGTCGGTGTTATTGGACCTTCATTGGATGTTGTGACAACAAATTCACCGCCAGCCGTACCCACCGTTAAAACACGGGTTGCACTCATCCATCTAATTTCATTAACAGTATTACTTGCAATGGTGTAAATCAAAGCATCATCCGCTGTTGCAGATCCAACAGCAAAATTATCGTAATCGCCATTTTTTGAAAACCACAGTGTTTGTGGGTTCGTAGCCGTATTGGCAAATACCAGCCGTTGCTCAAAAAACGTAACGACAGAGGGATAATGGTTGGCACTATTAATGGTTGGTGATGGTGTGCCGGCAACGCTGAAATCAGAAAAAGCCCAGGCGTTATTAGCCGTTCTTGTTAATGTTTGTATTTTATAACTTGAGTGAACAAAATACATCGTGTCGGCACTTTGAACATAGTTTAACCCTGATAAATCTGCTTTTGGATAAATCGTTGCTATTTCATAAATTTTATCAACGGTTTGAGTTTCGCCGGCTGAAAACGTACCTTCACTGGTAGTATTAATTGCCGCTCCATGTAAATCCGTTAGGGTAAACGTTGTATTAGTTTTATTTGCTATTCTGAAATTTCTGTTTTGCAAATTTGGCAAATAAGTTGCAGCCTTACCCTCAATATTTAAAAATATTTCATCCCCATTACTTAGCCCGTGATCTGTACTTGTGGTAAAGACCCCAGGATTAGCATTAGTCATGGCTGATAAGGTTTTAGGGGAAACAGTTAAAACTTGCTGTCCATTGCGATACACACGCATGATTTGATCGCCAAATTCTAAAATATAAGTATCTGACGTTTTAAACTGAAACGGAATTAACCGCGTTTCATCGTCACTATCCTTAACCTCGCCTAGAAACTCCGTGCCTGGTCTTCGCGTTACCCCACCTTGAGGCAGCACTAAAAAGTTTGTTAAATCGGACAATCCTTCGGCATATTTTGCCAAACCCGTTCTGCCCGATAAACGGGGCGTGATTTCTCCACCTGTAAAAGAGGATAAGGATGGGGCCGATTTAGCCATTAAAATCTGCTTTCAATAAAATCAGAAGCTTCAACACGCTGTGGCGCACCTTCTGTAGCATCCACAAACCGTGCTTCTTTAAGTTTTTCCTGATAAAGCTGATACGTTGAGTTCATCAGGGTATTGGACCCCGTAATGGCATAACAAACCTCATGGGCTAGTCTTGCCGATAACGCTTCAATTAATCCACTGTCATACTGGGTGGTATCGGTAATCTGTCCAATATACTTGATTTTTGCCGTACCCTCATTGGTTAACAGCTTTTTACCTTCAATAACAAACACCGGTGATCCATCTGTGGAAGTCATATTATCCTGGGGATAGGTTAAGGTTCCATTGCTAAATTCAAGAACTCTTAAACAAGCCGGATCTGTCGGGAGAATAAACTGGCTTTCATAGCCAAAAGCCGGAGAGGAACTGTCCTTAGATAACGCTGCCCTTGAAATTAAACTATTCCAGGGATGCGCTCTAAACACACTGTCACGGACATTATCAAACCTTTGATTAATGACGGTCGCTGCCTTTACATTTTCCGTTAGGGAACTAATGGTGCTTGCGCCAATAATATTTAAGGCAAAGTTTGCAATATCAACTTTTGAGGCCATAAAAAAATCTCCAAAAAAAAAGAAGGGGGGATTGCTCCCCCCAACTAGTTTTAATCAATGACGTAATGCATTGTGAGTTCAACAGTGCCTGTACCAGCAGCACCACCCATCACAACAGTAATAGGAATGCCGGTTTTGTCTGCATTCACAACGGAATTTCTTCCTAGTGCAGACGTAGCAGCAATATCCACTGTCGTAATGCTCGTGCTTGCAGCAGCAGCTTTGTACTCATCAACATCCAGCGCAACGTCTGTGCCGTCACTGTCTTTGTAAGCAGCATGGCCTACAGACAAGGTTGTTGATGAACCCATTGCATCATGGACAAGCTCTCCTGAGAGTATTCTTGCGCCATTTGGCAAGTTGAACATTTCGATAACATCACCAGACGCTAGGCTGGAAGCTTCATAGAGCGCATACGCAACCCTCATTCGGCCACCCATCTCATTGGGCTTGATGTTTTCTTTCGGATCATTTTGATCCCACTTGGTTTT
>TARA_R100001443_G_scaffold680_2_pt1 | contig 12025 bp, 6 predicted proteins | sample TARA_R100001443 | Tara Oceans TARA_R100001443 (sample SAMEA2622142) | marine metagenome | biome: marine biome (ENVO:00000447); feature: deep chlorophyll maximum layer (ENVO:xxxxxxxx); material: "saline water (ENVO:00002010), including plankton (ENVO:xxxxxxxx)" | depth 50 m
TCCCAAAATGAAAGCAGCGAAATTAATCCAAGTTATAATTTTTATCATTCAGGAGTAACCTCAACGGCAGTCGCTTTAGCTTGATCAGCTTCTCTAGCTTCGTTAATAATTTTGCCTTGTAATTCTTGGATTCTTACTGCAAGAGGCTGAAGTTCTTCTTTGTTTGCTTCTTGCTGTCTTTTAACGACACCGTTGTATTCTTCAACAGCAGCGTCTAATTCAGAGATAGTAGACATAGATAAAGTGTATATGCTTTCAAATTATAGGGTTTTTAGGTAATCCAACAAGTTTTCTACTTTAGTTTTATCAAAAGGGTCGTGAATATTGCTTTCATATACCTCTGTAAATCGTTTTTCTACTTTGCAATTATCAAAGACTAATATTTCACGTTGATTTCTTACTCCTAATTCATCTCTATAAATAGCATTGTTTAAATTATTTCCAAAAACTAATTCCATATCACTAATAGCTTTTAATTTTGTAACACCCATTGCATCAAGCCATACTCGTTGAGTGAAAAAATCATTGATAGTTAAAATATAAACTTCATTTACACCGTAAGATCGTATCTCATCATACTTGTCTTCAAAGGAAGGTACATGTTGATAGGTGCAAGTGGGAGTAAAAGCACCAGGTAAAGTAAGTATTACACACCGATTTCGTGTTAAATCTTTTAGATTTACTTCTCTAGTTGAAAATACATGATATTTTTCTTCAGGATGCTTCATCTCATAAGAGCTTACAAAAAAACCTGTGTTTAATGCGTTTTTTCTCATTTGAATCTAGGGCCGTAAAAAAATAAAACTAGAGAATTTCTTACTCCTGATTTTACGGTAGAAACTTTGTGATGCAAGAAAGGAGGAAAAACAGTTACAGCACCTTGTTCTCTTGGAATTACAAAATCGTCTTCTGGCTTACCATTTTCAAAAAAAACCAAATCACCTCCAGTATTACCTTCTAAATCATTTAATTGAACACTTACAGAAAGTTTGCAATATGGCCTATAACTATTTATATCTTGATGAAAACAATAACCCATTCCATTTTGAAATTTATGAATAATACATTCAAAATCATGCTCATCTAAATCATAATTATAAGTTAGTCGATTCACTTCTAATGCTAGGTTTTTTATCTTTTGAATAGGTGCAAGTTCATTACTTGGATGAACATCCCTAGAACCACGTTGTAATGTTTTTCTTATATTATAAACTCTCATATTTGCATGATCTATTAGCTCTCTACATTCCTCTTTAGATAAAGTTAATTCTGGATATTTTTTATGACTTAAAAAAACAGGCATTATAAAATTATAAGTTTCTTCAAACCACTGATGCAAATGCTGAATTTTATCGAATTTAGTTTTTAATTTAACAATCAACTTTCTGAGAATTGTGCCCAAACATATCCACCACCACCATGCCCTCCTGCATAAGCAGCTTCACCATATAAAGAACTACTATCTGTACCCCCAGCACCACCACCTCCTCCAAAAGTAGGAGCGTTAGGACCAGTGCAACCACTGCAACCACCGCAAGGTTGGTCAGCACCACCAGTATGAGTCCAACCGCCTATACCAGTTGGGTTTGTTCCATCCAAAGCAGCATCACCACCATTTCTTCCTGAAGAATCATCACCTGCTGTGTAAGCAGTTGCTCCAGACTGACCAGATTGTGCATAACCACCAGGATTAGATGATGGGTATCTGGAACCTCGATCACCTCCGTAAACCGCAACGACATCTTTTATTCCAGAAGGCCCACCTGAGTAACTTCTCCAACCTCCTTTCCCTGCTTGTATAACGACTGATGAACCTGGTGTCACTGAACCTTTATTGTCTATATATGCACCACCGCCACCTGCACCGCTGTTTGAACCTGAATAGCAAGAACCTTGATGAACATAGTAGCTATATCTATAACCACCACCACCACCACTTAAAGCTCTAATTCTGACCTTAAAACAACCATCAGGAACAGTTTTAGTTTGTTGTACTCCGCTATCAGTATTCCATAAGGTATGACTAGTGTGACTTCCAGCAGTTTGATTGTAGCTTACACCAGTATCTGAAGCATCAGCAACAAAATAAGTATCGACACCACTACCATCGCACTGTGCATTTGTAGTTGCACTGGCTGTTGCTGGTGTTACTGAATCACCATCTGCGTTATAAGCAACTACTGAATATGAATAACTAGTGTTATATGCTGCTAAACCTGTATCTGAATAGGTTGTACCTGTCTGAGTTGCAATAACAGAACCAGCCCTAGATAGTTTATAACCATCAACAACAGCAGGGCCAGAAGGAGCAGACCAACTTAAATTTATTGCTTTAGGAGTAGTTGTTGACTTAGTGGCTGAAAAATTATCAGGAGTACCAGGTGGCTCTGGGCCAACCATTCTCATTTTTTGAGAAGCACCAAAAGTTCCCATTAAATTAACCTCCCTTGCGAGTTCATTGTTTTAGCCCTCGTAATATCAGTATCTTCCCCAGTATGCTGGATTTTGGTCAAGTTTTCACCAGTTTCTACAAAATCAGCAGAAGTGTAAATGGTATCAATTTTTATTTTTGCAGAAGCTAAATCTGAATTATATTCAGCCCCAAAATCGATATCTAAACCTCCATAAGAAATAACTTTTCTATATTGTTCATAAGAAAATACATCTGTGACTGCGAGTTCTTCTGAACCAATAGTAAGAACTTTTGTTTTATCAATCTGATTTACTCCATAGCACTTTGTTACTTTTACAACTTGACTACTTGTATCAATTGAATCTACAACACCACGAAATCCATTAACTTGATTTACTTTATCGCCAACAGATATAGAAGGCATGGATGATAATTTAGTGCGAGTTAAAGAATATTTATAACGCTTTTCAACATCAGAAGTTTTATCTTCTGTTGACCAATCTTCTGTTGGAGTTTCATTTAAAATTTCATATTTTGAAGTTCCTAAAAGAATAAAAACATAACTTTCTGAATCACTATATACATATTCTGCTGGTGGCTCTTCTGGCTTTGAAGTATCAACTATTGGTTCATTAAGTAACGCTCTTTTTACAGTTGGATAATTACCTGTTTGTCCTTTATCTGTATTGATTTTATCAATAAAATATTGTTCATCTAAAATAACTTTAACGTCTTTACCTATTTCAACTTCCCCTGATTGCAAAATTATTTGATCATATTCAATATATTTAGTCCCTAGAATATTAGTCAAAACAGTGTAGTTGTTATCTTCGTGAAATGACTCTATTGGGTACACAAAAAGACCAGTCATTTCATCTTCAGTAAGAGCCTGAAAATTCGATGTGTGTTTATAGACGTTTGGAAGAGAAGGTAAAAGTCTCTTTGTTTCAATGTCGATATACATGATTAAGCGAAGTTAGTACCAGTTTTAATAGCATAAATAGTAGAACCACCGTCAAAAGTTATAAACGTAAGAATGTCGATAGCGTTTGATGTGTTAGTTAATGTTGGTGCTGTACCTCCAGAAGGCCATTTAAAAGCAGAACCCCAAGTAATACTTAAAGCAGAACCTGCTGTATTTTTACGAATAATACTGAAACTTGTTGCCTTACCATTAGTAGCACTGCTTATTGTTACTGAAGTTGCGTTTGCCCCTTGGTTGAGATAAATAATATTTCCACTATTTAAGTTAATAGTTAACCCACCAGAAGAACTATGAGTAACTGTTTGATATGCCTCTTGTGACTTAATTGTTTCTAAAACAGGAACGGTAAGGAAATTACCTGAAGGGTTATATGTCAGGTTTGAATCCATTCGGATTGTTTCGCCTGCTGTTGAAGAGGCAGAATCAACGAATGTTAGATAATGAGTTGAGTCAGTACTGGTAGCTGTTGTATCTACAGCATCCGCAGTGGCAGCGTTACCTGTACAAGATCCAGCGGAACCAGAACAGTTACCTGTGACGTTTCCAGTTAACGCACCAACAAAGCTTGTAGCTGTTAACGCTCCAGAACTAGAGTTAAAGGTTAAATTACTTCCTGAATAAACTGAAAGATTACCTGTTGCACTATCAGCAAATAAAACATTGCAAGACGTATCTGAAGATTGGTCGGCAACCGTAACGGCTGATGCGTAAGTTGCCGAAGCAGCATTACCAGTACATGACCCAGAAGAACCAGAGGTATTTCCAGTGACATCTCCAGTTAGATCTCCAACGAAACTTGTAGCTGTTAACGCTCCAGAACTAGAGTTGAAAGATAAATTAGAACTACTTTTAACTGCTTTTTGGCCTGTTGCACCTGAAGCTGTAAGCATAGGGAAACAGTTTGTATCAGTAGTAGCATCTACCTGAACGCTATTAGCTTTAGTAGCTGTAGTAGCATTACCAGTTAATCCACCAATAAAGGTTGTAGAACTTAAAGCACCACTAGAAGGGTTATAACTTAGACCAGTATCGGTTTCTCCTCCTTGAGAACCAGTAGCACCATCAACAAATATGGGATAAACAGTTTCGTTAGTAGAGTTATTAGCACTAACTGTAAATTGAGTAGCGAGTGCTGCGGTTCCACTTGTATCTTGGTTTCCAGCAGTATTAACACCAGGTAGGTCTATTGCTGCTGTTCCATCAAATGACACACCACCAATATTTCTGGCAGTTGCAAGTGCTGTAGCAGTTGCAGCTAAAGCTACGGCTATATTTGCAGATCCATCAAAACTTGTTCCACCAATTGTCCTTGCAGTTTCAAGTGCTGTGGCTGTCGCTGCATTTCCAGTGCAATTTAATAAATTTCCTGTAAAAGAAGTAGCTGCTAAAGCACCAGTATTTGCGTTAAAAGTTAAATTTGTTCCTGATTTAGGAGGCAAGTTTCCTGTTGCCGCAGTTGCAAATAGTGGAAAACAAGTTGTGTCTGAAGACTCATCAGCAACTGTGACTGTAGTAGCTATAGAAGCAGTACCAGTTAAATTTGCGACGAACGCATCTGCTGACTTATCCCATAATCCATTTGAACTTGCCCCAGTGAAAGTGACATCGCCATCAATGGTTAGTCCACCTAAAGTTCCAAGTGTTGTTAAAGAACTAGTGACGACATTAGATGCCATCGTTGTTCCAGTTAAACTTGCCGCCTGAACATTAGTTGCATCAGACCATGAGAGCGTTCCCGATCCATCCGTAGAAAGCTGCTGGCCTGCCGAGCCATCTGCTCCAGGGAGTGTCCAAAGCACATTGCTTGAAACTGTACCAGGAGCTTGAAAGCCTACATAATTACTTGAATCTGAGTCGTAATATCTAAAATCACCTTGAGCGTTTAAGCTAATCGCACCTGTAAAAGTTGGATTTGCCGCTGTTGGCAAAGTCGCAATAGTTACATCGGTGGGAGTACCTGAGTTATCCCAAGTAAGAGTGTCAACTCTAATTTTGCCGTAAGCCATGATTTAAAGAATTGCCCAGATAGCGTTTGCTGGAATAGTCACTGTTACTCCTGAGTTTATCGTCAAAGGGCCAACAGAGCTTGCATTTGTGTTTGCAGTTAAAGTATAACTTGCTGTAACACTTTGTCCGTTCTCAAGAAATACCTTGTCACCACTTGCACCTGTAGCGCCACCACCACCACCAAACTCACTCCAGCCATTGTTATCGTAGCCCTCAAATATTTCTAAACTTGTGTTGTATCTTAAAGCTCCTCTATCAGCACTACCTGGTCTTTGAGCAGTTGTCCCACTAGGAAGATCAACCATTCCTGTCCCAGTAAATAATAAATTTCCTGCAACTGTTAATGCACTAAGAGTTCCTAGTGAAGTGATGTTTGTTTGGGCTGCTCCAGTGACTGTTGCTGCATTGGTAGCGTTGGTTGCTGTTGCCGCATTACCTGTGTATTGAGAAGCAGAAAGAATTTGTGTTCCATTTACCTTTATTACTTTGCCACTTGCTAAATCTATATTTTCTGAACTTGTCCAAGAATCAGTGGAGTTAACCCAGTTCCAAGTTTTATCTCCGTCAGATCCAGCATCAAGAGTAATACCACCACCATCGGCTGTTGAATCTGATGGGCTTGCTACCTTACCAAGTTCAATATTTTTGTCAGCTACTTCAACTGTGGTACTTGAAACCGTTGTAGTCGTTCCATTGACTGTGAGGTTTCCTCCTACAACGACATTATTAGTGACGTTTAAACTTCCAAGTGTTCCAACTGAAGTAAGACTTGAAGCAGTTACGTTACTAGCAAGAGTTGCTCCAGTTAATTGACCAGCTGCTGCAACATTACTGTTTGTTTGTACTGCATTACCCATCAAACCATGAGCAGAACATTGATAGAAAAGAACTATTGGAGTTGTGTCTGAAACAACTATTTGTGTATAAGCTCCAGAAGATCCAGCCGTCCCATTTGTTGTTACTCCTGTCGTGTAAGCAGTTGTTTTATCTGCTTCTAAATAGAAACGTAATGGATGACCTGAGTTAGAACTATCAGCTTGGTCAAATTTATATGTACGTCCTGGTGTAAGAGTTAAAAAAGGAGATTCTTTCCCATCAATCTTGTAGCCAGCATTAGATCCAGAACCGTTATATCTATGTGCTCCAGTTTTGCTTGCAACAGTAACTGTGAATGTTTTTGCGTTCCCTGTATATGTTCCATTTAGAGAAGCAAATCCAACTAAATTTCCATCGTTAGTAAGACTTACATCTCCTGTAAATGTTGGTGATGATGTTGAACCTGGATCAACCCAAGATAAAGTTCCAGCACCATCACTAGCTAAGACATAGCCAGAAACAGCAGCTTCAGACGAAGGGAGAGTAAGAGTAAAACTGCTTGCAACAGAAGCAGGAGATTGAAGAGCGACATAATGAGAGCTATCAGCATCCTTGAATCGAAGGTCTGCTTGAGCGTTCAGATTAATGTCACCACTACTTGTTAAACCTGTAAGTGTTCCAACCGAAGTTAATGAACTAGCTGTTACCCCACTAGCTAATGTTGCACCAGTTAATGTCCCAGCAGCAGCAGTAATTGTTATATCGGCAGAACCGTCAAAGCTAACACCGTTAATATCTCTAGCTGTGGCAAGTATTGTTGCCGTTGCCGCATTACCTGTTAATGCACCTACAAATGATGTTGTAGTTAAAGCTCCAGAAGAAGGATTGTAGCTAAGACCTGTATCTGTTTCTGCTCCTTGTGATCCTGTTGCTCCGTCAACAAATAAAGGGTAAACAGTTTCATCTGTTGAATTATTTGCTGTAACTGTGAATTGTGTTGCTAAATCTGCTGTTCCAGTAACATTTCCAGTTAAATTTCCAATGAATGTAGTTGTAGATAAAGCTCCAGTTGAAGGATTGTAAGTTAAAGCAGAATCTGTCTCAGCACCTTGAGATCCAGTCGCTGCATCTACAAAAATCGGATAAACAGTTTCATTGGTTGTGTCGTTTGCTGTGACTGTGAATTGTGTTGCAAGTGCTGCTGTTCCAGAAGTGTCTTGAGTACCAGCGGTATTAACACCAGCAAGGTCAATGTTTGCTGTACCGTCAAAGCTAACTCCACCTATTGTTCTAGCAGTTGCTAATGCTGTAGCTGTAGCTGCATTTCCTGTAGTATTTTGGTTGCCAGCAGTATTAACACCTGGGAGATCTATATTTGCTGAACCGTTAAAACTAACTCCTCCTATCGTTCTTGCAGTTGCCAGTATTGTTGCTGTATCTGCGTTGCCTGTTAGATCTCCAGTTACATCTCCAGTAATTGTTCCACTAACTGTTAGAGAAGTAAGAGTTCCAACTGAAGTAAGAGAACTTGCAACAACATTGGAAGCAAGAGTAGTTCCAGTTATATCTGCCGCAGCAGTATTGGTTGTATCAGTTGCCCATTCAAGAGTAGTAGGTGTGCTGGCATTAGCCTTAAGAACTTGATTTGCTGTAGGAGCGACAGCAGGAAGGGTTAGTGTTATGTCTCCTGCTTGTGCTTGTGCTTTTAATGCTGTGTAATTTGCACCATCTGAATCAGCCTCTGTTAGACGCAATTCTGAAGCATTGTCCAGAATTAAATTCCCAGTCATTGTGCCGCCTGCTTTCGGCAAGGCTGCATTAGCTGTTGTAGCAGCAGCGTCAGCAGCATCTTTTGCAATTTTTACAGCAGCAGGGGTAGCAGCCGTAGTAGCAGAAGTAGACGCTGCACTATCTGTTAATTGAAGAACACCAACTGCACTTGTCGTTCCAGTAGCAACCTTGCTACCTGTTATCGCAGCCGATCCAGAAATATCTGCATCAACAATGACTCCAGCAGCAATGGAAGTAACACCTGCATTAGTTATGGCTATATCTCCTGTAACTGCTACTGCTGTTGGGACGTTTGACCCATTACCTACAAGAATCTGAGCAGAAGTTAAAGCAGCTAACTTACTAAATGCAATTGCAGCAGAGGCATTTATATCAGCATTAACGATGGTTCCATCAGCAAGCATTGCACTGGTGACTGTCCCAGAATCGTTATTTGTTATTAAAGTTCCAGAAGTATTAGGTAAAAGTATTGTTTTATCTGCTGTAGTTGGATCAACTACTCCTAAAGTTGTTTCAAACGCATCAGCCGTTGCTCCCTCAAAAACAAGCGATCCAGTATGACCAATTAGTATCTCACCACTTACAGTACCACCTGTTTTTGCTAACTTCTCTGTTTCTACTTCTTCAAGAGCATCTTGTACATTAGTTGATCCAATTTGACCGTAAGGTGTGAAAGTAATGTTTGACGCAACCTGTCCTGCTATGGTCTGAGATAAATCAATTTCTTCCCATGAACTTCCAGATGTATTTGTAACACCTAGGATGTAATCTGGTGGTGCGAGTGCAACTACAGGGGCTGGTGCACTGGGAGTTCCAGCATTTTCAACTACTAAATATAAACCATCAGTCGAACTTGTAGGGGTAGGAACATTACTTCCAACGCTTAAACCTGCTGCCGCACCTGCGGTTGTTACACTTGCAACTTTACTTGTTGAAGCATTATATGTACCTCCAAAGACCAACGAACCTTTCGTTAAAGTTGTTATTGGTTGATAAGCATTTCCATCATATATGTATAAATCTTCAGTTACAGAATCAAAGAAAAATTGCCCTGTAAATTCGGATGTGGGAAAACCTGTCTGACCTACAGATCCAAATAGCGTTGTCGAAGCATTTGCAAGTTTTGCTCCTGTGATTGCATCATTTGCAATTCTTGCTGTTGGGAGAGTGCCAGAAGTAATTAATGCTGCACTGTGATTAGGCAGGTCACTATCTGCCAAAGTAGCAAGATTAGTAACTCGACCTTTTGCATCAACAGTTACCTTTGTCCCAACACCTGCTGTAACTCCAGAGTTAGCAACTGTAATTGCACCATTTGAATCTATTGAAAGTGGGCCTCCTGTAGGGACAGAAACTGCACCAACAGCACTAGCAGTCGCAACAGGCAAGTCACTAGCAGCAAGAGTTCCAGTACTAGTTATTTGACCAAAATTATTGAAAGTGACTTTTGTTGCTGTTGCTCCAGTCGTTGTCGCTGCTATAGAGACAACACCAGTACCTGAGACAGAAAGACCTCCTGTGCTGGAAATAGAAACACCTCCAACCGCAGATGTCGTCGCAACTGGCAAATCGCTTGCAACCAGTGCAGTCGTAGCAGTTATTAAGCCCTGAGCGTTATAGGTAATTCCAGCAGATGTTCCAGCCGAAATAACATTATTTATTCCTAAATTTCCAGAAGCGACGTTTAATGATCTGTCGATATTTGCTGTATTTAATTTTGCAGCAGTAATAGTTCCATCAGTTATTTTTGTTCCACTAATTCCACTTGCTACTTTTGCATCGGTAACTGCACTAGCAGCTATTTTTGCTGTCGTTACAGAAGTTGCACCTAAAGCAGTTGTATCAACTGCCCCTGCTCCAAGCTTTGCTGCTGTAACCGCATCATCTGCAATTTTCGCTGTCGTGACTGCGTTATCTGCAAGAGTTCCAGCTTCAATTGTTCCTGATAACTTGGCTGTCGTAACGGCTCCATCAGCTATTTTTGCTGTTGTTATTGCTCCATTAGCGACGGCTGCTGTATCTACAGCATCATCTGCAAGTTCTGAAGCAGTAACTGCATTTGCTGCAATCTTGGCTGCCGTAACAGCGTTATTAGCTATAGCGGCTGTATCAACAGCATCATCAGCCAACTCACTAGCTGTTATCGCATTTGCAGCTATTTGAGTTGCCGTGAGTGAATTATTAGCAATTTTTGTTCCATCAATATCTCCAGCAGACAAACTTAACTTTGCGGCTGTAACGGTTGCATTTGCAATCTTGGCTCCTGTAACTGCCAAGTTTGCTATTGCTGCTGTATCTACCGCATTGTCTGCAAGTTCTGAGGCTCCGACCGCATTTGCTGCTATTTCACTTGCTCCTACAGAATCAGCCGCTAATTGAGTAGCTGTAATTGTGCCTGTAGCAATATTTGCTCCTTCAATTGTTGCTGCTGCTATTTTTGCCCCTGTTACCGCATCATCTACCAAAGCATTTGTGTCAACTGCATTGTCAGCAAGCTCACTAGCACCTATAGCGTTTGCTGCTATTTGTTGAGCAGTAAGAGAATTATCAGTTATCTTTGCTCCTGCTATATCTCCATTTGATAGGTTTAATTTTGCTGCTGTAATTGTTGTATTAGCAATCTTGGCATTGGTAATAGCTGCATCTACAACCGCAGCAGTATCAACAGCATCGTCTGCAAGTTCTGACGCTCCAATAGCATTAGGAGCTATTTCCGAAGCTGTAATAGTATTTGCAACAATATTTCCTGCGGCAATTGTTGTTGCTGCAATATTTGCTCCAGTAATAGTTGCTGCTGCAATCTTGGCTCCAGTAACTGCGTCATCTGCTATAGCTGCTGTATCTACAGCGTTATCTGCTAACTCACTTGCTCCTACAGCATTTGCTGCTATTTGATTTGCAGTTAAAGAATTAGATGCAATTTTGGCAGCAGGAATATCACCGTCTGAAAGATTTAATTTCGCATAAGCAATAGTTCCATCGGCAATCTTTGCATTCGTGACTGCTGCGTTAACAATGGCAGCAGTGTCTACAGCGTCGTCTGCAAGTTCACTAGCACCAACAGCGTTAGCAGCTATTTCACTAGCACCTACAGAATCTGCTGCAAGTTCAGTAGCTGTAATTGTGCCAGCCACAATGTTTGCTGCCGTAATCGTTGTACTAGCAATTTTTGCTCCTGTAACAGCCGCTGCACCTAAAGCTGTTGTATCGACAGCACCAGCCGCAAGTTTTGCCGCAGTTACAGCATCATCAAGAATTGCATTTGTATCAACTGCATCATCAGCTAACTCAGAAGCCCCAACAGCGTTTGCCCCTATTTGAGTAGCTGTAATTGTTCCAGTTACTAGTTTTGCACCTGTAATAACACCATCAGTTATTTTAGATGCAGTAACAGAATTACTTGCTAACTTCCCTGATGTAACAGCTAAATTCGCTATTGCATTGGTATCTACAGCAGCATCTGCAAGTTCACTAGCACCAACAGCATCAGCAGCTATCTGCCCTGCTGTTACTGAATTATCAGCAAGTTTTGCACCAGGAATATCTGCATTATTAATATTTAATTTTGCATAAGCGATTGTACCGTTTGCAATCTTTGCATTGGTGACAGCAGCATCTACAATTGCATCAGTATCAACAGCGTCGTCAGCTAATTCACTTGCCCCTATGGCATTAGCTGCTATTTGATTTGCTGTCAGAGTATTAGCTGCTATTTCTGTCGCTGTTATTGTTCCATCAGCTATCTCACTAGCACCTACCGCACCAGTCGCAATCTTATCTGCTGTAACTGCATTGTTTGTAATAGATGCAGTAGTAACAGCGTTTGAAGCAAGAGTTCCTAATGCTGTACCAGGTATTGAACCAGCATCAATTAAAGCAACACCTTTTTCAACTAAAGCTTTAGCCGTAATTCGTTTGGTTTCTGACGCACTATCGTCAACAACTGCTAATTCGTCTACAGCCGCCAAGTCTGCTTCAGCTAACTGAGGCAGTTGACTTATTTGAAGATCAGC
>TARA_R100001443_G_scaffold105564_1_pt1 | contig 12017 bp, 7 predicted proteins | sample TARA_R100001443 | Tara Oceans TARA_R100001443 (sample SAMEA2622142) | marine metagenome | biome: marine biome (ENVO:00000447); feature: deep chlorophyll maximum layer (ENVO:xxxxxxxx); material: "saline water (ENVO:00002010), including plankton (ENVO:xxxxxxxx)" | depth 50 m
AGAAAAGCTTAATCTATTAGTTCACGATGAAAGTGGAAAGTGGGAAAGACCTGATAATATATTAAACAATTGGAGAGTAACAAAAACATGTTTACGATTAGGTAGTAGGGTTATTGGTAAATGCATGATGGGAAGTACATCGAACGCGTTAGATAAAGGTGGGGATAATTTCAAAAAACTATTTAGAGATTCTGACGTAACAAAAAGAAATAAAAATGGGCAAACTAAGTCTGGGTTATATAGTTTGTTTATACCAATGGAATGGAATTATGAAGGTTTTATGAATAAACACGGTATTCCAGTTTTTGACACACCTGAAAATGAAGTTTACGATCACTATGGTGAATTAATAGATACCGGCGTTATAGATCATTGGGAAAATGAAGTTGATGGCTTAAAGAACGATCAAGATGCTTTAAATGAATTTTATCGTCAATTTCCAAGGACTGAAGAACACGCATTTAGAGATGAGGCAAATAACAGTATATTTAATCTTGTTAAAATATATGAACAAATAGACTTTAACGAAGAATTAAGTAGTTCTGTTGGAATATCAACTGGTAATTTTCAATGGATTAATGGTATTAAAGATTCAAATGTTATGTTTTATCCTGATATGAAGGGTAGATTTAATGTATCTTGGGTTCCACCAACACATTTACAAAATAATATTATTGAAAAAAACGGTAGAAAATACCCTGGTAATGAGCATATGGGCGCTTTTGGTTGTGATAGCTATGATATATCAGGTACAGTTGACAATAAAGGATCAAAAGGCGCTTTACATGGTTTAACTAAATTTAGCATGGAAGACGCACCACCTAGTCAATTCTTTTTAGAATATGTAGCTAGACCTGCAACGGCCGAAATGTTTTTTGAAGATGTTTTAATGGCTTTAATATTTTATGGTATGCCAATACTCGCGGAAAATAATAAACCGAGGTTGTTGTATTACCTTAGAAGAAGAGGTTATAGGGGATATTCAATGAACAGACCCGATAAATTATGGAATAAATTATCAGTGGCAGAAAAAGAAGTTGGTGGTATACCAAACTCTAGCGAAGATATTAAACAAGCTCACGCGGCAGCAATTGAAATGTATATACAAGAACACGTGGGCACAAAGCACGATGGTTCACATGGTAACATGTATTTTAATAAAACATTAAATGATTGGGCTAGATTTGATATAAACAAAAGAACAAAGTTTGATGCAACGATAAGTTCTGGTTTAGCAATAATGGCATGTAATAGACATTTATATGCTCCAAACGCTAAAATAGAAAAACAAAAACTAAATATAAGTATTGCTAAATATAGAAATAGTGGTACAACATCTAAATTAATAGAGTAATATGGCTGATACAGTTAGAAAAGCAAATTTTCCAAGTCAAATAGTAAGTGATTCAGAAAAGGCTAGTAAAGAATATGGATTAAAGATAGCTAAAGCAATTGAACACGAATGGTTTGGCGTTAGTAGTAGTATAAATAAATTTCAATCAAACGAAAATGAATTTCATAAATTAAGATTATATGCTAGAGGTGAACAGTCAATACAAAAATACAAGGATGAATTATCGATTAATGGTGATTTATCTTATCTTAATTTAGACTGGAAACCAGTACCTATCATACCTAAGTTTGTAGACATAGTAGTTAATGGTATAGCGGAAAGAACTTATGATATAAAGGTATATTCTCAGGATAAAACAGGCATGACACAGAGAACGGAGTATATGGATTCAATGCTTCGTGATATGCGTAATAAAGATGTGAATCAATTTATAGCACAAGCATTTGGTAGAAACATGGCAGAAAACGATCCTGAAACGTTACCACAAAGTGAAGAAGAATTACAATTACATATGCAACTAGATTATAAACAATCTATTGAAATAGCAGAAGAGCAAGCACTAAATACTTTGTTTAATAATAATAAATACGAAAACACAAAAAAGAGATTATATTATGATCTTGCTGTTATTGGTATTGGTTGTATAAAAAATACTTTTGACACCGCTAGAGGTATTACTATTGAATATGTAGATCCCGCACATTTAGTTTGGTCACATACTGATTCTCCGTATTTTGATGATATATATTATATAGGTGAGGTTAAAACATTACCAATAAACGAGCTTAAAAAACAATTTCCTGATCTTACAGAAGAAGATTTAAAAGAAGCTTCAGAATCAGGTGTACATATGTCACCTATGAATAGAAACTCATACTATAATAATACAAGTATAGATGTTAATACTGTTCAGGTTTTATATTTTAATTATAAAACATTTCACAATGAGGTTTATAAAGTAAAAGAAATTAGCAGTGGTGCTGATAAAGCTATTGAAAAAGATGATAACTTTAATCCGCCAGAAGAAACTAACTTTAGCAAAATATCTAAATCAAATGAGGTATTATACGAAGGTGCTGTAGTTTTAGGTACAAACCAACTTTTAAAGTGGGAAATGGCTAAAAATATGATGCGCCCTAAAAGCGATACATCAAAAGTTAAAATGAATTATAGTTTATGTGCACCTAGAATGTATAAAGGTAAAATTGAATCATTGGTTAGTAGATGCACTGGTTTTGCTGATATGATACAGTTAACACACTTGAAATTACAACAAGTTTTATCAAGAATGGTTCCTGATGGTGTTTATCTTGACGCGGATGGTTTAGCAGAAGTTGATTTAGGTAATGGTACAAATTATAATCCACAAGAAGCGTTAAACATGTTCTTTCAAACTGGTAGTATAATTGGTAGATCATTAACGCAAGAAGGTGACATGAACCCTGGTAAAGTACCTATACAAGAAATTGCTAGTAACTCTGGTGGTGCTAAACTACAAAGTTTAATTACTACATATAATTATTATTTACAAATGATAAGAGATGTAACTGGGTTAAATGAAGCTAGAGATGGTAGTACGCCTGATAAAAATGCTTTAGTTGGAATACAAAAAATGGCTGCCGCTAATAGTAACACAGCGACAAGACATATATTACAGTCTGGTTTATTTGTTACAGTAGAAACAGCTGAATGTTTATCGCTAAGGGTATCAGATATATTAGAATATTCACCTACTAAAGATGCTTTTATACAGCAGATCGGAGCACATAACGTGGGTACATTAGAAGAAATGAATAACTTACATTTGCATGATTTTGGTATATTTATTGAATTAGCACCTGATGAAGAAGAAAAACAAATGCTTGAAAATAATATACAACAAGCATTAGCTAAAAATAGTATTGAACTAGAAGATGCTATTGATGTTAGAGAAATAAAAAATGTAAAACTTGCTAATCAATTATTAAAAGTAAGAAGAAAAAAGAAAGTAGAACTAGATCAACAAATAGCACAAAGAAATATACAAGCGCAAGCTCAAGCAAACGCACAAACACAACAAGTTGCAGCTCAAGCTGAGATACAAAAAAATCAAGCTATCACACAGCAAAAAGCGCAGCTTGAACAAGTTGAATCACAACTAGACATGCAAAAGCTGGACAAGGAGGCTGAATTGAAGAAGACATTAATGGATCATGAGTTTATGATCAACATGAGGTTAAAGCAAATGGAGATTGATGCTTTAAAAACAAAAGAAACTAATAAGGAAGATCGTAAAGATGAAAGAACTAGAATTCAAGCATCACAACAGTCTGAATTAATAGACCAAAGAAAAACAGGTAAAGCACCTAAAACATTTGAATCAACAAGTAATGATATATTAAGTGGTGATTTTGACTTAGGTATGTTTGATCCTAGTTAATATGTTTAACAAATAAATAAGTAATAATGGCAAAAATGAATATATGCACAGACTCAATTGTAGCTTCAAGATGGGTTGATGATGGTAACGCTGAAACTCCTGGAAGAGGAAATTACTTTTGCGCTATAGAAGTAATTGCAGCAGCTACATTTGATCAGCTAATATCTAAAAAAATTGCTGAATACGATACTGATACCGATAGTAGTGGTTCTATTAACGCTTCTGATGTACCATCTGATAATAGTATTTGGATGAATACTGAAGACTCAGACGCTGGTAATACAGTGGTAAGTGGCGATAGTTTTCCAGCTGGGACAATATTGTATGGTAAATGGACCAAGTTTGAATTAGCTGGTGGAAAAGTTATAGCATACGAGTCTTACGACTAAAAAAAATTGTACGAGAGTACATTATGTTTAATTATATAATATTATATTATGGCTAAAAATGAAAAACAAGCTACAGTTAAAGAAACTGTAGAAGCTCCCATGGGAGATGAGGTTAAGGTTAAAGAAACACCTAAACCAAAAAGAATGAAAAATTTAGGAAAGCGAGATGAAGCAATTAAAGTAAACTTAGCTGAACCTAAAGAAGAAAAGGTAGAAGAACCTAAAGATGTTCAACTTGAAGAAGAAAAAGATGATAAAGTTGTTGAAGAGATTAAAGAGAAAGTGGAAGAAGAAAAAGTTGAAGAAAAACAAGAAGAAACTGAACAACCAGTTTTGGAAGAAATCACAGAGGAAGAAGAAGTTAATGAGGATGTTGAAGATAAAATTGATGCTTTTGAAGAGACAGTTGAAAAGGCTGTAGAAGAAGCAGAAAAAACTGGTCAAGACTTACCAGAAAACATTCAAAAAGTTGTAGACTTTATGAATGAAACTGGTGGTGATCTTGAGGACTACGTAAAGTTAAATCAAGATTACAGTAAGTATGATGATATGTCTATACTTCGCGAGTACTATAAACAAACTAAATCACATTTAACAGACGATGAGGTTAGTTTTTTAATAGAAGATTCATTTACATATGATGAAGAACTCGATGAATCAAGAGATATCAAGAGAAAGAAATTGGCTTTTAAGGAGCAAGTTGCTAACGCTAAAAGCCATTTGGATAAATTAAAATCCAATTATTATGAAGAAATCAAAAGTGGTGTTAAGTTAACGCCTGAGCAACAAAAAGCTATTGATTTTTTTAATAGATATGAAAAAGAGGATAAAGAATCAAAAGCAGAAGCGCAAAAGAATAGATCAATATTTGATAATAAAACTAGTCAATTATTCAATGATAAATTTAAAGGATTTGAATATAGTGTTGGTGATAAAAAATATAGATTTAACGTTAAAGATGTAAATCAAGTAAAGACAACGCAAAGCGACATTAATAATTTTATCGGAAAGTTTCTTGATAAAAATAGATCAATGAAAGACGCTAAAGGTTATCACAAAAGCTTATTTACCGCTATGAACGCTGATGCTATCGCGAACCATTTTTATGAGCAAGGCAAAGCTGATGCTTTAAAAAATAGTGTAACAACTTCTAAAAATGTCGATATGACACCTAGACAGGGACACCAAGAAGTAAGTACTGGTGGATTCAAGTACAAGGTAGTTGGCGATGATTCAAGTAAACTTCGTTTCAAAATTAAAAAATAAAGTTTAACTATAAAATTAAAAACAAATGGCAAATCCAGTAGCGGGAAGTGGATTAAATGTAACTAACCCACTCCCAACACAACAAACTGCTTCGGCTAACTATTTAGATTTTTCTACAGGTTGGGCGCAGCAATATCTACCAGAGCTTTATGAAGCAGAGGTAGAGAGATACGGTAACAGAATGTTATCAGGCTTCTTGTCTCAAGTAGGCGCAGAAGAAGCTATGGCTTCAGATCAAGTTGTTTGGTCAGAGCAAGGAAGATTGCACATCTCCGCAGAAAGTACTGCTTGTGATGCTTCGGCAAACAAAGTTAGATTTAGCGCGGCAGATGCAGCATTATTTAGATTACACGATACAGTATTATTATACGGTATAGGTGGTGCTTCAAGTGGTAAAACAATCAAAGCTATTGTAACAGTTGTAGCGGATGGTAGTAACGATGTAGTTATGAAGCCTTATACGCAAGCAACATTAGATGCAACTGGCACTGGCGAAATAACTTTTGCTGATAACTCTTTATTTAGAGCTATGGTATATGGTTCTGAGCATAAAAAAGGTACTAGCTTAGATAGACCAGCTTTAAATCCAGGTTTCAACAAATATGACAACAAACCAGTTATAATCAGAGACAGATTCATTATCAATGGTTCTGACACTGCTCAAATCGGTTGGGTTGAAGTATCTGGTGAAGAAGGACAAAGCGGTTATATGTGGTATTTAAAAGCAGAAGGTGACACTAGAGCTCGTTTCAATGATTATCTTGAAATGACAGTTCTTGAATCAGTTAAAAAATCTGGTAATGGGGCTCCTGGTGTTGATGGTACTCAAGGTATGTTCGATGCAATCGAAACTAGAGGACATGTAACAACAGACGCTTTCACAGGTGAGTATACTTCTGATATTGCAACTTTTGACAACATCTTAATTAAGTTTGACGGACAAGGAGCTATTGAAGAGAATATGTTATATTTAGATAGACATACAACTTTGAAAATAGATGACATGTTAGGAAATCTTAACTCAGGTGTAGCAAGTGCAGCGTCTCCAACGTCAGCTTCGTTTGGTGTATTTAATAACTCTGCTGATATGGCGGTTAATTTAGGTTTCTCTGGTTTCAGAAGAGGTTCTTATGACTTCTACAAAACTGACTGGAAATACTTAAATGATCTTCATGGTCATGGTTCTAACACGCCAGGTGCAGGTAACACTAAAATTGCAGGTGCAATTATACCAGCAGGTGTAAGTTCTGTGTATGATGAAGGAATGGGTAAAAACATTAAGAGACCTTTCCTACACGTTAGATACAGAAAGTCTGATACAGAAGATAGAAAATTAAAATCTTGGATCACAGGTTCAGTAGGTGGTAATATCACTTCTGACGAGGATGCAATGGTTGTTAATTATCTATCAGAAAGATGTTTAGTTGTTCAAGCAGCTAACAACTTTATGTTATTAAAAAGATAATAACATTATTATTTATATAAAGAGTTAGGTGCTTCGGCACCTAGCACTTTATTTTAACTTATTTAATTATATTATATTATGAAAAAAGTAAAAGAAACAGCTGCTCCTAACGCTGAACAAAATTGGGAAATTAAAGATAGGATATATACGTTAATAGGTAACAACACACCATTAACGCATATGATACCTTCAAGAAATATATTTTATTTTGATGAAGAGCAAAAGGCTCAAAGAGAATTAAAATATACAACAAATCAAAAAACACCTTTTGTTGATGAATTTAAGGGTGATGCTAGATTAGCACATATTACATTTGAAGATGGAGTACTTAGAGTACCAAGAGAAGAACAAACTTTACAAAAGTTACTCTCATTATATCATCCAGCTTTAGATCAAATATATGCAGAGTTTAATCCAGTTGAGGTAGCACGTGATGAGCTAGCTGATATTGAATTAGAAATAGAAGCTTTAAATATAGCTAAAAATCTAGAAATAGATCACGTTGAAGCTATATTAAGGGTGGAACAAGGTAGCACTGTTAATGAATTAACATCAAAAGAGTTAAAGAGGGACATTTTAGTTATGGCTAAACAAAACCCACAATTACTCATTGATTTAGCAAAAGATGAAAACGTTGAGCTTAGAAATTATGGTATAAAAGCTGTTGAAGCTGGATTACTAGATCTTTCAGATGATCAACGAACATTTACATGGGGTAAAAACAAAAGAAAGGTTATGACCGTTCCTTTTGATGAACATCCATATTCTGCATTAGCAGCATTTTTCAAAACTGATGAAGGTTTGGAAATCTATAAAAACATAGAAAAAAGATTAAAATAATTAATCACTTTATAGAGTAGTCATCTCTATGGGGTGACTACACTATATAAAAAAGAAATTATGGCAGTAACAATAGATACAGTATATCAAAGAGTATTAAGTATTCTCAATAAAGAACAGAGGGGATATATCACACCGCAGGAGTTTAATCTATTAGCCAATCAAGCTCAAATGGAGATCTTTGAGCAATACTTCTACGATCTCAATCAATTCCTAAGACTTCCTGGTAATGACACTGAATATTCAGATATGATAAATATATTGAATGAAAAAATATCTTTATTTGAAGTTCCAGGAATTATTATAACTGGGACATCAACAATGACTTTACCTACAAATGTATATAAATTAGGTAGTATATTGTACAAAGGTGTTATTGCTGAAAGAATTACTCAAAAAGATATTTTGTTATTAAAACAAACACCATTAGCTGCTCCAACCGCTGATAGGCCTATATACGTAAAGGAAGGTTCAAAAATTGAAGTATACATTGATAATACATTTGTTAAAACTGAAGATCAAGCTAACGTAAAAGTAAATTATATTAAAAAACCAGCTGAAGTTGAGTGGACATATACTGATGTAGGTGGGACAGCTTTATATAACGCTACAAATGCAACTGATTTTGAATTACATGAGTCAGAAGAAACAAAACTAGTTGTTAATATATTAGCATTAGCAGGTGTTGTTATTAAAGATCCAAACGTATATCAAATAGCAACAAACGAAGAAATAAAAACTATACAACAAGAAAAACAATAAATAAATGGCATTATTTACAGGATCACAAGAGAAATATTATTTAAGAAGTCAAAGTTTTACTGGAAACGGTACTAACAGAGACTTTATTTTATTGGAATCAGCTTTTGGTGTTGGCCAAAGACCTACAGCAGAAAGTGAAATAAAAATATTTGTTAATAATGTTGAGATTGATAAATCTAATTATACATATCCAAAGGGTAGTGGTGGTGATGCTTACACAGTTAATTTCACAGGTTATGCAAATAATACAGCTGAATTAGAAAGTAATGGGGCACCTAAAAATGGTTTAACTGTAAGAGTTGAACAAATTGCAGCTGAAGAAGAGTGGGGTAATTATCAGTTTGTAAAAATAAAAGATATTATAAATAACTTTTTAATATCATACGTTGGTGAAAATAAATTAATATCAAAGATTAGTAGAACAGATGTTGCTTTTCATGCGCAGAGAGGTTTAGCAGAAATGAGTTACGATACATTTAGATCTGAAAAATCACAAGAAATAGATGTGCCACCATCGCTAACAATGATACTCCCACATGATTATGTTAATTATGTAAAATTATCCTATATAGATAACGCTGGTTTAGAATACATATTATATCCAGCTAGAAAAACAAGTAATCCACAATCTATATTACAAGATGATAATTATGATTATATATTTGATTCGTCTACAAATGAATTTTTAACATCAGCAGATTCTCAAACATGGACAAAGTATAAAGCTAATGATACTTTTTCAGATGAAAACTTAGATGCAGATACAGATGAACTAGAAGCGTTACATACTGGCGGTAGATTTGGTATTAGTCCAGAGCACGCACAAATTAACGGTACATTTTATATTGATAACACTAAAGGTAAAATATATTTCAGTTCTAATCTAAGTGATAAAACTGTTATACTAAAATACATATCTGATAGTTTAGGTACTGATGGTGAAATGCAAGTACATAAATTAGCTGAAGAAGCATTATATAAACATATTGCTTGTGCTATAATGTCAACAAGAGCAAACGTGCCTGAGTATATAGTAAGAAGATTAAAAAAAGAAAAATATGCTGAGATGAGAAAAGCTAAATTAAGATTATCAAATATTAAGTTAGAAGAGCTAACTCAGGTAATGAGAGATAAATCGAAACAGATTAAACATTAATAAGAGATGCCAGAGATTAAAAATATATTTACATCTGGTCGAATGAACAAAGACTTAGATGAAAGAATTATTTCAAAAAACGAATACAGAGACGCTTTAAATGTTGATATTGTTACTTCTGAAGGATCTAATGTTGGTTCTTTACAAAATATTCGTGGTAATAAAAAAGTAGCAGAATTTAAAAACGACGATGGTGGTGTTGCTATTGCGGGCCAACAGTGTATAGGATCAGTCAGAAATACAAGAACAGATAAGATTTATTGGTTTATAGCAGGTACAGACAGAGATGCTATTGTAGAGTATGATCCTGTAATAAACAATCACGTACCAGTTTTAATTTCAGTTAAAGCAACACAAGATGTTTTAAAGTTTGATACAAACTACTTAATTACAGGTGTTAATATTATAGATGATTTAATGTTTTTTACTGATGATAAAAACGAACCTAAATGTATTAATATAGAGCAATGTAAAAAAGGATGCGCGTCAAGTAATCCATACTCAACGCACACAAACTTTCATGTTGATAACGTTTCACAGGGTGTTATGAAGGAAGAGTATATAACCACTATTAAAAAGTATCCTCTTAATGCGCCAACACTTACTATGGCTAGAACAAAAGATGCTAATAGAACTGGTGTATCAACATGTACTATGAAAGATTCAGCAGGTGATTTTGTTAGTGGAACTGATCAAAGACCTTCTGGTTACGTAACTGGTTATTTAAAGTTTCAACCAGCACCACATTTTAAAACTGGTGATATAGTAAAATTAACAGCACCAACAGATGATGTTAATAACGATGATGAACTTGTTGTAAGAATTAAACTAACAGGTGCACCAGATAAGCATAGCGGCGGTACGTATGTAAGATTTAAGGCTATAATTCTAAGTATGTCATCAGAACTAGCAAACACTGGTATAGTTTGGACAGCAGCATTAGAAAAAGAAGATCCAATATTTGAACTACAATTTTCTAGGTTTGCATATAGATGGAAGTATAGTGATGGTGAGTATTCAGCTTTTTCACCATTTTCTGAAGTAGCATTTTTACCAGACCATGACGTTGAAGGTAATATTTTTGATGCTAAAGATGGTTATAATCTAACCATGACAAATCAATTAAGAAGTTTGATATTAAGCAATTTTGATGAAAGACCTAAAGGCTGTATAGAAGTTGATATATTAATAAAACAAGTAAATGATACTAATGTATATACTATTAAAACACTAACTAATAAAGGTGCTAAAGAAGAGTTAGATACTGTTGAAAGTGGTGGTAGTGGTTTTGAGGTTGTTTCAGAGCAAGTACATGCAGTATTACCTAGCAACCAGTTATTAAGACCTTATGATAATGTTCCAAGAAAAGCAAAGGCGCAAGAAGTTACAGCTAATAGGGTTGTTTATGGTAATTATTTACAAAATTTTGATTTAGAAGGTGCACAGCCTATATTTGAACCTTATATTACACCAAATAAATTTGATGACGCAGATATTAATAAGGCAAAACCATCATTAAAATCAATAAGAACATATCAAGTTGGTGTTGTACTTTTAGATGAATATGGTAGACAAACGCCTGTGTTAACAGATGATTCAGCTATTGTAAAAATCTCACAAGCCGACAGTGACAAACAAAACACATTAAAATGTAATATAAAAGGTGTTAAACAAACCACGTTTAATGCGCCTAGCTGGGCAACGCATTTTAAGTATTTTATAAAAGAAAATTCAAATGAATATTATAATTTACCACTTGATAGATTTTATAAATCTGAAGATGGTAATATGTGGTTAAGTTTTGTGTCATCTGACAGAAGCAAAGTTGATGAAGAAACGTATTTAATACTTAAAAAATCACACACAGAAAACGTCGCAACAAAACATGACAACGAAGAAAAAACATTAAAGTATAAAATTATTTCTATTAGCGATACTGTTCCTACCTTTTTAGTCAAAAGAAAAGTATCTTTAGGCAAGATAACAACGGTATTTGGTGTTTCTACAACAGCAAATAAAGGTGATAGAACTGGTTTTCCACAAGAATCATTTTTATCATTTAACGTGCCTGGTATTGAAATATCAGGAGATCATAGTCCTTTTAAAGATCTAGCTACAGACGGCGTTGGTGATAAATATGTACAAATATCCACTGGCACTAGCGTATCCGATACTTATAAGATACAAAGCATAGAACCTGTAAATGCAGTAACAACAAAAACTAATATAGATTACTCTACTGGTAGTCCAGTTGTAACAGGAACAACCGATGACCCTGATGACACTGATACTAAAGATGAGGGTGATTTTTGGACAATCACATTAACTAAAGCTTTTGGTGAAGATATTAATTTTGTTGGTGAAAA